>Ga0315284_10005211_pt1 | contig 18467 bp, 22 predicted proteins | sample YL17G09_16_MG_FD_203696 | JGI IMG/M metagenome (GOLD analysis project Ga0315284, IMG submission 203696) | Sediment microbial communities from Yellowstone Lake, YNP, Wyoming, USA - YL17G09_16 | ecosystem: Environmental > Aquatic > Freshwater > Lake > Sediment | place: USA: Wyoming | collected...
AAAAGGGTTTTTGCATCTTTTTTACTTCCAATCCCTCTTACTGGTTCGCTTATTTGCGCCAGCCCTTTGTCTTGAAGGTTGTCTTGATTTTCTTGGTCCTTTTTTATTTCTTCTTTCTTGTCTTTCTCCGTAAAAGAAATTTGATTTATTAATCCTGGAGTAGGGATTGAGCTCCAAAGCCATTCGGACCCAACGCGATTGTATGAATTTCCCGTTGGCGCCTTTTCATAATCTACAGAATCAATTATTTTTCCATCTGGACGGCTGACTCTTAAACCGTCGCCGTCATTGTTCAGTATAATTTTTGTTGTTGGTCTGTAAAGAATAACGATTCCCTTGGGGGAAATTTTTGTACTCGTTGGGAAAGCATAAGTTTTTATGGTGCCCAAGGTGTCGGAAATTTTCCAGTAGGAAATATCAACCTCGAAATTATTTTGATTAAAAAGCTCAATCCATTCTTTTTCTCTATCCGGCCCTTCCGGGGAGGGGAGTATCTCATTGATAATAATTCCCAAAGGATAGATCTTTGTTTCTTCGGTTGTTTTTTCGATTTTTTCCTCAGCTTTTATTATAATACTATTTTCTGCTTTTGGCGTTCCTCCCTGGTCTTGACTGTTTTGCCATCCAGAAAGATCGGTTCTTTCCATTGTTTGTTTTGTTTGGTTGTCTCCGGCCGGCCAGCCGTCAGGATAAAAAGCAGAATCCACCAAATTAGCAAGATTACTATAGAGTCCTATGCTCTCGCCGCTATTTTTTAAAGCTCCGCTGTAAATTAAATCGGCGTTGATGCCGGGAATTGTATTGTTATCGGTCCTCTCTAAAAGATAAAAGCCTTTTGCCGGAATAATTCCTTTTAAGGCTATTTCTAAAGTCCCTGTTGCTGATTTTAAAATCCAGCCATCGAGAGAAACAGGAGAATCATTGCCATTATACAGTTCCATCCACTCATCGGCAGTGCTTTTTTCCGTTCCCATCCAGGCAATCTCGTTAATAATTATATCAGAAGAGCCGAAAGCCCCGACAGGGAAAGAAAAAATTAAAAACAGCAGAAAAATACCCCCTCTTGACAAAATTGACATAATATATTAGAATAATACATAAGCCCCAGAGATGGGGGCGTGGAGTTTTTCTTAGCCGGGTAGTTTGGCTTCGGCGAATCTACTCCTCGGAAAAATTCTAAACTTTGCATTTAAAGCGTAAGTGCCCCCATCTCTGGGGCTTTTGACTTGGGAAAGAGGGTTATTCTTCCCCGGTTACCCTTTCTATTTCTTCAATCGTGGTTAATCCTTCCAAAATCTTTATTAATCCGTCCTGATACATCGTGACAAACCCCTTTTTAATCGCTTTTGCCCTTAAGTCGGCAATAGAGGGGTTTTTGGCAATAAAATTCTCCATTTCGTCGTCAATTAAGAATGCCTCAAAAATACCAACCCTGCCGCGATAGCCGGTATCGTTGCAATATTTGCACCCTTTAGCGGTCGGGATTTTTAAGTTTTCAGTAATTTTTGGAGCAGTAACAATTTTTAAAACATTGCTCAATCCGCCTTTAATCTTTTTCAGGTCTTCGGAAGATATTTTTTTTAATTCTTTGCACTTCTCACAAACCTTTCTTACCAGCCTTTGAGCAACAGCCATATTAACGGCTGGTCCAATATTGGATGGATTGGCTCCCAGGCTTACCAATCTTGCCACTGTTCCAGCCGCATCATTAGTGTGCAGGGTAGAGAAAACCAAGTGTCCTGTCAGAGCCGACTGCAAGGCAATCTCTGCCGTTTCCAAGTCTCTAATTTCTCCTACCAGAATTACGTCCGGATCTTGCCTGACAATGGATTTTAATCCCGAAGCAAAAGTATATCCTTTTTCCGGAGCAACCTGGGTTTGGGAAATGCCCGCCAAATGATACTCAATAGGATCTTCAATGGTAATGATTTTTATTTCCGGACTCTGCAGTTGTTTTAAAAAAGCATAGAGGGTGGTGGTTTTACCGGAACCGGTGGGTCCGGTGACAATAATCATTCCGTTCGGTTTTTTTATTTCTTTTTTTAAAAGCAGCAATAAATCCTTTCTTAATCCTAGGGCGTCTAAATTAATCAAGCTTTTAGGGTTTAAAAGCCTTAAGACGACCGATTCTCCGTATTCCGAAGGCAGGGTGGAAACCCTGATTTCAATGACTTGGTCTTCGGAAAAAACACTAAATCGGCCGTCCTGGGGCCGATTTGTTATATTCATTTTGAGAGCCGCTAAAAGTTTAATTCTGGAAAGAAGCCCATGGTGAACTTCCCTGTTGATTGTTGTTATATCCTGTAAAACCCCATCGCACCTCGCCCGGATCTTCACCTGTTCTTCTTCTGTTTCAATGTGGATATCCGAAGCATCCAGAAGAATCCCTCCTCCAAGTATAACCTCCGAAAGTTCGGAGATGTTTCCCCCGGAAAATTTATCAATTTCTTCCTTAAAATCAAGAACGCTCTTTATCTTTTTCTTAATTTCAGCACATATTTCCGAAGAAATTTTTATTCCTTCAGTAATTGTTTGGGATTTTTCCATTATGAGCAATCAGCGTTAAATTGATTAATTCAAATTAGCTTAATACAATTAAAAAGTCAATAATTAGTTAAAACCCCGAGGTTGGGGTAAAATAAATTTAACATGGAAATATTAACTCTTAACCCAAATCAAACCAAAAAAACTGGCGAGGACCTGGCAAAAGAGTTATTAAGAGAACCCATAAGAAAAAAAGCCTTTGTTTTGGCCCTGGAAGGAGACTTGGGAGGAGGAAAAACAACTTTTTTGCAAGGTTTTGCCAAGGGGCTGGGGATTAAAGATAAAATTTTAAGCCCCACATTTGTTTTAATGAAAAGGTTTGCAATGAAGAAAAACAAAACGGGCTTTAAAGATTTTTATCACTTAGATTGTTATAGGATTGAAAACCCGAAAGATATTTTAAGCTTGGATTTTAAAAAAATCATTTCTAATCAACGCAATATTGTGGCCATAGAGTGGGCCGACCACATCAAAAAAATACTACCCAAAGACGCTTTATTTTTAAAGTTTGATTTTATCAATAAGACAAAAAGAAGGATATGGCTGAAGAAAAAAGGCGCTTAATCATTATTGACAGCAATTCTGTTATACATCGTGCCTTTCACGCTCTTCCTCCGTTAAGCACCCAAAAAGGGGAGGTGGTTAATGCTGTGTATGGTTTTTTATTGGTTTTTTTAAGGTCAATAAAAGAGCTCAAGCCAGACTGCATTGTTGCTACTTTTGACTTACCGGCCCCGACTTTCCGCCATAAAAAATTTAAAAAATACAAAGCTAAGAGGCCGCCAGCGCCACAAGAGCTTTATGATCAGATACCAAAGGTTAAAGAAGTTTTAAAGGCATTCAATGTGCCAATCTTTGAAAAAGAGGGTTTTGAAGCAGATGATTTGATAGGGACTATTAGCCAGCAGTTTTCTAGAAAACAGATCATTCCCGAGAGCGAAGTTATTATCATAAGCGGCGACCTGGATGTGCTTCAATTGGTTGATAAAAAAACCAAAGCTTTCATTTTAAGAAAAGGAGTCAAGGACACTGTTTTATACGATGAAAAATTGGTCAGGGAAAAATATCAAGGATTAAATCCTAATCAACTTGACGACTTCAAGGGTTTAAGGGGAGATCCTTCTGATAATATTCCAGGGGTCAGGGGGATCGGAGAAAAAACTGCTATTCAGCTGATAAAACAATTCGGTGGGTTGGAAAGTATTTATTCTGCCTTAAGCCAAAAGGCAGATATCAGCCCGGCTCTCCGTTTAAAACTAGAACAGCAAAAAGAACAAGCTTTTCTCAGTAAAGAGTTGGTCCAAATAAGGAGGGACGCTCCGATAAACATTAATTTAGAAGAATGCGAGTGGAAGGATTATAATAAAGAAAGAGTAATTGAAATTTTAGAGAGCTTTGATTTTTACAGTTTAATCCCTCGCCTGCCCTCGGCTGGCCAAGGATTAGAAAATAATTATTTAGAGGTGGTAAAAAAAGAAAAGAAAAAGAGCAAGAAGGAGGAAAAGTTTAAGGAAAATTTAAGACTCTGGTAGGCATTTGCACTCTTTTTTAAATCGTTTTAAAATAAATAAACATGGCGAAAACAATTCTCATCATAGAAGACGACCAGTTTTTAAGAGAGCTTATTGTCCGGAAGATTACTGGCGAGGGCTTTAGCGCCCTAGAGGCGGAAAGCGGCGAACAAGGAATAGAAAAAACAAAACAAGAAAAACCAGATTTGATTTTGCTTGATTTAATGTTGCCCGGAATCGGCGGCTTCGAGGTTTTAAAAAAAATAAAAGAAGACAAAAACTCTAACTCCATACCGATAATTATTCTTTCTAATCTTGCCGAACCGGAAGAAATGGAAAAAGGGTTAAAAATGGGAGCAGTCGATTTTTTAATTAAAGCCCACCTGACACCCAGGGAAATTATTGACAAGGTTAAGTCTATTTTAAAATAACATCATGCCCGAATTGCCCGAAGTTGAAACAACGGTAAGGGGCTTAAAAGAAAAAATCCTGGGAAGGATTTTTCTTAATGTCTGGACGGATTTTCCCAGGTCCATCAAAAAACCAAAGAACTTCGAACAATTTAAAAAAGAGATCAAGGGAAAAAAGATTAAAAATATTTGGCGGAGAGGAAAAAACATTATTTTCACGCTTTCAGAAAATAAATCCCTTTTGATTCATCAAAAGCTGACTGGACATCTTTTGGTCGGTCAGTGGCTGTTTAATAAGGGTTCCTGGTCATCCCAAATCAAGGGCCCCTTGGAAGACAAAATCAACGCTTACATCCATTTGCTTTTTTCTTTGGATAACGGCCAAATGCTGGCGCTTTCCGATGTAAGAAAGTTTGCCAAGGTAGAACTCTGGGACAGCCAGGAACTGGAGGGCTCAGAAACGATGAAGTCTTTAGGGCCGGAGCCCCTAGATAAAAGCTTTAATTTTGAAAGATTTAAAGAAGCTTTAAAAAACTATTTAAAATTAAAAAGAAGGGGTAAGATAAAACAGGTCTTAATGGATCAGGGCGTAATTGCCGGAGTGGGCAATATCTATTCCGACGAGATATTGTGGCGGGCAAAGATACATCCCCTTAAAGAGGCCTCCAAATTAAAAGAAGACGAACTTAAAAAAATCTACAAATTTTTAAAAGAAGTTTTAGAAAAAGCCATTAAGGTTAAGGGGGAAAGTTTTTCTGATTATAGGACTCCTTCCGGAGAAAAAGGAGAATTTGATACCTTAAGAAGGGTTTATCAAAGAGAGGGAGAAAAGTGCTCCAGCTGCAAAAACATTATTAAAAGAGTAAAAATGGGCGGGCGCTCAGCCCATTTTTGCCCTAGCTGCCAAAAACTATGATAATTTTTCTTCATGGTCGGGATACATACAGGTCCGGCCAGAAACTAAAAGAAATCATCGGTAGTTATAGAAAGATTCACAAAAGCGGATTGAATTTAAGATTTATCGAGGGAGGAGACTTTACTTTTGAAGACATGAAAAATGAAACTCAAACAATTTCCATGTTTGATGAGAAAAAATTAATAATCTTTAAAAACGTCCTTTCCAACCTGAAAGACGAAGACAACGTTTTGGGTTTTTTTAAAAAACTCAACAGCTCCAAAGACATTATTGTGGTTTATGAAGAAAAAGCGGCAGACAAGAGGCTTTCTTTGGTTAAATTTCTTGAAAAAGAAGCTAAAGTTCAAGAATTTGAACCCCTAGATGGACAAAGATTGAAGAATTGGACAAAAAATCAGATTGAAAGCTGTGGCGGAAAAATTGATCCAGCGGCACTGGAAACGCTAACGAATTACGTCGGCAATGATCTTTGGTGGATGAAAAACGAAACAGAAAAGCTCGTCAACTACAGAGATGGTAAAAAAATTGAAGAGGCAGACATCAATCTTTTGGTTAAGCCGAAAATTGAGCCGGAAATTTTTAAAACAATCGACGCCATAGCTTTTAATAAAAATCTCTGGGCTGGCAAAAAACAAGCCCTGAAACTGCTTCACGAACACCTGGAAAAAGGTGACCATCCCCTTTACCTTCTTTCTATGATTAATTACCAGTTTAGGAATCTTTTAATAATAAAGGACCTGATAGAAAAAAATACTCCCTATTATTCTATTTCAAAAATAAGCAAAATACATCCTTTTGTGGTTAAGAAAACCTACGAACAGGCAGGTAAATTCACCTTTCAAGAATTAAAAAAAATCTATCAAAAGATTTTTCAGATAGATTTGTCGATTAAGACCGGTAAGATTGATCCGACTACAGCCTTGGACTTTTTAATAGTTTCGATTTGATTATTTCTGCGCTCTATTGATTAATTTGCCTATTCTTGATTTTCTTCTGGAAGCGGTATTTTTTTTAATCAAACTGACCTTGGCTGATTTATCTAATACTTGATAAACTTGAGGAAGAATTTTTTTCGCTTCTTCTATTTTTTTCTGGGAAATCAAAAGTTTTACCTCTTTTAAGAGGTTTTTTAAATTAATCCGTCTTTTTATATTTACAACCCTTCTTCTTTTGCTTTGGCGCAGCGCTTTTTGAGCTGCTTTGGTAATTGCCATATATCAGCATATTAGCAGAGATAGAAATTTTTTTCAATAGTTCAGCTTCCTTTTATTAAAAAATGGGTTAATATGGAGAAAAATATGAAAGAAACGCTCAAAAAAATAATCCCTTCTTTTTTGATTGATTGGTACCATTTTTCCCTTTCTTTAATGGGCGCCATTTTATATAGCTTCCCTTCCCGCAGGATAAAAGTCATAGGAGTTACCGGTACCAACGGCAAAACTACGACAGTTAACCTGATTGCCGGGATTTTGGAAGAAGCCGGTTACAAGGTTGCTTCTTTGTCTTCCATAAAATTTAAAATAAAAGAGCGCGAATGGCCTAACTCATCAAGAATGACCATGCCCGGCCGTTTTAAAATCAAAAAGTTCCTGCGCGAGGCGGCTGACAGCGGATGCCAATATGCCGTAATAGAAGTTGCTTCAGAGGGTGTAAAACAGTATCGTCATAAATTCATTGATTTTAAGGTTGCGGTATTTACCAATTTGACTCCGGAGCATATCGAGGCACATAAGGGATTTAATAATTATAGGGCAGCAAAAGGAAAGTTTTTTGAGTCGGTTAAAGGAATTCATGTTATAAACCTGGATGATGAACAGGCAGAATATTTTTTGAAATTTCCTTCTGCGGAAAAATATGTTTACAGTGTTAAGAATTCTTCTTCTAGCGAAAAATGGAATATCGTTAAAGCCGAAGAAGTAAACTCTTCTTTTAAAGGAATGGATTTTAAAGTAAAAGGAGTTTCTTTTCACTTAAACTTGCCGGGAGAATTCAATGTTTACAATTCCTTGGCTGCCATCTGTGCCGGCTTGTCGCAAGGCGTTGATTTGGAAATAGCTAAAAAGGCTCTGGAAAAAGCCCAAGGCATACCGGGCAGAATGGAGGAAGTTATTTCTTCTCCTTTCAGGGTTTTCATTGATTACGCTTTTACCCCCAACGCTTTGAAAAAAGTTTATCAGACAATAAGAAAAATCTTTAATCCCAGCCGTTTAATATGCGTTTTAGGTTCGTGCGGAGGAAGCAGGGATAAGTGGAAAAGGCCGGTTTTGGGCGGGATAGCCGGAGAGTTTTGCGATAAAATAATTGTCACCAATGAAGATCCTTTTGACGAAGACCCGATGGAGATAATAGAGCAGGTGGCAAAAGGATCTGCTGGCAAGGCGGAAAAAATATTAGACAGGAGAGAGGCGATTTCTTCTGCTCTAAGGGTAGCCGAGGAAAAAGACATTGTTATTATCACTGGCAAAGGATGCGAGCCGTCCATTTGCCTGGCCAAAGGAAAAAGGGTTGATTGGAACGAGAAAGAAGTTGTCAGGCAGGAGATGGAGATCCTACTGGACAAAAAAGCATAAAAAGCTTAGAATCAAACGTAATCAGCGTTAAGCGCTTTTTTTGATAATGAAAAGAAAAAGAATGCCAAATTCAACGAGGAAATACGTTCGTTTAGAAAAAGCCCGGATTCGCCGGCAGGTTTTGGATTTTAAAGAACAAAAGAGATTAATAGATGAGTTATATAAAAAACTAATTATTAAAAAAGATGAGAATAAGCGAGATCTTCAACCTGTCAATAAATAAGGGAATTGAGTCTGATTTCAGGACCAAAGAGGAAATAGAGAAGTTTCTGGCAAGGAAAAAGCAGAAATACGAGAAGCTTTCAGAAAAAGAGAAAGAGGAATTTGACATTGAAGCCCTAACCAATCCTTATCTAGATTCAAGAATTTATAATATCTCGGACGATAAGGATATCAAAAGAGTTTTAGTTGGTATTGATATTGAACCGGCTGAAATTTTAATGGCAAAAGAAATGGGTAATATTGATTTGATTATTGCCCATCATCCCACTGGTAAGGGCTTGGCTCATTTAGCCGACGTAATGGATTTGCAGTGCGATGTTTTGAATTACTATGGTGTTCCCATTAATGTGGCAGAAGGATTGATGAGGGAAAGAATTGATGAGGTGGCCAGAGGGGTTAATAAGATAAACCACCAAAGAACGGTTGATGCTGCTAGAATTTTAAATGCAAACCTAATGAATGTTCATACTCCCGCCGACAATCTAGCCGCCAAATTTTTAAAGGATTTAGTTGAAAAAGAAACGCCAGAAAGGATTTCTGATTTAATAGATTTATTAAAAAAAGTTCCTGAATACAAAGAAGCGGGGAAGATCGGAGTAGGCCCTAAAATTTTTGCTGGTTCAGAAGAAAATCGCTGTGGGAAGATTACTTTAACTGAGATTACCGGCGGGACAGAGGGATCGCCTAAAATTTATGCAAAGATGACTCAGGCCGGAATTGGTACAACAATCGGAATGCATATTTCAGAAGAGCACAAAAAGGAAGCTGAAGCCGCCAATCTCAACGTTGTTATTGCTGGGCATATTTCTTCCGACTCCTTGGGAATGAATTTATTTGTTGATGAATTAGAAAAACAAGGAATTGAAATAATTCCCTGCTCTGGCTTTACAAGGTTCTCAAGGGCAAAATGAAGAATTATTCTTCAAAAAGAGCCAAAAGAGGAAAAACTGCCTATCGTACTCCCAGCAGATTCTTAAATTATCAACCTCAAAAGATTGACAGGCAAAGAGCAAAAGGAAAAATACCTAAATGTTTTTAATCATATAGGTATTTTTTAGTTTATACCCTAATTTTCTGTAATAATCTCTTGCTCCTATGCCGGAAATAACGGCGATTTTTTTTAATTTAAATTCTTTTTTAGCTATTTTTTCCGCTTCTTTTATTAATTTCTTTCCCAATCCTTTATGTTGGGGTGATTTTAAGAAAGACTTTCTTCTGATGGGCAGGAGCTGTCCGTAGGTGTGGAGTTCTCTGATAATAGCTTGGTTTTGTGAAGTAAGGCGAAGCCGGAGCAAACTATAGAGACTCGTTCTTTCCTTGTTTTCAAAGCTTAAAAATATTTCCTTACCATCAGAGGCAGGATATTTTTCTTTAAAAAGACAAATCTTTTCTTTTTTGTCGTATTTTCCTTTTATTTCTCTGCACCTTATACACTTACAGGATGTCTGTCCGCTAATAATCTGCCTGAGGTTGGAAATTTTTGTTGGTCCGGCAGCTATCCTGGTGGATGGTATGTCCCGGGTGATTCTTTGGATTCTGACGTAATACGGGATTTTATTTTTTATTGATTTAATCAAATCTATTAATTGTTTTTCTTTGTAGGGTAGGTATTTTCCCCGCCTCCATTGTTTATACAAAGGAGCTTCTTTTAAGAGGGCGCAGGGATAGATTTTTAACAGATCTGGTTGGAAATTCTGGTTGGAAAATAATTCTTTAAATACCTTTTCATCTTTTTTTGGATTAGAACCTGGCAGATTAACCATCATTTGGTATAGGATTTTAAAACCAGCATCTTTTAGAAGCTTTGTGGCTTTAACGGTTTCTTTTATTGTGTGTCCGCGCTTGTTTAATTTTAAAACATCATCAAAAATTGACTGGACTCCCAGCTCTACCATTGTCATTCCCAACTTTCTTAAATGTCTTATTTCTTTTTCATTAATAAAGTCGGGCCTGGTTTCAATTGAGATGCCGATAATCCTGTGCTTCGTTTTTTCGTTAAGTCGTTGGGCTATTTTCAGGTTTTTAGCGTTTTTTTCCAAACAGGCGTCAAAACATTTTTTAATATACCAATCCTGATATTTTTTAGGATAAAAAGACCAGGTGCCCCCTATTATCCTTAATTCAATTTTATCGGTAGGATGGCCTTCTTGTTCTAACATTTCAATTCTTTTTTTGACTTGCAAATATGGGTCATAATGCAGTCTTTTTGCTCTTTCTACTGCCGGTTCCCCCGACAGATAGCTCTTGGGAATTCCTTTTTCTGTCGGGCAGTAGATGCATTTTCCCGGACAGGGATAGGGCTTGGTTAAAACCGCTACATTAACAATTCCGGAAAGAGAACGAATAGGCCTGGTTTTTAAGATATTTTCTATTTTTCCCGAAGCTTTTATTCTTTTATTTCTCAAAAGTTCATGGTAAGTTTGAAGCAGAACCATGTTGTTGGGACAGGAAATCTTGTATTCTTTAGCTATTTTTCTTTTAGCCACGGACAAATCAGCCGGAGATTCCGCTTTGATTTTAATTAATTCTCGAATAATAATTTCATTAGAATTCATGGAAAAAGAATACGCTCTTTATCTACTTAAAAAGACTAAGGAGGATTATAACCTGATTGCCGATGATTTTTCAAGGACCCGCAGTTCAATCTGGCCCGAGACCAAATTTTTATTCGACAAATATTTAATTCCAGGAGAAAAAATTTTAGATTTGGGGTGCGGAAATGGACGCTATTTTGAATATCTGAAAGAAAAAAAGACAGAATATTTTGGAGTGGATAATTCGGAAGGTTTAATAAAAATAGCAAAAAGCAGATACCCCCAAGCTGACTTTCAAACATCTGATGCTTTAAATTTACCATTTCCCGCTGATTTTTTCGATAAACTCGTTGGTATAGCAGTATTCCATCATATTCCCTCCGAAGAGTTCAGAATTCGCTTTTTAAAAGAAGCAAAAAGGGTATTAAAGCCAGGCGGAATTTTAATTTTAACTGTCTGGAATTTTCGTGAAGCAAAAGAATTTTTCTTGTATTTTAAATTTATCATTTTAAAATTATTAGGGTCAAAATTGGATTTAGGAGATTTTTTGGAACCATGGGGGAAAAAAGCTTTAAGATATTACCATTACTTTTCGAAAAAAGAATTAATTCGTTTAACCGAAAAAGCCGAATTAAAAGTTAGGGAAATTGGCATTGTAAAAAACGAAAAGGGAAATCGTCGTAATACTTATTTAGTCGCAGAAAAGTAAATATGCCCCCGTAACTCAACGGATAGAGCGCTTCCCTCCGGAGGAAGAAATACAGGTTCAATTCCTGTCGGGGGCACCAATCCATAATAAACTACATATATCTACGACAATCTATGCCTATGGAAGACTTCAAAAAACTTATTCAAGACATAGTGCTAAAATCCTGTGAACTCAAAAACAAGCACACTACGGAAAAGAATGCTCAGGTAAATTATGCAGCAGTATTTTCACAAGATGAAAAGGAATATAATGAGTTTTACGAATTAGCAAAGCAAATCGGTAAGGTTATTCAAGGTACGCCCACAGGCGACCTCTTTGAAATTGATGCGGTAGATACAGTTTCTGGGAAACTGCAACTATTAAAAATACGCAAGCCAGACGCCACGCGGCTTGAACGAGGAGACGCGGATTTCACAGTGACGGATTATCCGACTTTTAAAAGCACATATTTAGTAAAGCCAGGATTTAAGCTAATTGAGCGCACTGATTTTGAAATGATTGAGCTTACAGATTCAACATTCAACGTGAGAGCTTATTTTTCCAATCTGCCATTAGATAAGCAATTGGGGCTGAAGTAAATTCTGCCAGAAACGCAATTCTTTCAGTATTCGGTTCCAATTTAATCCCCATAGGGGCACAATTGGTGTGAATAACTTGGGGATAATCCTTATTACTTGATTAGATTGCGATGGGTTGACAAAGCTTTCTCTTATTTCTACACTGGAAATCGAGGGGGTGCGGGATGTAATTCCCTATGGACAAACAATTTTTAGTGAAGGAGGCTAACGCAGCTGCTCGGTAAATGTCCGACCGGACTTAAGTAATAATGTCAAATTCGCTGAGAATTGTTTCTCCCTCAACTATGCGGATGAAGAAATTCGTCCATATATTTGAGGACAAAGTAAATGCGTGGGCGAAGAAATTCGTCCATGTATTTTTTTTAAAAACCTGCTAATATATATATGATGGAAAATAATTTAAAGATCGCTGTTTCAGGAGCTGCTGAATTAGATATTTGTTCTAAGGATGCGGTCAGATTAGCCGAAGAGGTTGGAAAAGAAATTGTCCGGCAGGGTTGTGTTTTAATTACCGGAGCAACCACTGGCATCCCTTATCTTTCTGCTAAAGCAGCCAAGAAGGAGGGAGGTATTTCTATCGGGTTTTCTCCGGCTGCTTCCAAAGTAGCTCACGTTAAAGCCTATAAACTGCCCACTGATTGTTTTGATGTAATTGTCTATACCGGTTTTGATTATGCGGGCAGAAATCTTTTAATGACCAGGGCGGCTGACGGCATAATCGTCATTTGTGGCAGGATGGGGACCTTGAATGAATTTACCATTGCTTTTGAAGACCAAAAGCCCATCGGTGTTTTAGAGGGAAGCGGTGGAACGGCAGATATGATTAGGGGTTTAACAAAAATGCCCTCCAGAAGTAAGGAAAAGATTATTTACGAGAAAGACCCTAAAAAATTAGTAGAGAAATTAATCAATTCAATTAAAAAAGGTCGCGTCCAAAAAAACAAAAATTTAGACTATGCCAGGAGATAATTCAAAAGAAGGTAAATTAATCGGCAGAATAAGCCATTATTTTGGACACATTGGAGTGGCGGTGATAGATCTTAAGGACAAGCTTAAAGAGGGAGATACTATTAGAATTGTGGGAGGAGAAACAGATTTTACCCAGACGGCCCAATCAATGGAAGTAGAGCATGAAAAAATAAAAGAAGCCAAGAAAGGAGATTCAGTTGGCCTCAAGGTGGAGCAAAAAGTCAGGGAGGATTACAAGGTTTACAAGGTTTAGGATTTTTTAATTTAATATTTTCAGAGTATTTTTGCCTTGCTCTATAAAGGCAATATTACTATGTTTATTGCTGATTTTCATTTACATTCGAAGTATTCCAGGGCTACTGCCAGGAATATGGATTTGGAAAATCTGGACAAATGGGCCAAGATCAAGGGAGTTAATATTTTGGGCACAGGAGATTTTACCCACCCCGAGTGGTTTAAAAATCTGAAAGAAAAGCTGGACCCTGCTGAGGCAGGTTTATTTAAATTAAAAAAAACCAATTCTAAAACAAGGTTTATTCTTACCACCGAAATAAGCTGCATTTACACGAAAAAAGACCGGGTTCGGAAAATTCATATTATAGTTTTTGCTCCTTCTTTTGAGGTTGTGGAAAAAATCAATATTCAGCTGGGCTGGATAGGCAATTTAAAATCTGACGGTCGCCCGATTCTGGGGCTCGATGCTAAAGAGCTGGCAAAGATTGTTTTGAATGCCTCGGAAAATTGTTTGGTTGTTCCAGCCCACGCCATGACTCCTTGGTTTGCCATCTTCGGCTCCAAATCAGGATTTGATTCAATCGAAGAATGCTTTGAAGATTATTCAAAATACATTTATGCCTTGGAAACAGGGCTTTCAGCCGATCCGGCAATGCTTTGGAGGATCCCTGACGGTCGGAGAGTGGCTTTAATTTCCAACAGCGACAGCCATTCCCCCGCAAAAATAGGGAGGGAGGCAAATGTTTTTGATACGGAAATCAGCTATCAAGCCATTACAGAAGCGATTAAAAACAAAGATCCCAAAAAGTTTTTATACACTGTTGAGTTTTATCCCGAGGAAGGAAAATATCATTTTGACGGGCATAGGAATTGTAGTATCAGATCATCGCCGGAAGAAACCAAAAAATACAACGGTATTTGTCCTGTTTGCGGAAAGCCCTTAACGGTTGGGGTGTTGAACAGGATTGAACAGATAGCGGATAAAGAAGAAGGGTTTAAACCGGAAGGAGTAATACCCTTTAAAAGCTTGGTTCCTTTGGAAGAGATTATTGCCGATGTTTTGGGTCAGGGCACGGGTACTAAACAAGTTGAAAAAGAATATAATGGTCTGATTGAAAAACTTGGTTCGGAATTTAACATTCTTTTGGGCGCTTCAAAAGAAAAACTGGCAAGCGTTACTCTGCCGGAAATTGCCGAGGGGATAATCAGGGTGAGAGAGGGAAGGGTTGTTAAGGAGCCGGGCTACGACGGGGTTTACGGAAAGATAAGGATTTTTTCCCAGGGGGAAGAAAAAGATTTAATAAAACAAAAAACCTTGTTTTAAAAATGATAGAAGAATATCGCTTCGGTTCAATTACAATTAACGGAAAAACCTACAATTTTGATGTTGAAGCTCTATGGACGGGCGAGGTTTTGAAGTGGCGGAGAAAAGAATCCCATCTTATTGATGTTGTGGATGTTGAAAAAGCGGTTAAGTCCAATCCTGATACAATTGTTATTGGCACCGGTGAGTCGGGGGTGGCGCAAATAACCGAAGAAGCCAAGAAATTTATTAGTGAGAAAGGAATAAGGCTTGTTATTAATAAAACCGAAGAAGCGGTAAAAGTTTTTAATATAATACTTAATGAGTTAGAAAAGGAAGAAGGAAAACAAAATAAGGCAATCGGCCTTTTCCATTTAACCTGCTAAGGAATATAGATAATTAAATTTCTTTTAATTTTAAACTTTTTTCCTAAGAATTTCTCAATTACCCAGATGTTTGTCTTGCAATGATCGGTTATTTATGTATTTCAACCTTGACTCCCATTTTTTCCAGAATCCTCAAAAACACTTGGCAAAAATAATCCATGGTTGGCGAGAAAAAAGTGTCGGTTGATCCTCCTTCAAAAATGATTTTCAATGGCTGGGGCTATTACAAGGTCTTGGACCATTACGAAGGGCTTGACAAAAAATTATATCAAGGTATAAAATAAAAATATATGAATAAAAAAATCATTTATATTCTAATTACGATTATTGTTATTTTCTTTGTATTGGCAGGGTATAAATATTATATACATCAGAATAAAAATGTAAATGGGTTGAGGAAAGTTTCACTACGATTAAAATGGATTGACCAAGCTCAATTCGCTGGATATTACTTGGCAAACAGCCGAGGGTTATATTTAGATAAAAACCTTGAGGTAGAGATACATCCGGGAGGTCCGGATATTTCACCTGTTCAGATGGTAACAACAGGCGTTGATGATTTTGGCATTACCGGCGCAGATCAAATCATTCTAGCCAGAGAAAAAGGTATTCCACTTGTGGCTTTAGCTGTCTTATATAAAGATTCACCAGTGACAATAATGTCGTTAGAGAAAAAAGACATTAAAAAACCAAAAGATCTTGAAGGAAAAAGGGTGGAAGTAGTATATGGTCGAGATGAAGAAATCATCTACAAAATCTTGCTGGAAAAAGAAGGTGTTGATCGTAAAAAAATTAACGAAGTTCCTTCTTTAGCAAACTATTCAAGGGTAATTTCGGAACAGGTTGATGCAAGAGTTGATTATGAACTAAACGGAGGAATTTTACTTCCATTGAAGGGGTTTCCACTTAATTTAATTAAGCCTCGTGATTATGATATTAAGTTTTATGCTGATACTTTATTTACCACGGAAGAGATGCTTCGTAAAAATCCAGAAATAGTTAGAAGTTTTGTCAAGGCTAGCATTGAGGGGTGGAAAATGGCAATAGCAGATCAGAAAAGCGCAATAGATGAAGTGATGCGGGTAAACAATAGCCTCGACAGAGAACATCAGTCAAAGTTCCTTGAGTATAGCCTTCCGATGATTACGGGCAGAGGAGATATAGGTTACTCGGAAAAAGAAACATGGAAAGAAATGCAAGCAATGTTGTTATTTCAGGGAGTACTCAAAAAGCCAGTAGAGATAGATAAAGTTTTTACGAATGAATTTTTGAAGTAAATGAAAATAATTGATGTCCAATCCGTCACTAAGCAGTATCAGAAAGATTTTTATGCATTGCGAGATTTAAGCTTCTCCGTTGAAGAAGGTGATTTTGTATCGATTGTGGGACCGTTTGGATGCGGCAAATCTACCCTCTTAGAAATAATGGCAGGGATAAGAGAAAATTATTCAGGAATTATTAAAATCAGGGGTCAAAGTCCGGAGTATGCCCGTTTAAATCGAAAGATAGGTTATGTTTTCCAAAGAAAAACCTTATTACCTTGGCGTAATGTAATCCAGAATATAATGTTACCTCAAGAGATTGCAGGATTAAAAGATGAAAAAAAGGCATATGATTTACTAGAAATGACCGGATTAAAAAATATTGTTAAGAAAATGCCGCACGAATTATCAGAAGGGATGCAACAGCTAATTTCGGTCGTTAGGAGCCTTATGTTGGATCCAGACATTTTTCTGCTGGACGAACCGTTCTCATCTATTGATGAAATCAATAGGGCAAAGATGCATGTCCATTTATTAAAGATCCATAAACAAACTAACAAAACATTTATTTTGGTGACGCATTCCCTTTCTGAAGCCGTCTTTTTATCTAACAAGATTATTGTCCTTACGTCGCGTCCAGGTAAAGTCAAAAAAATCGTCGATATCAATCTCTCTAACCATGGAGAAGATATTGTATTCTCAAAAGAGTTTTTAAATTATGTAAAAATTGTCAAAGCAGAATTGGTAAATAATGAATAAAATTATCATAAAAATAATAGTAATCGTCGCCATTATAGCATCATGGCAAATAATAGTTACAATCCTTGATACGCCTACTTATATTTTCCCCGCTCCGGTAAAAGTTTTTGATGCTTTAATAAAGTACAGGCAGATAATTTACATTAGTGCCGTCATCACCATAACGGAAGCATTCCTAGGATTTTTGATAGCTAATTTAGTAAGCGTAATTATTGCTCTTCTAATTTCCTTTTATAAAAATCTCGAAAATGTTATAATACCAGTTGCGATAGTGATTAAAACAATGCCAGTTATAGCGATAGCTCCATTATTGGTAATTTGGTTTGGTTCGGGAATTTCCTCTAAAGTGGTGGCGGCAATACTGGTCTGTTTTTTTCCGGCTCTCGTTAATGTTTTAAGAGGCGTAAAATCATTGAATATTGAACTATATTGGCTTTTTAAAGTTTATTCCGCAAATAGATTACAGCTAATAAAAAAACTTATCTTTCCAAGTATTCTTCCATATTTATTTGCAGCTTTAAAAACATCTAGTTCTTTGGCTGTTGTCGGTGCGCTTGTGGGAGAATTTATAGGTTCAAACAAGGGTTTGGGTTTCCTAATTATGTCTAATTATTATAATATGAATATTCCCCTTGTATTTGCGGCAATAGCCATCTCAAGTATCTTTGGTATATCGTTTTATTACGTGATTCATTTTTTTGAAAAAAAGATGATTTTTGATAGAGAAAAAATTGAGGAGGGTTAAAACGCAAAAGAAGATAAAAAATTAAGCACTTTGAAAAGAGGTAAAGAAATGAAGGAACTACTTATTATTGTGGTCGGGCCATCAGGGGCAGGAAAAAGCATTTTCATTGAGGCTGGTATACCTGAAAGCTATAGATATGTTACTAGCCAACCCATGATGGATGAATTGCGAAGAAGAGGTATAGAAATCAACCATGATACAATATTCGCCCTTTCGCAAGAGTGGTATGCAAAAGACCCTTATTGGCAGGTTCCCCTTATTTTCACGGCACTGAAAGGGAAAAAATTTCTCATTGTTGATGGACCAAGGCGTGCACTTGAAATTAAACGTCTTAAAGAGCTATGTCGAACAATTATCGTCAAGATTGTTTCTAATCCCGAAAACCGCTTCAAGTGGCTGAAAGAACGAAAAAAAATTGGGTTAAGAAATTTAGAAGAGTTCAAACGGTTAGAAAGTGATGAAACTAAAAAGATGGACATAGGGGAGTTAATTGAGATGGCGGATGTTATGGTGATAAACAATCTTTCAAAAAAGAGGCATCAAAAAAAAGGGAAACGTTTTGGCCTCATGTTAAAGTTACTTCCGTCGTTCCTGCCGCGACCATTCCTGTCATTCTTACTAAAAATATCGGTTCTGTAGCTTTAAGGCCGGGCACCGATTATTACCAGAAAAAATGGGGAGGAAGAATGCGTTCTCCCCTCCTATTTTTAATAATAAGCCTTATTGGAATAAAAAACAAAATATGAAAAACGAAATTGAATATTTACTTTTTAAAACAAAGGGAATAGTTAATTTCAACGCTGAAAACTATATTG
>Ga0315284_10005212_pt1 | contig 18466 bp, 17 predicted proteins | sample YL17G09_16_MG_FD_203696 | JGI IMG/M metagenome (GOLD analysis project Ga0315284, IMG submission 203696) | Sediment microbial communities from Yellowstone Lake, YNP, Wyoming, USA - YL17G09_16 | ecosystem: Environmental > Aquatic > Freshwater > Lake > Sediment | place: USA: Wyoming | collected...
TGGACGAGTACCTCAAGGGGATGTCGGAAGACAAGTCGAAGCTCAACGAGCAGCTCCGGGCCCTGTTCCAGAAGTAGGTTGGGTCCACTCACTGGACCAAAGGGAGGTCCCCATGGACGCCGAGAAGATCTTCATCTCCGAGATCGCGAAGGTCGCGGTGGAAGGCGGAGGCGAGCACCAGCACTTCGCCGAGAAGACGATCCACGACAAGACCAAGTCTCCCTCCAAAGTGAAGGAGATTTTTCGCGCCGTCAAACGGGAACACCCCGAGTACCCCGCCGAGTACAAGGCCAGGATCGCCTTCAAGAAGGGGAACAAGGCGAAGGAAGATCGCAAGGAAGGTCCGCCTTACGAAGGACCGCTGGCCGGGAAGTAAAAAGAAAGGGCCGGATGGCCCTACCAGAACTACCGCTGTGCCGCCCGTATCTCTTTCCAGATCTCGGTCTGGGCGTGGGCTGCTGCGATCCTCCCCGCTACCCACTCCATGAACTCAGCGGCATCCCCCGGGAAGATCCACTCGTGGTCGCGGCGGGGGTTCTCCTGGGTCCCGAACGGAGTATCGGACGCATACGAGTAGACCTTGTGAGTTCCGTCCCCCGGGGAGTGGAGCTCGAGATTGGTGAAACTCCGGTGCGGCCCCCTCCAGACGAGAGTGGGGCCCCAGGTCCCCTTCTCCTTGGTGAGGACCACTTGGTCCTCCCCGGAGTAGGAGCACTGGATCCCACCGAGTTCCTCGGTCAGGGTGTCGACGGTCTTCTCCCAGACCGCCCTGGCCGCGGAGTCGGCCGACTTGATCTCCCTGGCTTTTTCCAAAACCGCTTCCTTGATCGTCATGGTCGCTCTCCTGAAAAACAGTGATCTCTCACTCAGCCTCTTATGACACAAAGGGGGTGTTTTTTGAGGGTGGATGGAGAGTGGATAGAGAGTGGACTTTGTCTGGACTTCGTATGGACTTCGCTTGGATCTGGGATGGACAAGGCGAGGTAAAAAGAAAGCCCAGGCGAACCTGGGCTTTCCGTTTGGCTGGCCATGCCGGAACGCGTCCGATAAGGCATGAACGGAACACGTAAAGACCAGCTCTATGCTACTTCTTGGTCAGTCCTTGTAGAACGCGGTTTCCACGTCCAGCCAGAATCCGTCGAGGCAGAGTTGCTTGATCTTCCACGCATGGCCCTGGCACGGAGCCTTCTTGCCCCAGATCTTGGCCTTCATGAAGCGTCCCTTGATCTTCTCGACGAAGGCCGTGTTGTAGCCCGTGTACTTGGCCAGCCGGCGCACGTCGGTCCCCAAAATGGTTGCCATCAGCAAGAGGATGCACACCTTGAGCCCGTAGGTGCTCTTCTTCACCTCGCTGTTGGCCTTGAGGACGGCTTCCTCGATAACCACGAGGACCTTAGCGATGCCCTCGTCGATGTCGTTGAGGGTTTCCCTGATGGCGATCGCGACTCTGCCGAAGACCCCTTTCTTGTCGAACTTCGTGACTTCCCTCTCCAAGAACTCCATTCGATCCCTCAGGTCCATGATGACCTGATCGAGCAATTCCTCGTGGTCGCTCAGAGTCGGCAGGCCCACGTAGGTGTCGATGGGCGTTTCCTTTTCGTCGCAGCCACGAATCACGTACTCCACGTGCTTGAGGGCCCTGATCCGGATCTCGGCTCCGTTATCCTCGAGAGACACAATCTCGAGCTGGCCAAGGATGTTCCGGATCTCGTGACGGTGTAACTTGGCCATCCCCTTCTCGGTGTTCCACGTCATGTACTTCCGGAGGGGGGCCGACTCGTCGTGGTCGATCTTCAAGCGGAGAGCCTCCGTCAGGCTCTTCTCGTCGGTGATCTTCGCCACCGCGTCGGGATCCAGGCCGACTTCCTGCGCGAACTTCAGGGTGTAGTCGTAGATCGGTCTGGCATCCTTTTTGTTGATCTTGGACCAGGGTTTCAGTTCGATCCTCGTCTCGATGATGATGCTCACGGGTTTTCCTTTCTTCGGACTGTGTAAGGAGACCCCGGGGGAGCCCATGCTCCCCCGGGGGTGACTTGGTAGCAGCGTCCTACGCGAGCGCGTCGGCCTCTTCGGGCTCCTCGGCTCCGACGTCTTCCTCGGTCTCCTCGGCCTCCGCGGTCTCCTCGGGCTCCACGGTATTTCCGGCCTGCTCGATCTTCCTGATGTGCTCGGCCTTCAAGGCGGCCAGGGCGTCGGGATCGATCTCGTCGCACTCGGTCCAGAGCTCTTCCTCGATGAGGGAGTATTGCGCGATGTGGTTCTCGGCCTTGATCCGGCTGGTCTCCTCGGGCTTGCCGCACAGTTCGAACGTGCCCTCCTTGCCTCCGAGTTCGGGCCGGCGGCATCCGCAGCCGCACATCAGGCCGGAGTTGCAGAAGACGGCCATGACGTCGGGGAAGTTGATGACGGGGTACAGCCAGGAGATGAGGGGCCTGGCCCGCACGCCGTAGAAGACCGGCAGGAACTTGACGTGGCCTCCCTTGACCGGGAACATCTCCATGCGGATCTCGTCGAACTCGATGGGGAAGATCTTCGCCTGCGCGTGGACGCATTCCTTCACGATGTTCGTGAAGGCCTTGTTCTCGGTCTGCTTGGTCATGTAGAACGTCTTCGCGGTGCGGACCATCGCCGCCTTCAGGGCCGTGGTGGTGAACCCCGGGTTGATGTTGAAGGCGAGGTCCTGCCCGGGCGGCACAATGATGCCGGATCCGAACGGGCCCGGCGTCTCGCACGGGGTCTTGACGGTGTACTCCGTGGGCTCCTTGCCCTTGTACTGCCAGATGGCCTCGTAGAAGGACTGGAACGGCGAGGCCTCCCGCGTCGTCTTCTCCTGGAGGATCACCTCCTTGGCCAGGGACCGGTCCCTCTTCTTGAGGGAGTCGAGGATGATCTTCCCCGTGATGCGCCTGGACTTCCTGTCCATGATGAGCGGGGCGGTGAAGCGGATCGGGAAGAACGCGAATCGCTGCACCACCATGGGGATCGTCGTCTTCCTGACCACGATGCCGACGTCCTTCTTGCTCGCCGGGACGATGACGTTGTCCTTGACCTGGGCTTCCTTGGCGACCTTTTTCTTTGCGGGCATGGAACCCTCCTGAAGAAATGAACCTGACTCGATGGAAACAAGCGTCGGGGAAACACTCCCCTACGCGACAAGCCAAATTAGGGCACGGGGTGACCAACCCCGTGCCCAAGGGACAAGAAAGGACGGTAACAAGCGGCAGGGAGATCAATGGCAGCTCAAGCCAGCCCATCCCGTGCCATGCTGATGAGAGCGAGGAGACTTCTCTTCTCGCTCTCTTGATTGTTCGGCGGGCCTAAGCCCGCCTTCGAGATGACCTGCCCAATCGAACATGACCAGGACCAGAGCAGACTCGATCAATGGAACTTCAAACAGACTTACGCTAATAAGAGCATGGTGATCTCTCCCCATGCTCTTGATTGGTTGGCAGGCGGAAGCCTGCCGGTGTGAGGTCGTGCCCCAAGAAACCGGAAGTAGGGTAGGGTCAACGGACCGTTAGAAGACTCACGCTGATGAGAGCAAGGAGACTTCTCTCCTTGTTCTCTTGATTAGTTTGGGCATGGATTGCTCCATGCCCGGTTGCCTTGGGCTGTCTCAAGCGATGCGGACCGATCTTGAAGAGAATAGGAGCGCCGCGACGCGGAACAGCGTAGGACATGCTGATGAGGGTAGAGTGATCTCTCATCCTACTCCCTTGATTAGTTTGGGGGCCTTGGCCCCCTTTAATGGAATTTGTCCCGACCGATCAAACAATGACCAAAGACGATTGGAGCTGTCGGATGCAAATTCATCACGAGATACGCTTATGAAAGCACGGAGATCTCTCCCCGTGCTCCCTGTGAAGTGGAAGGACATGCCTGAACAGGACTCGAGACGCTTCGAGATACGCTTATGAAAGCACGGTGATTTCTCCCCGTGCTTTCGTTTGATAGAGACCGGGGCACCTGGGGCAACTCCATCCAGACCAGGACTATCCGAGGCAGTCAAATGCTAATAAGAGCACGGCGATTTCTCCCCGTGCTCTTGAATTGCTGGACACGGAGTGACCCGTGTCCGTTGACTCATGGAGGGACACGATAACAGATAGAGCGTCACGTGATCAGACCATACGCTTATGAAAGCACGGTGATTTCTCCCCGTGCTTCCTTTGGAGTGGAAGGAGCCGTACGGTTTCGATTGGACCCAGGTGATCATAACTCGATACATGCTTATGAAAGCACGGAGATTTCTCTCCGTGCTTCCTGTGAAGTGGAAGGACGTGAGCGGGGCCACTCCAAAGTGAGACGACCAGGGGGAGATCCGATTCATAGGGAAACATGCTGGTGAGGACAGGGAGATTTCTCGCCCTGCCCTCTTAACGAACCGATAGAGCGCGCGAAGGAGGCGACGTAGCCGGAGAGAATGCTGGCGAGCGCGTGAGGATCCCTCCTCACGCGCTCTTGCAAATGGAGTCATCCGAAATCGAGAAACTGTGGGATGCCATACCAAGTATCATGCTGGCGAGAGCGGGGAGATCTCCCTCCCCGCTCCCTTATTCGCAACCAAACCCGTGTCAACCTCTGAACCGCGTACCACAGTGCTGAGAATATATCTCCTCGATTTTGACCAGGGTCTCTTCCAGCTCACGGAGAGACAGGAACGGCCCCCAATAGCTCACCAAGTGAACATTGCTGTGACCGATGAGCCTGGCATCGTAGAGCATCAGCTGTAGGCCGTTGAACCTGCCGAAGATGCGAGGCCCGGAATTGGCATCTTCGGACATGAATGAATCCTCGTTCTTTTCGTTCCAATACCAACCCCGCCGCGCGAATGAACGCACGACGGTGGCTTGTTTTAAGTACCTCATGTTCTACTCCACCTTGTAGATTTTCTCGAGAACTTCACGGCCTTCCCCACGCAGGAAGGGCTTCACCCAGACCTTCTTGCGGAGCGCGCGGCCGGCGCCGTGGACCTGCATGCGCCAGAAACCGCGTACCATGTGGAGTCTCGGGCCGGCGCGGGGGCCGTCGAGCGGGCCGCGGGGCTCGCCCTCGACGTGGGCCTTCTCGATCTTTACGGAGCGGCCGACCCAGGTGACCTCCGTCGAGGTCTCCTCGAGGGCGTGGCGGATGTTCCTCTTCTTCCCGCCCTTGGCCGCCTTCATGGTCTGGGCGGCCTTCTCGTGGAACCAACCCCGCTTGAGATCGGCTCCTTCGCTGTTGATGTAGAGGATGCAGTTCAGGATCCACTTGAAGACGTCCCCGAACTGCGTGAGGTTGGCCACTTCCTCGGGTTCGTGCTTCCTACGCAAGAGGTCTGCGAGACGCATCTCGACCTGAGTGTCCAGGGGTCCCGCCTCGAGTAAGACCGGCATCGAGAAGAGGCAGTCGTCACAAGGATCGAGCATGTCGTCCTTGCGACCTACGAGGATCACGATGGTCCACGACACCCCGGGGTCCCCCGTGTCCTGTGTGATGTAGGCACCTTCGAGGTTTCCCACTTCTCCCTTGATCCAAACCTTGTATGGATTCTGAGGGAGCTGGATGTAGATCGTCCTGAAGGGCAACTTCAGGTCTTCGTAGTCCGAGCCCTTCAGGTCGGTCTCGAGAAGGAGCGTGCCGATGTCCTTTTCCATGATGAAGATCGCCGGGGTGTCACATAGCATGAACAGGAGGTCCATGCCGGTGACGGTCGAACTTTTGTCCAAGGCCATCAGCCCAACCGACATCCTTCTGAAGTTAAGGAAGGAGTCGTTGTTCCGCATGACCCTCATGCGGGAGAGCATCTTCTCGTAGCCCTCCTTCGCTTCTTTCACCGGGGCCCCGATGGATCGTACGTGCGTCTTCAAGGCCCGCAACGGATGCGGGTCTTCCATAATGGTCTCGAAGTAGGCCGCGTTGTCGCGGCGTACTTCTTCGATCGTCGGTCTGGCCATGCGTCGTTCCTCCTCCTAAAACGAACGCATCGTTCGGGCGTCAACTTCACGAAGAAGTTGACCTGCACATCCTCTTATGACAAAACCGGCGTTGTTTTAGGGGTCCGGACGGGTAAACTTAGGAAGAGGTCTCAGAGGTAAAAATCATGCAGATCCGAAACTTCGCGTTCCACGACCTGGACACGGCCCAGGCGCACAACCTCCGTTTCCTCAACGTGGTGCGCGCCGGCGTGTACCGGGGGTTCAGGATCCGCCGCAACGCGGGCGATCCCACGCTCGTGGACCTAACGCACGGCAGCGACGCGGTTTCCGTGCTCGTCACCTCCGAGGGCGTCCGCATCCAGGAGACCGCCGAGACCATCGGCGTCCTTCGCTTCGAGCCCGCGGACACGAACTACGCCCGCTGGGACCTCGTGGTCGCCGAGTACCAGTGGTCGCCCAACCCCTCCATCCAGCAGACCTACAAGATCATCAAGGGCCGATACCCCAGGATTCCCGGCGACGAACCCGTCAAGCCCATCGTGCAGAATCCCTACCAGGTCCCGCTGGCGTACGTGTACGTCCGCGCCCTGAGCGCGCTGGGCGGCACGGCCCGCGTCGAGATCCGGCAGGAGGACATCGTCCACGTCGCCAAGGCGGACTGGGTCGAGGCCCCGGGCGGGATGGACTGCCTCAAGCCCGTGATCGATCCCACCGACCCCAAGCGGATCTTCGTGTACCCCGGCCGCTTCCCGTCGCAGAGCGGCGTGGGCTACATCGACTTCCAGGGTGGGTACTCCGAGGAACTCGACGACACTGGCATGGTGGACGGGGACGTCGCCTACTTCCTGTTCGGCGTGACCGACGATGCCCTGGTTTCCGTCGCCGCCAAGGACACCGTGCCCTCGCTCATGGTGGACATCGGCACGGACGTCCTGCCCCTCTGCGTGGGCAAGGCCGTGAAGCAGGGCGGGAGCACGACGCTCACGGAGCTGATCGACGTGCGCTTCCCGTTCTCCCGCAGGTTCGTGCCGAAGCAGGAGGAGGACTTCTACCTCGACGACCTCGGGAACAACGTCTTCGACTACCTGCGCCTCGACCCCCTGAGGGACGAGACGTTCATCGACCTCGCCTCGATCGCCCCCGTCGACGCCAACCTCACGGCCAAGATCGTCGCGGGGGAGACCGCCCTCGAGATCAAGTGGGCGGGGACGGGAGACCCGGCCGCGGACGTGACCATCGCCACCAAGAACCTGCTCGACAACGCCGAGGGCGTCACGAATCTCCGCCACATCATGCTGGTGATCGACACGGACGTCGAGAACCTGACCTTCGACTACTCGGCCACGTCGGGCTACAGCGGGTTCACGGGCAGGGACTACCGGGCGGACTCGATCGTGGAACTCCCCGGCGGCGTGAACCAGCTCTTCCTCAAGTTCAAGGCTCCGGCCACCGAGTTCTCGGGCGGCGCCGCGAAGAAGATCTTCAGCTACGCCGTCTTCATGGTGCTGGACTACGCCACGCTCAACGACCAGACGTTCTCGATGCTGGGCGTGGAGAACCTGAACAACTGCATCCCGAACCTGATCCCGAACGGCGACTTCCAGGTGTGGAGCAGGCCGGCCACGGACGGCTTCTACCCCGACCCGAACTCGCGGAACAAGATCCTCTACGACGTCGTTCCCGGGGGCCTCTCCGACAAGACCAAGATCTTTGCGGCCGACGGCTGGCAGTTCACCAAGTTCGACTTCCCGGCCTACGGGGGAACGATCTCCCGCGCCCTGTGGAGCAGGGACGCGCTGGGCAGCGTCGACATCAACACGATGGACACGGCGCTGGGCTGGGTCGGTCTCGAGGGAGGAAGCCTGGCCGGGGCCCAGAACTACCTGGAGTACCGAGTACCCGCTTCCCCCGACTACTCGGGCAGGTTCGTGACGTTCGCCTTCGACTTCATGACGAGCCCCCGCGAGGCCCTGGGCATCCGGGTCGTCCTGTACGAGCGCAACGAGGACGGCACCCTGAAGGTCCAGAGCGCGGCGCAGTCCGGCGCCCCGCTGATCTCGGGGACGCTGGTGATCAAGTCGGCCAGCGCCATCAACGAGAAGACCTACGCGATCGGGTTCATCATCGTCTTCCAGCAGACCACGGGTCGCTCCACGGTGTGGGTCAGGAGGGCCCGGGCCGCGATCGGCGCGTACGACGAACTAACCTTCACCAAGCCCCAGAACGCCAGGGACCTCATCCGCGCCTGGTACGAGGTCGGAGTCTCGATGGCCTCCGCTTCCGTGGAACAGGGGGAAGAGGTCGGCACGGGGTTCCAGTTCGGGGCCGTGAAGCACGACGGGTTGTCCGACGGTGGAGTCCGCGTGACGGAGACGGGGGCCGTTTCGTCGAACCGGAACGTGAACCTCGGGCAGTTCGCCCTCTCCTGCACGCGGAACGGAGGGGTCGCCAGGGGAACGGCGATGATCACGGGTCTCGCGGTCATCGACGTGGACTGGGAGGCCGCCGTCGTTTATCCCGCCGTGTGATGAACGCGGCGGTTCACGTTGGGGGAGGGTGATGATCCCTCCCCCTTACCAATGATCCTCTCCGGAGGTGTTCCATGGCGAGAGTGACCCAGGTCAAGAAGAACGGTCAGGCGGTCGTCGGCCTCTACAAGAAGCTGCGGAGCGAGGGTGACGCCTACAGGTTCGTGGGCGCCGAGGCCGGGAACTGCCAGATCATCCACATCAACGACGACACGGTGTTCTCCGACGGCCGTCGTCGCGTGACCCTGGGCCCGAACCACACGCCTCCGAACAACACGCCGCAGTACATCGAGTTCGTCCTGAAGTTCGCCTACTTCGTGGGCAAGAACCAACTCATGGCGGGACTGCTGGAAGGCGTTCCGTCGGGCCGCGTCACCCCGCTGCTGAGCCGCACCGCGATCGACCTCGCCAGGCTCGAGTGGGCCGACTGGCAGAACCCTCCTTACGACGTCGACCTCGACCCGACCGACCAGCACACGGTACACTTCCAGGAGATCCTGAAGGACACCGTGAGGGTCGTGAATCCCGGAACCACCAGGGTGTTCTCGTTCCAGATCCCGCACACGTCGCTCCAGGCCGTTTCTCGCGGTCGCGTGCTGGTGGACAACCAGGGCGACAACGCCGCGGTGGAACTCCTGGGCAACGGGGACGGGATCCTGCTCAAGAGCCGTGGAGGCCGGCGCGGCCTCCTCAGGATCGACGAGACCTTGCAGATCGGAGTGGATCCGAGATGAACCGAGGTGAGGTATGCCTCTTGAGGACATCCTGGTCGGGCTCACGGCGGTCTTCACCCTTATTCTCATAGGGGTTATCCTTCTCAAGGAGATCAAGGACAGGGACAGGAACCTACCCAAATGACCACGCGGTTTGCATCTTCGTACAACGCGATCAACCTGCTCCGCAACGGCGGGCTCGACTTCGTCAAGGACGCCGTCACGACTCCAGCGTTCTGGGCGGTGGAAGGCGCCAAGCCTGCGGCCCCACCTCCCGACAACGCCTTCACGATCGTCACGGGCGAGGATCCGAAGGTGGAGATCGGCGCGGCCAGGTACTTCAAGGTCACCCTGTGCGACACCACCCCCGTCTTCCTCGCCCAGGAGCTCCTCGACCGCTTCGTCCAGATGGCTTTCGACGAGGAGTTCGATGGATGGAATCCGGCCAGCGGGGATCTTGGAGGAGGAAGTCATAGTCCTCCCGATAGGCTCGATCCCAACTACTCCACGCTCGGCTGCCAGGTCGTCTCGAAAATTCCGCTGACCTTCGCCTTCAGCATGAGGGTGCTCAGGGGAGTGGCCGGTGCGAAGGTCCGGATGGAGAAGGGAAGCCTTCATGTTGGCGTGGCGGAGACGACCGACACCGTTGCCACGGTCGCCAACGCCTCCAACGAGTGGCAGAGGTTCTCGGTCGTCATCGATCCCGGGGATCGCCTGATCAAACGGGTGGGGATCTTGCTGGAGAAGTCCAGCGCCATCTCCGGCCTCGCCGAGGTCCACATCGGCGCGATCCAGATGTCGATCGGTTCCATCGGGGACCTTCCCTACACCGGTGATCCCATGGCCGACGCGATCCCCAAGGGGACGATCGTGTTCGCCTTCGGAGACGCATGTCCCGCGGGGTTCGAGAAGCTTGAGTTCCCGGCGCCTCCAGTAACGGGTCGCGTCTTCTTCAAGGACGCGAAGCCCGTGTCCCTCGCGGTAGAGGGAGAAGAGAGTCACGACCACACCGATGCCGAGATGGTGATGAACCCGGAGGAGAACTGGGACAGGATTTTCCTGATCCCCACCTACCCGAGCGAGCCTCAGAACCTCGGGATCGTGGCGGACTCTGCCGTGAAGTTCCACCAACATACGTTGAGCAAGACGCTTCATGTCCCTTCCACGAGGGATGTGATTTTGTGTAAACGAGTCTGATGAAGTTAGCAGGAGGCTGTAGTGCCCCTGACGCAAAAGATCGAGAGCGCGTTCTCGAGGGTTGCGAACGGCAACTTCTCGAACTACACCACGCATTGGGTGGGTAACTTCAAAGTGGTGCAAGCCGATTACGGAGTCGGCGTCGGTGAACCGCACCTTAGAGTCGAGGCCACGGGCAACTTCACGCATCTCCTCCAGTACCGGGACCTTGCCGTGTATCCCTCCCCGATGTACTTCAAGAACGGGGTCCTCATCCCCCTCACGCTTCAAGACGCCCTCGTCTACGATCTCCACTCCGTGGATCCTCAGTTCGATCCCTTCGATTACCTCGTGTCCGGAACGACGAAGAAGGCCGTGCCCTCCGGGTCATGGGTGATGGTGGACACGGGCCACACCGAGACCTCGGGGGAATGCCGGGTGGGGAAGGTTTACGACAACACCCGTTCGTCGCTCACGAGGGGTACGGCGAAGTCGGCGAAGATCGTCGGATCCCCCACGGTGGCGAAGTACATCTTTCTCGCTTCGAACATGTTCAAGGTGAAGATCACCGACGACCTGACCAAGGTCAAGCGCCTCGACGGGACGTACGGGATCAAGATGGGCGACTACTTCGTGGGGAGGAACCCGGACTGCGGGGGAAGCCTCTACGGAATCATCGGCAACGAGTATTTCTTCTCCGCGCTCTCCTGGCATCCGGTCCCGCCGGTGGTAACGGTGTACAAGCCGGTCCAGGAGTGGGAGATCGTGGAGCCGGAACTCGTGTCCATCACGAGGGTGGCGCCGGCGGCCCTCTACGACCTCACGCTCGTCTACACCCTGAAGAGCGGATACGCGATCAACCCGGCGAACATCAGGATCCGGTGCTACGACGAGATGGACGTCTTTGTGGGAGAGATCGGTCCCGTGGCCGTGGACGGCCTGGTGAAATACTTCGCGAAGCAACTCGGTACGTCGGGCTACTACCGATTCGTCCAGCGCTTCATGGCTGAGCGAGAGACTCCGTTCTACGGGCGGTTCGAGATCCTCTTCCCCCAAGCCCCCGCCGCCGTGACTACGATCGCCGAGGTCGGCTTGTACCGCGGGAACTTCACGGACAGGTTCCTCAGGGACGACACGACGTCGGTCGAGTCCTACGACCTGCTGGAGACTCCGGTCGCCGTAGAGTCCGAGATCATCCCGCGCGGGACGATCATCGCCTATGCGGGGGGATCGGTCTGCCCTCAGGGTTTCATTCGCGTGGAAGGGATCGGAAGAAATAACCTTCACGACATGAGCGACAAGTACGCAGTTACCGATGTTTTCGGAAGCATGACCCACAACTACGTGAGCCACGAGATCATCTACCCGGTCTCGGCCGATGAACCCAGGACGCTGATCCATCTCACCGGGCATGATTCCAGGGCCAAGTGGCGCGATCCAAACGGGGTCTACCAGTCCCTCCCGTATCAGGTCCACGGTCACTTCGAGCCCGTGATCGCCTGGACCAGCCACGATCCCAACGTGGCGACGATCCGCGCCGAGGTGGGCAATCCCACCCCTATCTGGGTCAACGACACTTACAGGCGTGTTGACCTGCTCCCCGGCTATGTGATCGAGTTCGTGATCCCGGAGGTAGGCTCGCACCGTCACGTCTACACGATCGTCACACAGTATGCGGAAGGCGTGATCGTCAACAGAGTCCATGAGGAGCCTCCGAAGTGGCCGTTCTTCCATGACGGCGATTCGAGGCGGCGCGCGGAGCGCCAGGTTCACGCCGGCTCTCCGAGGAACACGGTCTACCGAGGTTATGATTTCTACGGACAGTTCATCCAGGAGACCTCGGAAATCGTGCAACTCGAACTCCTCGGGGACTGGAACAAGGTCGTCGCCACCGCTCGCGAACGGAACGCCCAGCTGAACATCTGGAAGTGTGGGGTCCTGGCCCACTCCCAAGTGCTTCCCGAGTTCGGCGCCGGGACTCCGGGGAAGGGTGGGATCTCCTACTTCGGAGAGCCTCACTCCCACGACATGCCGGAGGGGGACGCGGTGGACACCGGGGACATCGGCCAGTCCGGCGAGATCACGAAGCTCCAGATCCCGACGAAGCACTACCACGGCTACCTGTTCGGCGCCGTGACGATCCCCAAGGTCCGTCCGGTCCTGCTGTGCCAGAAGGTGTAGCCGATGCCCGACAACCTCATCTTCGTGTCGGTCCGCAAGGCGGCCGTGAGCCACCTGAAGAACGGTGGGTTCCTTGACCTGCCCAGGCAGTACACCGCCATCAACAACTACCTGGCGAATCAGTTCTCGATCGTAGGGCCGGTTCCCGGTGTCACGAAGGTCCTCCGCACGATCTATCGCTACGCGGTCACCGATTCCAACCTCGTGCAGTCCATCGCCACTCGGATCGACATCCCGGGCTGTCTCGTACAACCATCGGCGCCCGTGGAGAACTTCTTCGCCTACTGGGACGTGTGGGGTTCCGAAGGTCTGGTGGGCGTGGACGTTTCCGGCCGGTCGCTCGACGGCGGCCACAAACTCGACGTCCACTTCGCCGTCACGGGGAAGATCTACTTCAAGCAGGCCGTGGAGTCCTTCGACAAGTTCCGGGGCAAGCCGGTGACGGTCGCGCTCACGGGCTACTTCGGAAAGGGCGACGTGAAGGTCACGCTGGGCGTGGACTCGGGGACCCCGCAGTCCGGGCGTCCCTTCTACTCCCGGTACTTCGGGCCCTACACCAGGATGGTGCAGCCCTTCGAGATCCCCACGAACGCCACGAAGTTCGAGGTGCTGATCACCTTGGAGGGCTCGAGGGAGTCCTTCGTATCGATCTCCGGGGCCATGCTGGCCATCGGTGCGTACACGGCCGACCTTCCCTTCGCCGAGAACCCCTCCGACAAGGCCATCCCGAGCGGCACCATCGTCGCCTTCGCCGGGGACAACTGCCCCTCCGGCTACCGATCGGTGGGAGACGAGGTCTACCTGCTTCAGACGGTGGGAGACCCCAACGACATGCTGGGGGACCTCTCCAACAAGAGGACGCTCCGCAAACAGGTGATCGGGGACAATCGGCATGACCATGCCGCCGGATCGTCTTACGAGCGCCAGCCGGCCGCCTTCGACCTCCGCGGAGACTCCTTCGTCACGTCGGTCGTGGAGGAGGACGGAGCCCCCACCAGGGACGTGGAGGTAGCGGACAAGGCCACCGCGGAGGGCTCCGCGACCGTCTACAGGGGCGTACGGGAGAAGGTGCTCCCCATGGAGCACACGCACCTCATCAAGATCACCGACGAACTGGTGGAGCCGCCGAGGATCAAGGTCAGGATTTGCGAGAAGATCTGATGCCCGTCCAAGAGCAACAGGCGATTCTTTTTTACACCGACACGTGCCCGTTCTGCGGGGACGGGCTCGTCACGCTCGTTGAATTCTTCGTCGAAAACCGTATACCTTTAGTGATACGAAAACCTAAGGGCCAGGAGATCCCCAGGATCCCGGCATACCCGGCCTTGTTCGTGCCGAAGTCGCACGTGAAGCCGGTCATGCTCGTAGGCACCGGGATCGTGGACGTCCTGAGGAAGCTTCCGGAGCTGGCGAAATACCATGGCTGTAGCCTTGACGATTCTCACCAGACGGATCCCGGATCCACAGGAAAGCCTGGGGTTCAGCGCGCAGATGCGGGTGGCTGGCGGCATAGCGCCGTACAGCTGGCAGGTGGTGGCGGGCTTCGGGTCTCTTCCTCCGGGGATGTCGCTATCGGCCGCAGGAGTCCTTAGCGCCCTGCCGTTGGCCATCCCGCCTACCGCCGTCGGAACCTACACCTTCCGCATCGAGGTCACGGATTCCCTCCCCACGACGGTCTTCCTCGACTACACGATCAAGGTCCTTCCGTCGGGGTACGACACGGTCCCGGACTGGCTCGTGGACCCCGTCCTCCGTAGCCTCGCCAGCAGGCTGGCCGACGATCCCATCGACCGGGAGAAGGCCGAGATTCACTTCTTCCGCGGGATCATCGGGGTGATGGGCGAATACTACGCCCACTTCGACGAGGACATCTACTGCCCGGACTGGCGAGTCCCAGGGAACAACGTGAACCTCAGGGACGCGCTCGAGGCCGTCTACCTGGTGGCCTTCGGGTCGATCCGTACGATCAACACGATCCCTCCGGATGGAACCTCCGACTTCAAGATCCAGGCCGGCACGGGCATCACGCTTACCCCGATCGCCAACGGCCTCGAGGTTTCCTCCGCTTCGGCCGTCGCCCTCGACCAGTACGAGTGGGAGGGAGATCTCCCCTCGTTCACCGAGCAGACGCTGGCCATCCCCTCCAGGCCGAGCCTCGTCACGGCGTGGGCCAGGACTCGGTGGACGTCGGGAGCCGGGCCCTCCTACGACGAGTGGCACAACGTCAGCACTCCGTCCGAGGAGTGCAGCAAGTACGTCGACGACTGGGCGATGGGAGTCCCCTACTCGACGCTCGCCGTTGGAGATGGAATCCATCTCGTCTACTACGACGGCTCGGGGGCGTTCAACTTCGTCAAGTACGACTCGAACACGGTCATGGAGTTGCTCCGGGCTTTTGTCATCATCCCGCTGGGCTTCTATGTGAACAGCGAGCCCCTGCTCATGGTGGGGCCGACCTGCATGGTCTTCGCCTGTTCCCTGGGCGGAACGCTCGGGCCTCCGGGAGGGGTCCTGTACGCGGAGATCGACACGACCACGTACGCCGTCAACTTCCAGACCGTAATCATGCCGACGGCGCCGGCCACAGACTTCCAGCCGAACGAGGCCTCCACGTACACGCCGCACCAGAGGATCTTCGGCTCGATCGCGATGGACGTCACGATGACCTTCTGGGTGGCGTCGATCGCCACGAAGGTCCTTGACGCCGTCACCTTCCCCGCGGCGCCTATCCAGCCGATCCTCCTGGACGTCGTAATCGGTAGCGGCGGATTGCTGAGCTATCAGGTCCCGGTGTTCGGCGGTCTACTTCCGCTAAATGCAGAGACGCTGGATCTCTCTCCGGTCAGCAATCCGGCTCCCTCGGCCAAGCTGTTCTGGACGATCGCAACGAACAGAGTTTTCTTCGCTCCGTTCCCGTTCGGTGGAACGCTCGATTTGTATTGGACGACCCCTGGGCTCAACGGTCCGGTAGGCGCGTATCCGCCTCCTCCCGGTGTATTGGCTACCGTCAACGTGGACATGTCACAATCCGGAGCTCAGTTCGATCAGGCCATGTTCTGCTTCGACAGGGCCAGAGGAGTGGGGGTTCTCGGATACATTTTTGAAGTATGGAATGGTCCTCCTGGAAGCGAGGATCTGGCGAAGCTTTATTTCTTCAAGGGCAAGCAGTTCAATGGGATCCCGGGGGCTCCCGTCTCTGCCACGAGCTTGCAGCCGGATGTTCCCATTCTGAATATATTCGGGGGAAGATTCGCCAGGGAGTACATTGGCTTTAACGATTCCATCATCCACTGGTGTGACACTCAGTTCTCCTCCGATAGGATCATCATTCGTAAGTCGACGATTACCCCTTGGGGAATCAAATCTCAGCTCGACGAGATCTACTCGGCGGCCACGAGCAACCCTCAGAGCGCCTACGATTCGTTCTTGAGGGTGGCTCACGCGTCGCCCTACCATGTCGACGGGCAGATGCCGGTGCTGCTGCCCACCTTGACCGGCTGGAAGGCGCCTCTTCTCGACCTCGACACGCCCAACAAGTTCCACGTCTACTACGACGACGTGACCAAGAACCTCATCATCGAGAACAACACGCGGTTCACGTGGTACCTGCGGGTCTCGGCGGCCGTTCTCCAGTCGGCCTACCAATCTCCGCCGAATCTGCTCATCTCCTGCTACCAGTTCAGCGAGGCGATGAAGCGGTATCACGACGCGGCCACGTGGTTCCCGTCTCCCTCGACGATTCCGGGCGTCCAGGTCAACTGGACCGAGGCCCAGGTCGCCACGACGAACGTGGGCGGGTTCCAGTTCGACTCCTACTACAGCGTGACGCCGGGGGCGTACGACCTCTACAGCGGCTCGGTGGCCCAGGGTCGGTACTTCGCCGACGAAGCCGCCGGGATGGCCCAGGACTACACGTTCGTCTTCCGATACAACTACTACCCGTCGCTGATCACGGCCGCGGAAGCGGATATCAAGGCCGCGCTGGACAACTTCCTGGCGCTCACGCCTCCGCTTCCCCACGGCACCGGAGTCAACCCGAACTACTACACTCTGCCCGAGGTCGACGCGATCCTCGGCACGACCTTCGCCACGACCTACTCGGGGCCCCCGTACGACTACTACAGGTACTTCCTGTTCACGAACACGGACGGTCTGTCGTACGAGCACGGGTACTTCTCCCAGAACTACGTGGACACTGGCGTGGCCTACGGGCCCCATCCGGCCTCCGGGCTATCGATCCCGGTCCAGGAGAGCTTCACGGTGGCGGTGCCCGGCGCCGGAAACGTCTCTGACTTCTTCACGCTCTCGACCTCGGTCACGGCGGCAAGGGTCTACGTGAACGGTATCATGTATCTCGAGGGGATCGACTGGGTCTTCTCCGGGATGAACGTGATCGAGTATTTCAACCGGCAGCCTGGCGGGTTCGTTCTGACGGTCGGAAGCGTGGTCACGGTCGATAAGTGGAACCTGTAACATGACTCTGATCGAAAAGATGCTGGGGAAGGAAGCCGAGGAGCAGCAGAACGGCTCCATCGTCCATCATCCCCTGGCTCAGGCGCTCGGGTACGGCGCGCTGGCGGCCGAGGGAATCCACGAACTCGCCCATCGTGCGAAGTTCGGCAAGGGGATCCAGGCCGCGGCCCAGAGCAAGTGGGGTGAGCGCGCGGGGACCGCGGCGATCGGCGGAAGCGCCGCCTTCCTCGGGGCAGAGGGCGCTTCGGCCCTCAAGGACTACTTCAAGCGGAGGAAGCAGCCGACTCAACCTGTTCCTGCTCAGCCGGAACAGCAGATGCCGAAGCTGAGCTCGATGTTCTTCGACGAGGTCCTGAAGATCGCAGCGCAGGCCGTCGTGGTGGAGTCCCATCCGACGTTCACGAAGCCGTGGTTCAAGGAACTCGGACAGTCGGCCGTCAAGGGCGGGGCTGCCGGAGGCCTCGGTGCCGTGGTCGCATACCAGGCCACCAGGATCATGAACAAGCTGCGCGAGGAAGAGCTGAACAAGGAGCAGAAGCACAAGGCCAAGACGGTCGCTTCTGCGGCCAAGGAAGCCAAGGTCCCTATGGTGGTGAAACTGTGATGGACGTCACGAGGATTTTCGCCGACGAGATAGGAAAGGTCGCGGTCTACGAACCCGTGAGGTCTGTTCCTCCGCCCGCCTATGTGAAAGCGGTCGTGAAAGTCCTCAAGACCTTCTTGGCGAAAAATCACAAGCACTCGATGGCGAAGGAAGTAGGGGAAGCGGTCGCCACCGCCATCTCGAAGAAAAAGAGGAAGAAGGGGAAGGAGTAGCCGATGGACACGCTCGCCGAGATCATGAAGATGGCCGTCGATAAGAGGAAGGTGTCCGCCGATTTGTCCTTCATGGACGAAGTCGTGAAGTGCGGAGACAGCCCGCCTCCCTGGACTCCTCTCCAGGACATCGCCAGGGAAACCGAGGGGCTCGGCAAGAGCCTCTTCGAGGGAATCAAAGCCCGAAGGGGACAGGCCACCGCCGCCATCGCCGCTCATCCGAGGGCGACTCTTGGCGCGGGTCTTGGCATCGGTGCCTTGGCCCTGTATCACCGTGCGAAGCGCAAGGAGGCGGAGCGCAAGCTCGGCATGTGACCATGGATCTCAGCACCTTCATGAAGGGTGGGAAGTCCAAGGGACAGGAGCCTCCCGATCTCGATCCTGAAGAACTCGACATGGGCATCAAGGTCGAGATGGAGCACACGGACGATCCTGCGATCGCCCGGAAGATCGCGCTCGACCACTTGAGTGAGTTCCCTCGATATTACACTGCGCTCAAGGCGATGGAAGAGGTTCTGAAAGTGATGGACAAGTCCGAACCCGGTTCGTTCGGGGAGAAGATCAAGGCCAAGCTGACGGCGTGAGGTGGGCGGTGGGACGGCGGTGGAACGGCAGGGCTTACCAAGCGGTGGACGTCAGGAAGCTCATAATCAACGACCGC
>Ga0315284_10005213_pt1 | contig 18465 bp, 10 predicted proteins | sample YL17G09_16_MG_FD_203696 | JGI IMG/M metagenome (GOLD analysis project Ga0315284, IMG submission 203696) | Sediment microbial communities from Yellowstone Lake, YNP, Wyoming, USA - YL17G09_16 | ecosystem: Environmental > Aquatic > Freshwater > Lake > Sediment | place: USA: Wyoming | collected...
TCGGCCGGCGAGCTGGACGCAATCGAGAAGAAGATCATGCTCATGCCGGGAGTCACCGAAGTCTGGTCAGGCAAAGAGATGCTTGAGCGTCTCGGTCGCATCACCCGGACCGTAATGCTCCTCGACCTCGGTATCCTCACCATCGTGTTCTGCGCCGTCCTCTTCATCGCGTTCCAAACCGTGGAATCCTCCATCGCGTCGCGTCGCCACGAGATTGAAATCATGGAACTCGTCGGCGCCACCAGCGCCACCGTGCGCCTGCCGTTTGTCATCGAAGGCACCTCCCAAGGCATACTCGGCGGCGTTGCGGCGTTCGTGCTGGTCCTGATCCTGCACCGCATCACTGCCGCGGTCATTCCGGCTTCTGCCCTCCCGACCGGAATCGTCGTACTAACCGACCTCGTCCTGGGCGCGCTGTCCGGGGTCGCCGGCTCGCTCATCGCATTGAACCGCATCCACCGCGTCCCGCAGGCCGGCGGAACGGAGAATGGTGAATAGTGAGTGGTGAAAGACCCGCCCTGGTCTCACGGTTCTCAATCCTCTATCCACTGTTCCTGGTCTGCGCGCTTCAGGCCCAGATCCCCTCACTCCCGCTAGGTCCACCCGAGACTGCCCTGCCGACCGAGTCGCTTCCGGTCGATGTCCAACAACTCGACCGGGAGATTCAAGACAACCAACTGAACCTGGAACAAACGAAGCAGCGCCTCACCGAGCTGAACGGCAAGCTGGTAGACCTCGCCGCGAAGGAACAGGCCGGGCTTGCCAGAATCGCCTCTCTCGAGGAACAGATGAACCTTACCCGGAAGTACATCCGCCAGTTGCAGGACCAGACCGCAGCCCGCACGCGCGAAATCGCCCAGGTCGCGCAACAGATTCAGAAGACCACGACCGAGGTGAAAACGCGCAGACAGGACCTCGGCCGGCGCCTGACCAGCATCTACAAATACGGCCGGCTCAACCCGCTGGAGGCACTGTTGTCGACCCGAAGTATGCCCGAAATCTACCGCAAGATGCTCTACCTGCGCTGGATTGCCCGTGCTGACCAGCGTCTTGCTGCTGAACTCTCGCAATTGAACCTCCAGCTTGCCCTACAGCGAACGCGACTGGTTGCCGCCCACACTGAACTCGAACGCCTGCAGCGAGAGCGGCTCGCCCAGCAGGCTACGCTCAGCTCTGCGATGGCCGCGGAATCGGCTCTGCTCAAGAAAGTGCGTGGCGAGAAGGAAACGAGTGAGGGCCTCCAGCAGCAGCTCGCGGAGTCCGCGGGTCGGCTGCGGCAGTTGCTCGCCGGGCTCCAGCGCCGAAAAGAACAGGCCCGACTTGGTGGTCCGAGCGACTTCGAGACCGGCAAGGGCAAACTACCATGGCCGCTCCGCGGCAAGATCATCGCCGGGTTCGGCTCTCAGGTCCACCCGCGCTATAAGACCCGGACCAGCAACCTTGGTATTGACATCAAAGCTGAGCCGGCTGCGCCGGTCCAGTCGGTCGCGCCCGGCCGGGTTGCGTATGCCGACCAGTTCATGGGCTACGGCAACCTCGTCATCATTGACCACGGCGCCGGCTTCTACACCCTGTACGCCAATCTCGATGAGATGGCCGCGAAGGTCGGCACCGAGATGGCTGCCGGCACCCGAGTCGGGTCTGCCGGCGACTACCTTCACTTCGAAATCAGGAAAGACGGTAAGCCGGTCAACCCGGTGGACTGGCTTGAGCCCTAGGGTGAAGCAAGAAGTGGAAATGACAGAGTGCGGAGAGGAAGGTCGGACGGATCAGACGCCTCCGACATATCGGACGATTGACGAAGAGGAGTAGGGCTTCTGGCTTCGCGACTTTGCCTGCCGATAATCGGCCAGGCGAACGCCGTTCGGTTCTTTGAATCGTGGCTGGCCGGCGGCACGTTTCCGCCGCTGCTGTTTACTGGACCGGCCGGCGTCGGCAAGCGGACCGCGGCGCTGATGCTGGCGCAGGCGGCAAACTGCAGCGGACCGGACCAGCAACCCTGTGGCGTCTGCCGGAGCTGCCGCACAATCGCCCAGCTCAACTACCCGGATCTGAAGCTGCTCCTCCCGATTCGGCTGCCGAAGAAGGATCCCGACCTCGACGATATCGCGGCGGCAACGTTGGACCGCTATCATGAATTCGCCCTGGGCCAGGCTCAACCGATCCCCGACCCGAAGCTGAAGATACCGATTGATGCAGTCCGATGGCTCCGCATGGAGATGGCAAAGCCCCCGCTGCAGGCCCGACGCCGGTTCTTCGTGCTGGTCCACGCGCACCAGATGAACAGCGAGGCGGCGAACGCGCTCCTCAAGACGCTGGAGGAACCCCATGCCCAGAGCACGTTCATACTCACGTCATCGAGACCGGCTTCTCTGCCGGCGACCATCCGCTCGCGCTGCCAGGCAGTCCGGTTCTCAACAATTGCCCAGGACACACTGCGCGCGTGGTTGCAGGAGAATGCCGGTTCGTCACCGGCTGACGCTGAGCTTGCCGCGGCTATGGCCGACGGGTCGCTCGGTGCCGCACTGCGGTTTCTCGAGAACCACGAGGACTTCCTCGTCGAGCCGGTAGTCCAGTACTTCGCGGGACGACTCGGCTCAGGTGAGCAGGCTGCTCTCACCACTCTCGAAGCAACAAAGGAAACCCCGCCCGCGGCCGTGGTCGGCACCCTGCTCTTTCTGTATCGGGAAGCACTGCAACTCAGACTGGGCGGCAGCTCAACCTACGCAAGTCGGAATCCGGGCGTTGTCGAACGGAACGCCGGACGTGGAGTCGACTACCTGCGCCGGGCGGTCAAGTTCCTGCTGTCGCGGAGTCGCGAGGCCGGACTGAATGTGAACGCGCGGTTGTTCATCTACAGCCTGCTGACGACCCTCAAGCCACCGAAGTAGCTGCCCAGTCGCCGCACGCTATCGGCCAGTGTCGATTGCGGCATCGCTACCGGACGAACCGACCGTCACCAGATCCTTCAGTGCGGCATAGCGCTTCGGCCCGATCCCGGAGACCGCCCGCAATTCGCTGACGTTGCGGAAGCCACCCTTGAACCGGCGGTACTCGACGATCCGGCTCGCGAGCACCGGCCCAATTCCGGGCAACACGTCAAGCTGACGCTGCGTGGCCTGATTGAGGTCCACCGGTCGCAGAACGGTCACCGAATCCTGTGACCGTCCCGGTCCCGAATCCTGAACCACGGCTATGGGATTCCGGGCCGCCTGACGCGCGAGCCTCGCTCGCTTGTACTGGGAGATGCCGACACCGACAAGGAGAGCAGCCACCACCAGCACGACCACGGCCCGCTCCCGCCGGTTCACTAGAACCTGAACAGGACCCATAGGTCGAGGTCCATCGTCTCGGTCGTGGTCGGCGAAAGCCCCCGGCTCTGGCTGTACCCGGCATTGAGCCCTGCCTCGATGCTGCGCGAGAAACGGTAAGACGCTGCCAGCGATGTGCCAAACGAGTTGTCGCGCTGCAGATTGCTGGTCGGGTCGGTTGGCACGCCACCAGCCCAAGGCTGCAACCACCGATGTGTCTGGGCCCAGCGCAACGACCACGTCAGGCTCAAATCCGAAGAGAACTTGAGCTTCCTGAGGAACGGAAGCCGCAGGCCCTGCGGTGCGGAGAAGGCGTAGGAAAACGACAGGTTCATCCCGCGCTCGCTGGAATGGGTGACACTGCGCTCTGTTCCCGAATCGTTGAGGAAGTTGGTCGCCGTCCCGAACGTGTAGTTGGTCGACAAAGTCGAGCTAATGCGCTTCTTCCAAGTCGTGGTCCACGAGAGCAGCGGGCTGAACTCGTTCGCGTACGTCTCGCTCCGGCCATACATGCCGAGCGATTCCCGCGCGACGCTGTCACCTGTCCCCAGTTCGTAGTAGGGGACGAACTTGCCGACAAGGACGTGTCGGCGTTTGTAGCTGGCCGTAAGCTTCGAATCGGTGGCCCAGTTCTTGAAAAGGCTGTGGACTTTGCCCTGAGTCAATTCGAGGTCGGGCCAGGCTACGCTTTTGTCCAGAGTCGTGCTGCGGAAAATGCTGCTCAAATCCAACCCCTGAGACCATTCGTAGGCAATCCGCGCGCTCAGTTCGCGTACCCGTCCCCCTGAGGAAACCCGGAGCGTGTTACGCCGCTCGCGCGAGGCGTTGGCCGGCTGGTGGAGGCTGTCAAACGGAAAGATATCGGTAAACCCGAGCCGATAGTGCCAAGGCGAGGGGTCCCAGACTCCGATGAGGTCGCTGGTTCGTGACATCGTGTAACTGAAATCCAGAGGCTCAAGCGAGCGTGACAGGATCCCCGCGCCTTCCTGGAACGCATTGAGCGGGTTGAACGCCGGCCGCCGCGGACTGGTCTTGCCGATTGTGTCTTTTCCGGCCGATGAATCCCGTCCCAGCGAGTCGCCGGGGACAGTCCCCGGTGTCTGACCCGGGCCCTGGGGACTGTCCCCTTGCGGCTTGGTACGAGACTTTGTCTCCCGCGGGTGCGCCGGCTCGAGCTTGCCCAGCAGTTCCGGCAGGTCGGTACCCAGCGTGAATTCAAGCTCGCCGGAGTTGATCATGTTCCGGAGCGTGTCGTAGCTCAGGCCGGACTTGGTCCGGTCGTCGGAGTATTCGCCGTTAAAATCCACTCCGGGCGTCAGCGCGTCGGCGATCTCAAGGTTGTACGCAGCGTCGAAGCTGTGTTCCCGACTGGCTTCGGTGCCGATCTTGAGAAACCACAATGTGTCAGGCACGGGGACCATCAGGTCCCGCTCGGTCTGGACGTTGTACCCGAATGTCAGGTCCTCGATCGGCGAGTATTCCACGCCGAAGTCAGTTGCGAGACCGTGGCCCTGCAGAGTAACAATCCGAAAGGCACTGTCCGGGCTGATGCGCGTGCCGCGCAGCGTCCTCTGCCGGCCGTCGGTGACGCCGAACCGCACGTCCTGGGGAAACAGCGCGAGCTCGCTCTCGCGACCGATATTGACTTTCAGATCCGGGGCAACTGCGTAGACCCACTGGAACGTGCTGGCCCAGGACGAATCCCGGGTAAGTGATGTGCGGTTGCGCCCGCGGCGGTCTCGCCACGAAAACCCCATGCCCTCAAGCGTATAGTTGAGCCAGCGGTTGCCCGACTTCTGCTTGCGAACATTATCGAGGGATATCTCCTCGCTCCGGCCGGTCGTGATGTAGTCCGGCGCCGACCCCTGCGCCGCGGGCAGCAGCAGGTCCGGATACAACGGCGAGAACTTGGGCACGTCACGCTGGTCTGAGATCGAATAGCCCAGTGGCAGGCTCAGCCCCCAGCTGTACGGCAGCAGCCGGTCCAGGTTGGCCCTGACACTCGCCCCAAGACTGGTTCCGAACCCGCCGGCCTTCACGCCCCGGCCTTCGCTGAACCGGCGGAAGTTGGGGTCGGAGTAGCCGAAATTCACACCCAGGGACACGAAATCCGAGAGCGCGACATTGGAGCGGGCCTGGAATCCGTAGCCCGGCTCCTTTCGCGGGGCGGTCAGACGCAGGTCGTCGAACCACAGACCGCCGGCGACTCGCGCGCTCCCCGGGTTCTCGATGCCCAGTGCGGTGTAGCGGATGTCGGCCAGCGACGGACTCCCGAGCAGGCGGTAGGGTCCGCTGGACCACAAGATGGTCGCCGGAACGTCGGCCTCGTCCCGCCGGAGCTTCAGCATCGGGAACGAGTCTAGAGGAATCACAAACTCAAACCACTTGCCGTCCCGCTCCGGAACCAGCGTACCGGTAGTCACCGGGGCGCGGTACTCGTAGTAGTTCACCGAGTCTGACCCAAGCCTCAGCAGGAACGGCAGACCGTTCCCGTCGTCGTGCACGTACATCCGCAGGTCGCGGTATTCCCGATAATCCTCTTTGTCCGCCGAGGCTTTGTTCACAGTCGCACGCCGGTAACCATGCAGGTTCTGATATCCAAGGAGCAACGCCGCCTCCTCTTCGGTCCTGCCCTGGACGTCGCGCTTGAGCTGGAACGGCGAGGTGTAGCTGGTGTCGGTCTTCCGCGAAATCTGGGTTACCCAGACCTTCTCGGTGGTGTCGGTCGGCGTCCGGCTCGGCAGTCGCGTCGTATCCCGCAGCGAGGCCAGCAGCGGATTGGCCCAGCGGCTGCCGATGAACTCGACCGAGTAGAAGTCCACCGTGTCCGGTCCATCAAAACCGTCCAGCCAGATTCGGACCAGCCGGATCTCATCCCACTTGGGCTGGCCGACCGTCTTGAAGTTGACGCTGTCGTGCAGCGAGACCCGGCACAGCTTCCAGCCATTGACCAGGTCGGTGAAGTAACGCGCGTCGCCCAGCGGAATGTCGTACTCGAAGTAATGGTTGTACCGGGAGAATCCGCTCCGGTCCAGGTCCTCCGCATCAGGGTGCTTGTTGTTCTCGGTACCCATCGGGTTCTTCTCCGGGTCATAGTCGTCGTTGAAGTCGTCGGCCGTGTCCAAGACGCCGAAAAGGCTGTCGGCTGCGAAGATTGTGTCCAGCCCCGTGTCTTCCTCCACATCCAGCACACCGTTTGCATTCCGGTCCTCGTTGTTGTTCCGGCCGTCCAGCCCGACGATTGCGCCGGCCCGATTCCGCCGGGGCGCATCTTCATCAATCGACATGCCAACCGTAACATGGATCGTGCCGGTGTTGCGCCGGGTCTTCAGAATCATGCGCAGGTTCTCGACGTCCTTCAAGTTCATGCTCATGCCCGACTGGGCGGCCGAAGTCATCATGCCGGCCCAAGACCCCCGGTCGCCCGAATCCGGCGTGAACGTCACCCGCAACAAATCATGCGCATCACGGCCTTCGTCCCCGATTGAGGGACCAAACACACTGTCATTGCGTACCTTTGCCAACGGGTTGATCCAGAAGAGCCGCGCGTGCGCAAAATGGTCGGTGTCCTTCTCCACCGGTACCGAACCCCAGGACCAGAGCAGCGCGGTAATCGACACATCCCGAATGATAGTCGTACCCTCGAAGTCATCGAGGTAGGCGACACCCCGCGTGTTCGGGTCCGGCAGCGAAACCGCACCCTCGGCCGAGGCGCTGAATGATGACACTGCCTGGGCGCGGAGCAGCGGCAGCCGGTCAAGGAACGCGCTGACGGCATCCGAGTTCACCGTGTAGGAAGCGTCGGTTTCGGCAATCACCCGGCGGAACGGTTCCGAGCCGAGCGCCGGTTTCTCATCCTGAATTCCTTCGTTCCGGAAAAAGACGCTGGTGCCGAGCTTCCCCTGCTGAGACGCGACCCACTCGGCCCGGCCCCCGACCAGCGACTTCTGGGCGAGAGAGAAGAGCGGCTGGTATTCGAAGGTCACCTGGATGTCGGCATCCGGCGGCAGCGCCCGGACGAAAGCCAGGAATCCGGACTTGTAGTCGATTGTGTAGTGGCCGGCGTCTTTAGACCACCGCTCGCCATTGACGATAACCTTCTCGGTACCTTCGGTGATGTCCGGCTGTCCCAGGTAGTAGGACTCGGCCGCGCTGGAGAACTCGGCAACCATGTAGTACTTGAGACCCTCGCCGGAACGCAGGGAGCTCGGGTCGCGTCGGTAGATTACCGGTTCCCGCACCGACAGCGCGCTGGAGTCGAACGGCTTGGACCCCGGGAACCGGATGAGGCCGGTCTTGCTCTCAAACTCCGGGTACTCAATCCGCCCGTCGGCGTTCGGGTCCAGTCCGAGTAGCTCGACGAACTTCCGACCGCTGTTCGCGCCGCCGTCTTCGAATTCGAGGTCCTGTGCCTGCTCCGGCTGGTCCCGGAACAGCCGCAGCGACGAGAGCGTCACGTCATCCTTGGGCAGCGAATAGACATTGCGCTGCTCGTAGTCCCACGTGAGCGAGAGCGAATCCGGCATCTGCGGTTTCAGGAGCTGGAGCACGAGGGAATCGTTGTAGTAGGAGCCGCCGATTGTGTCGCTGTCGGTGTAGATGACGAGCCCGACCACTTCCGACTGGCCGAGGGCGTTGGCGAACTCAAGGATATTGCCGGGCTGGACGAAGTAGTCCGTGCCCTGCGACTTCAGGTCGAAGTATCCCGTCGCGCGGTCGTAGGTCCAGTCGTGGGTCCCCCGCGCCGTGTCCGGGACCCAAGCCGGCGTGTCCGGGCGTACGGTCGCGATCGCGGGGTAGCCGGACTGGTTGTTTCCCTGGTTGCGGTCATCAACGTACACCCGCAGATTGTTGATCGTCCCAGGCACGTCAATGCGGTAGAACCGCCGCGTCAGGTACTGGTACTCGTAGATCGTGTCCACGCTGACCCGGCGCTTGCCCGTGAAACTCTGGGTCTGGCTCTGCGACTCCTCGCGTGATGCTATCGCGTACACGTCCACCCCACCGACCTTACCCTTGGCTGTCGCACCGAACAGACCGTGGTGAGCCGGCAGGTCGCCGGTGTAGGCCGTGCTCGGAATCGTCAGCCGGGTATCACCGAGTTCGACCGACTGGATGATGTCGTCCTCAGTGCCAGTGTACGAAAGCATCACCTTGTTCTGGGCCTCCGGCCGCTCGGAGTCGTGGTCGATGTTCACCTTGGTGCGCTCGCCGATGGTACCCTTCAGTGTCACCGAGAGTTGCTGCTCCATCTTCAACTCGGGGAACAGGCCGCGGCTGCCCGGCGTCTGCGTCACGCCGCGCACAAAGGTCTGGCGCCCGCCCAGCGTAATCCGGTCCCTACCGGAGATGTCGATTTTGCTGCCCTCGCCGAAAATCGGCAGCTTGGGCAACTGGATATCCGGAATCAGGCCCGACGCGTCGGCGGCCAGTTCCTGGCGCTCCCGGTTCCGCTTCGCCTGCTCCTGCCAGGCATCCCTGACCGACTGGGCAAGCTGGTATTCAAGGTATTCGCTGATTGGCAGTACCTGCTCGACCCCGATGAAGTAATCCCCGCGCCAGCGCTCCAGGAAAACGAGACCCAGCGAGTAGTCAACCCTGGGCACGAGCCGCGGCTGGTCGTAGAGCGAGTAGGCCCCGGTCGAGGACACCAAGGACAGAACGACAAGTAGTAGGGACAAAGGACTAAGCAAACCGGCAAGGCGGAAAGTGCCAGTCTGATTTGGGCATTTCCGCTTTCCCATTGCTTTGTCCTTAATACTTTGTCCTTTGTACTTCGGACTCGAGCCTGTCGGCCAGCTTCTCCGGCGAGAGCCCGGCCTGGTCGAGGAGCCAGTTCCTCGGCCCCTGCTCGTAGAAGCGGTCCTCCAGCCCGACTGAGGCCACGCGGGAAGCCTTGCCCGACCGCTCAACCAGCGCGCTCACGGCCGCGCCGAACCCGCCGGCAAGCATGTTCTCCTCGACCGTGACTATGACGCGATGCCGGTCCGCGAGTGACAGAATCAGCTCCCGGTCCAGCGGCTTGACGAATCGAGGGTTCACCAGCGTTACGTTCAGCCCCTTGTCTTTCAAAATATCGGCTGCTCGGCTCGCAACGCACGCCATGTACCCGACGGCCAGTACACAACCCCGGTCGCCTTCGCGCAGCACTTCCCCCTTGCCGATCCTGACCGGCGCCGGGTTTGGCCGCGGCTGCAGACCCGAGCCGCCGCGCGGGTATCTAATTGCCGTCGGACCCTCTTCGTAACCGACGGCGAATTCAAGCATTGCTGCCAGCTCGGCTTCGTCCATCGGCGCCATCACAACCAGGCCCGGCACCATGCCAAGGTACGAAAGGTCGAACACCCCGTGATGGGTCGGCCCGTCCTCCCCCACCAGGCCGCCGCGGTCAACCGCCAGCACAACCGGCAATCTCTGCAGGCATACGTCTTGGATCACCTGGTCCAGCCCGCGCGCAAGGAACGTGGAGTAGACTGCGACCACCGGCCGCACGCCGGTCATCGCCAGTCCCGCTCCAAAGGCAACGGCGTGCTGCTCGCAGATACCCACGTCGAACAGGCGGTTCGGGAACTTCTCGCGGAAGGGCGCGAGCCCGGTTCCAAGGCACATCCCGGCAGTCACGGCGACAACCCGGTCGTTTCTGCCCGCCAGATCAACCAACTTGTCCCCAAATGCGCCAGTGAACGTGGGCCCGGCCGAGGCCAGCGTCGCGCCGGTATCGACATTGAACGGCCCAGTACCGTGGAACATCTCCGGGTGCCTCACCGCTGGCTCATATCCCCTGCCCTTGCGCGTCACCACGTGTACAAGGACCGGCCCATGGAGCTGCCGCACCCGCTTGAACGTATCAATCAACTCAGCCAGGTTGTGGCCATCTACCGGCCCGATGTACCGAAATCCCAGCTCCTCGAACAAGATACTGGGCACGACTAGGTTCTTCAATCCTTCTTCGAGTTTCCGCGCCGCGAGACGCGACTTGCCGCCCAGGTCTTCAGGCAGATGCCCGAGCAGATTCCACACGTCGCTGCGCAGCCGATTGTACATCCTGCCGGTAATCACCCGGTTCAGGTAGCCGGCCATCGCGCCGGTGCTGCGGGCGATGGACATCTCATTGTCGTTCAGCACCACCACGAGGTCCTGTTTCAGGCAGCCGGCGTGGTTGAGTGCTTCGAACGCCATGCCCGACACCACCGACCCATCGCCGATGACCGCGACCGAACGGCGGTTTGAGCCCTTCAACCGATCGCCGACCGCGCTGCCGAGCGCAACCGCAATCGAATCTCCGGAGTGGCCGGTGTCGAACGTGTCGTATTCGCTCTCGGACTTCTTGGGGAATCCGGAGATGCCGTCCTTCTGCCGCAGCGTGCCGAACCGGTCCCGGCGGCCGGTGATGATCTTGTGCGCGTAACACTGGTGCCCAACGTCCCAGACAATCTGGTCCTTCGGAGTGTCGTATGCGCAATGGAGGGCCAGCGTCAACTCAACAACGCCGAGGCTCGGCGCGGTATGACCGCCATTCCTGGCGGTGGTCTGGATTATCAACTCCCTTATCTCAGCCGCCAGTTCACGAAGCTGGACGAGCGACATCCGCCGGACGTCAGCCGGCGAACGCACTCCGTCCAGCAGAGCCATAGCTATGACTTCCGATGCAGAACCAGCCCGGGGAATCCCGCAAGTACCCGGTACCTCACACCCAGGGCTCGGAACAGACGTTCAGCCCTCCGGGCTTGAGACTCAGCCCGGCTCGCGGTTCGCGCCCGGCCGCAGGTTGAGACCATCGTGGCCCTGCCGGCCTCGCTGGCTTGCTCCGCATCCAGCAGGTCGTCGGTCATCTGGAACAGCATCCCGAGGGCCAGTCCTGCCTGGCGGAGCTTCCGCTGCGTGGCCGCTGCCGCGCCGCCCAGGACCGCCCCGACGACCACGGCCGCCGCGATGAACTCCGCAGTCTTCTTCCGCTGTATCGCCAGGACTTTGGACTTCCCTGCGACGTCCATCATCTGCCCGCCGGTCATACCCGAAGGTCCCACTGCATGACATATCAAACGGATGGCCGCAAGCCTCCGCTCAGCCGGGCCCGGAGCCTGCACGAACAGCTCAAACGCATAGGCAAACAGCCCGTCGGCCGCCAGTATCGCGGTTGCCTCGTCGAACTTCCGGTGAAGGCTGGGTCGGCCCCGCCGAAAGTCATCATTGTCCATGCTCGGCAGGTCATCGTGTATCAGTGAGAACGTGTGAATCAGCTCGATGCCCGTGCAGAACGGCAGCACCGCCGCGAGGTTCCGCCCACCGGCCGCCCGAAACGCCTCAAGCGCGAGCATCGGCCTGACCCGCTTGCCCGGCCCCAAGACCGCGTAGCGCATCGCCGCAGCCAGCCGCGCCGGCACGTCCCTGCCGAACCTGAGGGCCTCGCGCAGTTCGGTATCAATCAGCCTCCGGTCTGCCTCAATGACCCACCTCCGGTCGGTCACGACTCCCTACTCCTGATTCACGGCTGCCTGCTCCGCAGCCCTCACCGTGTTCGCGAGCAGCATCGCCACGGTCATCGGCCCGACCCCGCCCGGGACCGGCGTGATTGCCGATGCTTTGGCAGCCATGCTTTCGAAGTCAACGTCGCCGACCAACTTGCCGCCCACGCTGTTCGTGCCCGCATCCACAACCACGACGCCTTCACTCACCATCTCCCCGGTCACGAGCCGGGGCCTGCCGACCGCCACAACGAGAATCTCAGCGGTACGACAGACCGCACCGAGGTCCTGGGTGCGGGAATGGCACACGGTTACGGTCGCGTCTCCCCGCTCCCCGCGCAGGAGCAGCATGCTGGCCAGGGGCTTGCCCACGAGTTCACCGCGGCCGACAATCACGACCCGCTTGCCGGGAATCGTGATGCCATTGCGCAGCAGCAACTCGATGATGCCGGACGGGGTCGCGGGCATGAAACCGGGTCTGCCAGATGCCAGCGCGCCGAGGCTCGCCGGGCTCAGGCCGTCAACGTCCTTGTCCGGGCTAACCAGCTTCAACGCTTCATGCGAGTCAATCCCGCGCGGTAGCGGCAGTTGAACGATGAACCCGTGCACCACCGGGTCTCGATTCCACGACTGTATCACTGCGGCAATGTCGGCAAAGCCGGCGGTGTCAGGCAGCCGCTCCACGCACGCGCTGACACCGATTCCGGCTGACGCCTTCACTTTGCTGTTGACGTACACGCACGACGCCGGGTCGCTGCCGACCAACAGAATGCGAAGGCCGGGCTTCGTACCGCGGGCTTCAAGCTCGGCCACCCGCCGGGCCAGTTCAGCCCAGATGACCTTGGCCGCGGACTTGCCGTCAAGAATCAAAGGTTGTGTCATCCGTGAGTGCGCAACGTCAATCAATGCTCCGGCAGGAGCGGCGGACCTTGGTTCGAATTGTGGTCGTCAGGCGCCGAGGCGACGCGGGAACCGCCGCTGTCGGTGCGCCGTCTGCATCAGGCAACATTCAAGACAGAATGTTCGCTAGCTGCTCCTTTCGCACGCCATCATTCTGACACAAAACGCCATCCCGGTCAACAGGTGAATTGAATGAAGGAACGGTTCAGGGGTCTCCGGGTGCAGGCTGCCAATTGGCGGGCCTTACCCGGGGACCCCTGTCCCCGCTGTCTATTTGGTCTTCCTCGAGCCTACTCGCCCGGCTCGACCGCTACGTAAAGGACGGATCCGGAACGGTTGATACGGAACAGGACGGCTTTGCTGCTGCTCTTGAACTGACGCATCGCGCGATTGTAGTCGCTCATCCCGCCGATCCTGACCTTACCGACCTCAAGCACCACGTCCCCGCGTTCGATTCCTGCCTCTGCCGCTGCGCTGCCGGACTCGACACCCTCGACCAGCACCCCGCCCGAGACCTTCGCCTCCTTCCGCTCCTCTGCGGTCAGGCCGCGCGCTGTGATACCCAGCCACGCGGTCGCTGTCTCCTCTTCAGGCGCGGCAGCCTGCTGCTCATCATCGGGGAACGTCACCAGCGTGACACGCTTGGTCATCCGCTCGCCGTCACGCACGATTCCGATGGAAATGTTTGAGCCCGGCGCGAACTCCGCAACCTGCTTGCGGAACTGCTCCACGCCCTCGGTCTTCTCACCGTTTACCGCGACAATCACGTCCCCGGACTTGATGCCCGCCTTGTCTGCCGGTTGCCCGTCAACCACGTCAGCCACCAGCACGCCCTTGCTGTCATCAAGTCCCATCGCCTTCCGGATGCCGTCGGTGACCGGCTGCGGCCTGATGCCCATGTAACCGCGCACGACCTTGCCGGTCCTGATCAGCTGGTCGGTAACCAACTTCACGATGTCAACCGGGACCGCGAACCCGATGCCTACGCTGCCGCCGGTCGGAGTCCGGATTGCGCTGTTGATGCCCATCAATTCGCCCTTGATGTTCACCAGCGCTCCGCCCGAGTTGCCCGGATTGATGGACGCGTCGGTCTGGATGAAATCCTGGTAGCTCGGCCCCTCCGGTAGCGGCAGCCCGGACCGGCCTTTGGCCGACACCACGCCGACCGTGACCGTGCCGTTCAACCCGAACGGATTCCCCACGGCAATTGCCCAGTCCCCGACCTTGATGTCATCCGGATTGGCCAGCGCGACCGCGGCCAGCGGCTTCTTGCTCTCGACCTTGAGCACCGCGAGGTCGCTCTTCGGGTCCCGGCCCACAACCTTCACATCGTTGCCCTTGAACTCGGTCTCGTCCGAGAGGCGGACGGCAATCTTGTCGAACCCGGCCACGACGTGATTGTTCGTAACGATGTACCCGTCCGGACTGATGACCACGCCCGAACCCAGTGCATTCTGCTGCCGCTCCTGCGGTATGTCCGGCAGTCCGCGCCTGAAGTCCCGGAAGAACTCCTCGAACGGACTCCCATCAGACGGCGACCGCCGCCGCTGCGACAGCTTCACGGTCTTCTCAGCCGAAATGTTCACGACCGCGGGCAACACCACGTCCGCAACGTGCACAAACGGACTGTGGTCAGTAGCAGCCAAGCCCTCCCCGGTCTGGGCGAGCTTCGTGCTCGGCTGCGCAACCGCCGGCCGCAAACTCAGTGCGCCTGCTAGCATCAACCCGATAACAAAAGCAACCAGAACTGCCGGCGCCAGAATCGCGCCGACCAGCTTCAACGATATCCGATGATTCATCTATCCTCCGTCAATTTCATGCTACTAGACCCCCTCCAGAAAGCCCCCTTCCCACCTACTCCTATCCTATTCAGACGCCGGAACGCCTGTTTGGGTTCGCTCTTCGCTTACCCCGACCGCCCGAGCCCATCTGCACTTCTGACTTCTAGCTTCTAGAGTCTAGCTTCTGACCTCGTCCTTCCCGCTTCTTCCCCTCCGCCACTTCTGACTTCTAGCTTCTAGAGTCTAGCTTCTGACCTCGTCCGTCCTTCGACTGCCTCTCCGTCACTTCTGACTTCTGCCTTCTGATATCTAACTTCTGACTTCGGCTGAGCCCTGCCCGCGTACAATCCCCTCCGGCTCCCTGGTAAGGAACTCCCTACTCACGCTCTGGGCAATCAGGTCGAGAAGGAAGGTCGCGCCCCGCTCCTGCTTCTCGGCCGTCGCGGCCTGCCTCTCCAGGTACTTCAGGCATTGCATCAGAGTCGCGGCGTCGGCCTTAGCCATGCCTTTCTCACCGCGCTCATGCAACGTCGCCACTGAGACCAGCGCGTCGTACAGCATCTGCACGCGCGGGTCCGGCGAGCGAAAGTCGTATATCAGCCCGCTCGACCGAGTCCGCATCGTATCGGCCACATTCGCGAACGCCTGCCGCGCCTCGCTGTCCTTCATGTCAGGCAGCCGCTTCTGGCGGAAAGAGGTTACCCCCAGCCGCAGATTGTGCAGCACCTCGCCGTGCCTGATTTCGAAATCCGGGTCTTGGCTCAGCTCGGCCAGCTTTATCAGCGCGGCCCGGGCCGCGGCCCGAAAATGCGGACACTCATCCGGGCAGTCAATCGTCCGGCGCCGGCCCGTGCCGCAGCACTGCGAACAAATGGGGCGCGGGACATGACCGAAATCATCCGTGGATTTCGGGTCGTGTCCCAAGCCCGAACCGGCCGGACACTGCCGGTTCGCCTTGCGTCCGCAGACGAAACATACTTCACTCATTGCCTAATCATACCCGGCGCGTCCGTCCGCGCAAGAAACGGGCAGTGAGAAGCACAAAGGGGACGAGGAGAAAGTGGAAATGGCAAAGTGGGAATGCGGACGCCCGAGCCGGCTCTGCTACTGCCAACTGCAAACTGGGAACTGGAAACTTGCGCGCTAGTGCCGGATAACGACTTTGCGGATGCTCACCGCCGATCGCTCACCGCTCACCGCAATGAAGTAGACTCCCGTCCGCGCGCTCTTCACCCTCCGCCCCATCGCGTCGAATACGACCGCGCCGGCCGGCAGTCCGCGCACGACCGTGGCCGCGCTCGTCGTTGGCCTCAGAGGCCCCTGTCCGACAGTGCGCCCACCGGCGTTCGGCGTTTCCACGATTCCCACCTCGCCTGTATCGCGAAGGACCGAGACGCTCGACCCCATGTAGTTCGCCACATAAACTCGGTTCTGAGCAGGATTCCAGGCAAAGTCAGTCGGCCCTGCACCGACTCCGACGGTGGTTGCGACTCCGTTTGTAGCTCCGTCAATCACGGTGACGTTGGCGCTGTTGTAGTTCGCGCAGTAGACCTTATTGTTCTGCGCGTCGTGGCAGAGGGCATAAGGGCAGCTGCCAGCAATTGCTGTCGCGATGACCTCATTGGTCACGCCGTCAATCACGCTCACGTCGCCGCTGCGTGAGTTCGCGCAGTAGACCTTGTTGCTGTTCGGATTGTAGCAAAGGGCACGAGGGCGACTGCCAACGTCAGCGGTAGCTATGACTTGGTTCGTTGCTCCATCAATTACGGTCACGCTGCGGCTGCCTGAGTCCGCGCAGTATACCTTGTTGTTGTTTGGGTTGTAGCAAAGAGCCCAAGGCCAGCTGCCAACGGCCACGGTCGTCACCACTCCGTTGGTTGCGCCGTCAATCACTGTCACGTTGTGACTGGCATTGTTCGCGCAGTACACCTTGTTATTAGTAGGATTATAGCAGAAGGCCCAAGGCCAACTGCCGGCGGGCACGGTGGCAATAACTGCGTTCGTTGCGCCGTCAATCACGGTCACGTTGTTGCCGTACCCGTTCGCGCAGTAGACCTTGTTGTTGGATGAGTTGTAGCAGAGGGCACCGGGCTCACCGCCTGCGGGCACGGTCGCGATGACTCCGTTGGTAGCACCATCAATCACCGTCACATTGTCGCTGCCCTCGTTCGCGCAGTACACCTTGTTGTTCTGCAGGTTGTAGCAGAGGGCCCAAGGGTTGCTGCCCGCGGGCACGGCCGCGGCGACCGCGTTCGTTGCGCCGTCGACAACGAACACGTTGCCCCCACCCATGTTTGCGCAATATATCTTGTTGTTTGTCGGGTTATAGCTGAGAGCCCAAGGGGCGCTGCCTATGACTACGGTTGCCAAGACCCCGTTCGTCGCGCCGTCAATCACTGTCACGCTGCAACTCCACAAGTTCACACAGTACACCTTGTTGTTCCGCGGATTATAGCAGAGAGCAGTGGGGTTGTAGCCTACGGGCACGGTTGTGACGACTCCGTTGGTTGCGCCGCTTATCACGGTCACGTGGTTGCTATTGGAGTTAGCACAATAGACTCTGTTATTGGTCGGGTTGTAGCAGAGGGCATACGGGTAGCTACCCACATCCACGGTCACCACTATCGTGTCGGCGGCACCGTCAATTACAGCAACCTTGTTCCCGCTACCGGTCGCGCAGTAGACTTTGTTGTTGGTCGGGTTGTAGCAGAGGGCCAGAGGATAACCACTAGCGGCCATGGTCGCAATGACTGTGTCGGCGGCGCCGTCAATTACGGTGACGTTGGCGCCACTGCACGAGTTCGCGCAATAGACCTTGTTGTTGGTCGGATTATAGCAGAGGCCACGGGGGTAGTTACGCGCTGTCACGGTCGCAACGACTGTGTCGGCAGTGCCATCAATCACGGTCACTTTGCCGCTACCGTAGTTTGCGCAGTAGACCTTGTTGTTTGCCAGGTTGTAGCAGAAGGCCCGCGGCTCCCTGCCTGCGGCCACGGTCGCAACGACGGTGTCGGTAGTGCCATCAATCACGGTCACGTTGTTGCTGCCTTCGTTCGCGCAATAGACCTTGTTGTTCTGAGGGTTGTAGCAGAGAGCGCGAGGGCTGCTGCCTGCGGGCACGCTGGCGATGACTCCGTTGGTTGCGCCGTCAATCACTGTCACGCTGCCGTCGTTGTAGTTCGCACTGTAGACCTTGTTGTTCTGCGGGTTGTAGCAGAGAGCAAGTACGCGTGATCCAGTCGGGATTCGGGCAACCGCCTGGTTCGTTTCCCCGTCAATAGCAAGTACACAATCGCCGGAGTCGCCGCCAACATAGATTGTGTTGTTAGCTGAATCGTAGGCTATGCAGCGCGGTTGCGTGACGCCCCCGAACGAGTCAGGCAGGTCGATTGTCGCCTCCAACCACTGCGCGTTGACGGCAGATAGCAGACAACCTACGGCTAGCAGCACAGACGCGTACTTCATGGCACCTCCTCTGTTCTTGTCACCTCGACCGGAGTGGAGGGGTCTCTTAGGAGAGATTCCCCCGTTCCTCGCTGTGCTCGTCGGTCGGAACGACTGCAACCACTTCACAGCATCTCCGATACGCCTGATTATCGGCCTCCGCCGCGCCTTGTCAACAGGCAGGGCGGCGGCGCGGAGGGCGGATTCAGTCCAACTCGCCGCGGAGTTCCATTCTCGCGAACAGGGCGATGACGGCCTGCTTCATCTTGGCGAACGGCTCAGGCGGGAGTTCGTGCTCCCATGCCCACGTGTCGAGTCTGGCCATAGCCTTCTTCCGCCAGACCGGCCGGGTCTTGCGCGTCCGGCGCAGCGCGCCGAAGACCTTGCGGCCGAATGCCCGCAGGTGAATCGCCATCGGGTCACCCCAAGCCAGGTGCAACTCGTTGAGCACATCGTTGAACGTGCGGTGCAACCTGCGCTCCCACGCCTCGGCCTTCCCACGCTTCACCGCCTGCCGTACCCGCTGCTCGATGTCCTGCGTGGTCCGGATAGGCTGCCTCCCCT
>Ga0315284_10005214_pt1 | contig 18464 bp, 15 predicted proteins | sample YL17G09_16_MG_FD_203696 | JGI IMG/M metagenome (GOLD analysis project Ga0315284, IMG submission 203696) | Sediment microbial communities from Yellowstone Lake, YNP, Wyoming, USA - YL17G09_16 | ecosystem: Environmental > Aquatic > Freshwater > Lake > Sediment | place: USA: Wyoming | collected...
GGGACTCTTCGCCCATTGGAATGCAGCGCCAGCACATGGCCGAACAACAAGAGCCGTATGAATCGAGAGGTTCAAGTACGGTTCCGTGAGGGACTCGGGGTGCGATCCCCCGGGTCTACTCGACCCCATACCCGACATCGGGCAACGAAGCGCCCAGACATGGAGAGGGCGGAACCAGGGCCAGGGCGCATGTATTTTCGACGATGCACAAAGTAGCCATCCCTCTGCGAAAGGAGCCGCCCTCTATGTACCCTCGTTACGCCTTAAAGACGCACCGCGTGAAGCAGTTTGTCGGCATGGCCGCCATCTGCGCGTTGGTCGGAGCCGTGAATTCCGCCGACGCCAAGCCGCGTCTCGCACGGATCTTCGGCGACAATATGGTACTCCAGCAGGGCCGTGCCATTCCCTTGTGGGGGTGGGCGAACCCCGGGGAGAAGGTCACGGTGTCATTGCTCAAGGCGACGGCCTCCGCAACCGCAGACACCGCAGGCGCGTGGCGCGTCTCGCTGCCTGCTCAGAAAGCCGGCGGCCCCTTCGTGCTCACGGCTGTTGGAGCTGACACTGTGCGAATCGCCAATGTCATGATCGGCGAAGTGTGGCTGTGCTCCGGACAGTCGAATATGGAGTTCGGGATGCGCTTCACCCAGAACAGCGCAGAGGAGATTGCCCGGGCCAACTATCCGTCAATCCGCTTCATGCAGGTAACGCGGCGTGAGACCGATACGCCGGAGAGCGATCTGCCGGCGGCCCAATGGCTCGAATGCTCCCCTTCGACAATCGCCACGGCCAACGCAGGCTCGGGCTTCTCGGCGGTGGCGTACTTCTTTGGTCGCGAACTGGCCGACTCGCTCAAGGTACCCATCGGCCTCATCCAGAGCGCATGGGGCGGAACGCCGTGCGAGGCGTGGACCAACCCCCAGGCCATTGGCGCAGTACCTGCGCTCAAACCCATCATGGACGAATGGGACAAGTACCGCGCAAAGCCCAAGCTTGGGGAAGCCGACTACCGGCAGCGGTTGGCAGCATGGGAGAACGCAACAACCGCACTCTATGCCGACACGCAGATGGTTGCCAAGGGATGGGCAAAGCCGTCTTTCGTCACTAGCAGTTGGCAAAAGATCACCGTACCCGGATTCTTCGAAAAGAGCGGCATTGCTGCGCTTGACACCTTCGATGGCGTACTGTGGTACCGCAGGACGGTCAGTGTCCCCGACAAGTGGGCCGGCAAGGAACTGCTCCTGCGCCTGGGACCCATCGATGACTTCGATCACACGTTCTTCAACGGAACGCTTGTTGGCACCATGGGCCCAACCACTCCCAACTACTGGGTAACGCCACGGTCGTACCGCATTCCAGCGTCTCTTGTTAAGAAGGGCAAGGCGGTAATTGCGGTTCGGCTTTTCGACAACTACTCGGGCGGCGGCTTCCCTGACAGTGCCCAGAACCTGCGACTGAGTCTGCCCGGGGACTCTGCACAGGCCTCGATTGCGCTTGCCGGAGAGTGGGTGTGCCAGGTGGAGCGCGCGCTTGACGCGCGGCGACCCGAACCACCGGGCAACCCCGGTGCCGCAGGATGTCTTTACAATGGTATGATCCGGCCGCTCATCCCGCTTGCCATACGCGGAGTCATCTGGTATCAAGGAGAGACAAATGCACCCAAGGCGTACCAGTACCGCACCCTCCTGCCGACCATGATCAACAACTGGCGTGCGGAGTGGGGCGAGGGCGACTTCCCCTTCATCCTTGTGCAACTGGCCAACTACATGCCGCGCAAACCCGTGCCTGTCGAAAGCGAGTGGGCGGAATTGCGTGAGGCGCAGCTCATGACACTTTCGCTGCCCAACACGGGCATGGCCGTGGCAATTGACTTGGGAGACACCGCAGATATCCATCCGCGGAACAAGCAAGACGTGGGTCACCGCCTGGCCGCATGGGCGCTGGCCAGGACCTACGGCAAGAAGATTGCGCCGAGTGGACCGCTCTACCGCTCGATGAAATCCACGACAGGCGCCATTGCCCTCACCTTCGCGGAGACGGGCCGGGGCCTGTGCACGCGCGCAAACGAACCGCTCAAGGGCTTTCAGATTGCAGGCGCAGACAAGAAGTTCGTGTGGGCCGACGCGCGCATCGAGGGAAAGACGGTGGTTGTGTCAAGCCCGCAGATCGCGCAACCGGTGGCCGTGCGCTACGCCTGGCAGGATAGTCCTGACTGCAACCTGTACAACAAGGACGGATTGCCGGCTTCGCCGTTTCGGACCGATGACTGGCCGGGGCTCACCGTTGACAAGTAGTGGTGGTTACATTGACGGGACGCGCCAAGCCGGGGCTGCCAGGAGTATGGGACGGGAGTGTGCCACCTCACGGAGCAGTGGGCCTTGCCGACCGGGCACGATGCTCGCGGGTGTCGCGCACGATGTTCCAGCCACGTACCGGGTTGCTGCGTTCGTTCGAGGCGAGTCCGGAGTTGAGGCCCGCCTCGTCAATTGCGACGGTCTTGGTGCACTCGTCCTGCCCGGGCCAGCACGCGCCCCCGCCGTCAAGCCAGATCAGCGTCATGTCCGACAGCACGCCCGGCCGCAGCAGGATGGAGTACGGTGCACCATCGATGCATTGACAGTCGGCGGTGTCGAAGTGGTACGCAGTCCAGGCGCCGGCAAGTGGTGTGCTTCGGAATGGCTCGATGCCGGCATACTTGTCGAAACCAAGTGATGTCAGCGTGCGGTGGAATGTGGCGTTGTCAACGGCGCGCGACGCACGGGTAGAGGACCGTGCCCATGCCGGCCCGATCGGAAGGGCGACGACCAGCGCGAGAACAAACGTTGGCTTCATGCGGGGACTCCGTATCTCGCAGACTGGCGCCTCAACCATCACCCGACAAGCACCCTCTGCAGCAGCGCCGAGAGGTCCTCTCTGCGGAACGGCTTCACAATCCGGTCGGTGAATCCGTGGTCTGCCGGCCGCGCCATGACCGGATCTTCGGAGTACCCGCTGGCAGCAACGATGACGGCGTCCGGCTTGAGCTTGCGCAGTTCGGGGGCAGTCTCCTTGCCGCCCATGCCGTTGGGAATGGTCAGGTCGAGGATGCACGCGACAAATGGCGTGCTCGACTTCTGCGCCTGCGCAAAGAGTGTCAGCGCCTCACGTCCGTCGTTTGCCGGCACCACACGGTATCCCATGGTTCCCAGCATATCGGACACCACATCCCGCATGAACGCCTCATCGTCCATCACCAGGATGCTGCCCTGGCCCCGGTGCTTCGGGGCACAGCTTGCGGAGGCCTGCGCCGCAGCCTTTGCCGTGGCCGGGATGAACACGCGGAAGGTCGACCCCTTGCCCGGTTCCGACTCAACGTCGATCCATCCGCCATGGCGCTGAACAATTGAGAATACCGTGGCAAGCCCGAGCCCATGCCCGGTCTCCTTTGTCGAGAAGAACGGGTCGAAGATGCGCGGCAGGATCTCCTGCGGCATGCCAATGCCCTGGTCTTTGACGGACACTCGCACGAAGTTGCCGCAGCGCTCCGGCGCCACGTCACGCGCCGGCTCGATGCACACATTCTCGCAGGTGGCCACGATCTTGCCCCCCATGGGCATGGCCTGCTTGGCGTTGATCACGAGGTTATCGACCACCTGCGCAATCTGGTTCTCGTCGCAATCGCACGGCCACAAGTTGGCTGCAACATCGCACTCACCGGCAACATTGGACCCGCTCAGCGCAAACTGCATCGAGTGTTGGACAATGGGTCCCAGTTGCAGCGTCTTGCGGATAGGGGCTCCACCCTTGGAGAAGGTGAGGAGCTGGTGGGTCAGCGACTTGGCGCGTTCGAAGACACCCATGGCCTTGGCAGCGGTCTTGAGCGCCGGCTCAACCTGGCCCTCGGAAAGGTGCTCCCGTATCATGTCAAGATACCCGAACAACCCACCAAGAAGGTTGTTGAAATCGTGGGCAATGCCTCCTGCCAGCACGCCGATGGATTCCAACTTCTGAGCGCGCAGCATCGACTCCTCTGCCTGTTTGCGCGCGGTGATGTCTTGCAGTACGCCGTCGTACGCAATGAGCTGCCCCTGCGCGTCAACGTGCCGCACGGGCGTGTTGCGCACCCAGCGGATCTGCCCGTCTTTGCGCACCAGACGATGCTCGATGGGCTCGGTGGATGCGCCCGCGGTCACGGTCTCGGCGTGCTTCACCACACGCTGTCGGTCTTCGGGCGCGATCATGGCGGCCCACAGGTCGGGGGTCGCGTTCAGCTCGGTCTCGGTGTAGCCGGTCACGCCCACGCACCCGGGTCCGTGAGTGGTACTGGTGACCACGCCTCTGTCAATGCGCACCGTGTAGATGTAGTCGGTGAGTGTCTCGGTGATGCGCTGGTAGCGATCCTCGATGTCGCGGAGCGCCTGACGCTGCACCTGGACCGCAGCCTTGATCTTCACCATGGCGCGGATCTGGGCGGTGAGTTCCTCCTGGTCGATGGGCTTGGAGAGGAACGCCTCAGCGCCGATGTCAAGAGCCTTGATACGACTCTCTCGGTCGGTCTTGATGGCCGTGAGGAAGATGACGGGGATGTGCCGAACCTGCTCGTCGGCTTTCAGCCGCCTGCACACCTCAAAGCCGTCCATGTCGGGCATCACAATGTCAAGCACGATCACGTCGGGATCCTCCGCCGCGGCCAGCTCGAGGCCGCGCGGACCGTTGAGGGCCGAGAGGAAGACTGCTCCCGGGAATGCATCGCCAACCACCGCCCCCAGCGTTGTGAGGTTGTCGCGGTTGTCGTCTATGGCCAGAATTCGAGGAGATCTGTCAGCCACCGATTGCCTCCCGGATGGTGTCGTGGAGTAGCGTTGCGTTAATGGGCTTCGACACGTAGCCGTCGAAACCGTGCGCCAGGATCTCTTCGCGACTGCCCTTCATGGCGCTGGCTGTGAGAGCGATGACCGGTATGTGACGCAGGGCCTCGTCGTCTTTGATGGCGCGCAGGGCCTTGATGCCGTCCATGATCGGCAGCGAGATGTCCATGAGCACCAGGTCGGGCTTGTGCTTTCGTGCCAGTTCCACGCCCGAGTGACCGTCGGCGGCCTCGATGACGGTGCACACGTCCTGCAGCACCGCCCGCGCTGTGGTCATGTTGTCGGGGTTGTCCTCGACCACCAGCACCACGGGCTTGCCGTCGCGCAATCGGCGCGCAGACCCGATCGAAGGAATCCTGGGCGTCTCTGGACTGCGCGGAAATACCATCCTGTCAACAACCACGAGGAGATCGTTGCGGCCCACATCGCCCTTCCGGATGAGTTGATGGATGTGGTTGCCTGTCAGGAAGCTCAGTTCCTCTTTTGTCACGTGCTTGGCTGTGAGGATCAGCACCGGCAGGCGCTTGGTCTCCTCGCGATCGCGTATGGCCTTGAGCACCTGAAATCCGTCGACCTCCGGCATCATCAGGTCAAGGATCATGGCATCGGGCGCCACGCGGCCGATCTGCTCAAGCGCCTCCTTGCCGTTGCGGGCAACAATCACCCGATACCCTTGCTCGGTGAGAATGTCGGTCATCTGGATCACTGCCGGGCCGCTGTCCTCCACAAGCAGAATGCACTTGCCCGACCCGCTGCCGGGTGCGAGGCGGACCCCCGTGTCATGGCTGCGCGCTGGCTGCCCGGCGTGGACGACATCGGCGGAGCCCAGGCCGGCCGGCGCGAGCGGGAGTCGGAGCGTGAAGGTTGATCCGTGACCGAGCGAACTGCGCACCTCAACGCTCCCCTGCAACAAGTGCGCATACTTCCCGGCAATGGACAGGCCCAGCCCGGTGCCGCCGTACTTGCGCGAGGTGCCGTCGTCGGCCTGGCGAAACTCGTCGAAGATAATGCCCAGCTTGTCGGGGGCGATCCCGATGCCGGTGTCGGTGACTTCGATGAGCACCGCTGTGTCAACCATACGCGCAGACACATGCACCGAGCCCTTTTCGGTGAACTTCACCGCATTGCCCACCAGGTTCTGAAGAATGTGCCGGCACTTGTCAATGTCGCTGGTCAGCGGCGCCAGATCGTGCGGCACGGTGTTCTCCAGCGCAATGCTCTTCTCCCGCGCCTGGGGCTCGATCGTGGCCACCACCTCGGCCACCAGTGTGCGCACGCCGAAGCTGACCGGCGAGACCTCCTCGCGGCCCGCTTCGATACGCGAGAGGTCCAGGATGTCGTTGATAAGCGCGAGCAGGTTCTTTCCGTTGCGCTCGATCACCTCCAGATACCCGTACTCGGCCTCGGCAATGGCGCCCTTGAGGCGGCGACTCAGAACGCTTGACAGTGCGATGACCGAGTTGAGCGGCGTGCGCAGCTCGTGGCTCATGTTGGAGAGGAACGCGCTTTTGAGGCGGTTGCTCTCGTCAAGCTGCTTCTTCTGCATCGACAGCTCGATGTTCTGCTCGCCCAGTTCGTCGGCCTGTGCGGTGAGTTCGCGCTTCTGCGCCTCAAGCTCCTGGTTCTGGGCGCTGAGCTTCTCTGAGAATTCACGGATCTGCCGAAACGCAAGCACTCCGTTGACTCGCGCGGTAAGCACACTCCAGGTATCGTCGATGAAGCGGATGGCCGGTCGCGTGTAGGCGCAAACGCCTGCCAGGGAAATCACCACCACCACATCTTTGCCGGATACAACCGGAATGGTGATGATCTCGCGCGGCACAAAGACGCCGCTTACCGCGGGGAAGGTGAGTCGTGCGTCGGGCGGAATGTCGGAAATGCGCTGGATCTTTTGTGTGGCTATGGCAACGCCGAACTCGCCCTCGCGGTCGGATACCGAGAACGTTGCGCGGCTTCCGGCGGTGAGTCCGATGGATTCGAAATGCTCGAAGTCGGTCTTCTGTGCATTCAGCAGGTACACCGCTCCTACCTGTGAGCCGGTGTGCTCCATCAGCGACTTGAGCAGCTCCCGGCAGAATGAGTGGAGTTCCTCTTCGCGCAACAAGACCTCTGCCAGGCGCGCGGCTGTTTCTCGGGATGCCAGCTCGCCTTGGACAGTCTCTGCCAGACCGTTGAACGATGCCGCGAGCACGCCGAATTCGTTTCTGCGCGTGTAGCTGCATCGAACATCGAGCTTCCCGTCGCGATACTGGTTGGCGGCATCGGTCAGTTGCTGCAGAGGGTGGCGGATCGCCCGCAGCAGCAGGTAGCCGAAGCTGAGAAGGAGCGCGAAGATCACGCCGAGAACGATCCAGAGCCGGAGCATGAGGAGGTTCTTCTGGCTCTCGGCGTCCCGGTAGAAGTGTTCTCCGCGGGCCTGGGCAAAGTCGCTGAGCTTCTGCACCTGGCTCAGCATACGGTCAACATGCTGCCGGTGCAAACCACCGGGTACCACGTGCTCGCCCGCCTCCGCGTTCTTCCCTTCACGCACGAGGCGGAGCGTCTCTTCGCGCAACGCACGCCATTGGACAAATGCGGCGTGGGCGCTGTCGATCTCACTCCTGGGACCCAAATAGCGATCGTACAGCACCGCGAATTGGCGAGATGCATCGTCGGCATGGCTGTCGATGCCCTGAAGGATTGGGCGTCGCTCCTGTTCGTCCGCAACCAGCACCAGATCCCGCATGTCTCGCTGCATGGCCAGAATGTCGGCCTTGAGGTCCCCTATGGCTAGTCGCACCGTATGTGGATGTTCGTAGAGACCCTTGGTCTCCTGCCACAGACTCTCGGTCTGCTGCCACGTCATTGCGCCAAGAAAGAGCACGACGAGGAAGACCGCGCCCAGGCCCAGTTGGAGCATAGTCTCGATCTTAAGGCCCTTCATCTTCATGGATCGATCTCCTTGTACACGTCCGCGCATCCCGGGGAATTGGTGGCCATCGCTGGTCTGTCGGTCTGTCGGTCTGACTGCTGCCCTCTATCCTCTATCCTCTATCCTCTATCCTCTGTCCTCTGTCCTCTGTCCTCTGTCCTCTGTCCTCTGTCCTCTGCCCTCTGCCCTCTATCCTCTGCCCTCTATCCTCTGCCCCCCCGCCTACCTCGCAGCCCGGAACACCGATCCCGCCGCGTCAATCGGCACGAACCCGCCGGCCCACTCCACAATCCCCCGTTCCGCCTCACCGGTCACCAGGTATCCACCGGGCGCCAGGCTGCTCCGGACCTTGCTCAAAATGCTTTTCCGCACATCGGGCCGGTAGTAGAGAAGCACGTTGCTGCACATGATGATGCCGAAGTCGCCGAAGATGCTCGCTGGAGGGCAGGTGGAGCGGCCATCGAGCAGGTCGTACATCGAGAAGTCGATCTGCTCCCTCAGTCTGGGCATGACCGTGTACGTGTCACCGGCGCGCGTGAAGTAGGCATCGAGGTGCTTGACCCGCACGTTCTGCACCGAGGCTGCACCGTACACGCCTCGACGCGCCGCCGCAAGCTCCGACTCCACGATGTCGGTCGCGAAGATTCGGCAGGGAATCGGCCTGGATCCCGACGATGCCAATTCGTCAATCAGCAGCGCAATGGAGTACGCCTCCTGCCCCGCAGCGCAGGCAGCCGACCAGATGCGGATTTCGGCGCGGCCGGATGAGGGCATCCGCTCGACGAGACCGGGCAGCACCGCATGCTCCAGCAGCGCCCAGTTGAGAGAATTGCGGAAGAACTCGCTGTAGCTGATGTTGAGGGTGCCGGAGAACGCAGGCGCCTCGGCGCTGTCCTCGGCAAGACGCGCGAGGTACGCCTCTGCGGTGTCCAGGGAGAGGGCGCTGAGCCGTTTGTCGAGCGACTTGCGCAGAAACGCCTCGTCGAACTGCGACAGGTCGCGGCTGCATGCCCGACTCAATGCCTGAAGAATGGTGGGCGGGAGTTGCATGGACCGGGGGGCCTCCGTTGGTGCTCAGTGCTACGCCAGAAGTATACACTCCGAAAGAGGCTGCGGCCAAAGTAAGTGCGGAGTGATGCGGGGAAGAGTGCGGATTCCGGAGTGGGGAGTGCGGAGTTGTGGACTTCACTCGACAAACTCGGGGAGGCGTTCCACAGGAACGCGTCTTGGGGGTTCGTCGATCCGGTAGTGTCTGCGCGTCAAGTCAGCGCAATGCAGTCTCTCATGGACGCCTGAAAGACCGCACTGGTGCACTGATTGCGGAGCCATGGCCAGGGGTGAACTCCGTGTGCCACGGTCCCCCGGACCGTGGTCCTGCTTGCCTTGGGGGACGACCCCGGCCTCACATCCCGTTCGTGCACACCAGGAACGAGAACCCGCCATTCTGCCGGCCGTTCTCGATACGAACGAGAATCGTGTTGTCACCCTGTTTGAGAAAGACCTTGCGATACCCTTCGTCAACCACCCAGGCCTTGAGCTCGTCGGTGCTGCGCCATACCGGCAGGGCATTGATCCGCACGTCGCAACGGTCGTCGGCGCCAACGGCGATCCACACGGATGTTTCACGCGCAGACCACACCCGGGAGTACGCGTAGTAGACCGAGTACTCCTCGTAGTCTCCCGGCGCCATCCGGTAGTCTGTTGACGAGCCGTATTCCCAGCGAAGAGGTCGGCCGCCAGGGCCTCGGTACACTGCGTCAAGGTCGATTCCGAACTCGGGTGGAAAGGCCTTGGCAATGTTGACGCGGTTCGGATTGGGGAACGGGCCAATGGTGTACCAACCGGGAATGTAGAACCACCGGGCAGGCCTGCCGTCGGGTGTCAGTTTGCAGCCCATGGATCGGGCGTCGAACGCGCCGGGGGGGGCCTTCTCATCGCTTCGGCCCGCAGAGATTGCCGGATCGGGAAGATCGACCTTGAGCTCCTCGACCTTCTCAACCGGGTCGTCGGTGCGGGCTGTTTCGTTACACCGGCAGTCATGAAAATAGGAGTTGGCGAGGCACGTGACGCAGGGGACAAGACTGCCTTCGCAAACGGAAATGTGGTATGTTATGTACCGTACGGGAGCCGGCCAACGCGGCGGCAAAGCTTCCGCCACACATTGACGGGTCCACCGGCCAACAAGACAAGGTGACCTGGGTAGGTCCCCCTGGGAGCCGAAACCCTCGGCCAACGCGACACGAAACGCAACCTGAGACCACCATGATCATTCTCCTGACCGGCACCGCAGCTCACAGTACCGCCGAGACCTTCCTTGACCGGGATGTCGAGGCAGTGGAGCACGAGACCAACGGTCGAGTCACTCGCGTGGCTGTGGATGCATTCATGCCGGGGATGCTCGCCTCGGCAATGCAGCCCTTCACCCCGCGCACAGAGAAGGCTGCATCGGCGATTGTGGCCCGGTACGGCATCTCCGAACGTGACACAGTGTGGGCGTACTGGGCCAACTACGTTCTCAGTGTCGGCGCTGCAATCAAGGCACTCACCGGATGCACGCTCCAGGTTTCCGCGCATGCCAATGACGTCTTTGTGCGCACCAGGCTGGGAGCTGTGCCGTCGTCGCTGGTTGACAAGTACCTCTTCTGCTGCGCTCGGACGATGACACACTCGATGAAGAGATTCCACTTGCCGTTTGACAAGGTTCACCTCCGCCCGCACAGCTTGCCCGCGATGCCCCGATGGAGTCCGCCCGCGCTGTCCGAGCTTGTGGTCGTCAATGTCGCGCGACATGTGCCGAAGAAGAACCTGGGTGATGTGTTCTCTCTGGTCAATGACATGGCCCGGCACGCGAACATCCCCGTCCGCTTCATCCAGATCGGCGTAGCGCCGGGCTCTCGTCTGTGGAGAAGTTGTCGGACCGTGACCCCGGAGTCTATTGAGCGCGCCGCACATGCGGGCGTAGTCTCTGCCATGCAGCGAAGCCACCTGCTCGTCTATGGATCGAGAATTGCCCGCAATGGGGATAGAGATGGCGTGCCCAATGTACTGCGGGAAGCAGCGGCGCTGGGGCTACCAACTGTCTACGAGCGAGGATGGGCCAACAATGAGGTGGGGTTCTCGGGCCCGAGCTTGATGGTGGGGTCGCTGCGGGAGCGGCGCGGGGAGATTATGCGGTGGTTTCGAGGGGTATACCCGGCGGCGTTTACAGAGCGGTGATGGGCCGGCTCACAGTTGCGGGCGGATAAGCGAAGAAGGTTCTCGCGCAGAGGCGCGGAGGTGGTTCGGATTGGTGGTGTCGGAGGGATTGACGAGTCCGACGTATGGCAACAACTGCCTTCCCGTCTTCTCCGGTCTTCTCTGCGGCTCAGCGTCTCTGCGCGAAAACGCTTGTCTCATGATTTGTCCGGACAAGCGAAGAGGGGATTCTCGCGCAGAGACGCAGAGGCGCAGAGAAGGTTCGGGCGGGTGGTGTCGCAGGGATTCGCGGAGACGACTCGACTTGAGTTGCCCCTCTGCCTTCTCCGGTCTTCTCTGCGGCTCAACGCCTCTGCGCGAGAACGCTTGTCTCATGATTTGGCCGGACAAGCGAAGCGGGGGATTCTCGCGCAGAGACGCGGAGGCGCAGAGAGGGTTCGGACAGAGTGGGCGCTGCGCGTGCGGTCCGGGGTGACTATGCAGTGACTGCGAGGGGATCCGCAGGTGTTCGGGGCGCAGCGCTGAGCATCGGCACAGAAACACGAGTCGGCAGACCGAGAACAGGCAGCAGGGCCTCCATCGATTGGTGCGCAGAGAAGGTTGCCCGGAGTTTGCCTCGGCTTGCACGGAGACCCGCAAGGTGCCGCTCCCTGGTGAGAATCATCGAGCGCATTGCATGGCATAGCGATTCGGAGTCCTCACGCTCGAAGAGAATGCCTCCCTTGAACGCACGCACTATCTCAGCGGGCCCTCCGGTGGCATGCGCAACAACCGGCACCCCGCACCCCATGGCCTCCACGATCACGCGACCGAAGGGCTCGTTCATTGCCGGATGCACAAGACAGTGATAACGGCAGTAGTCGGTTGGCGTGATGCGGCGTCCCTTGACATGTGTGAGACCCGGCTCACTCGCCATACGCAGCCGCAGCGCCGACGAGTACTCGCGATTCTCCGATAGGGGATCGGCCCCCCATACGTCGAGACGCACGTTGCCGCAGGTAGCGCGCAGCCGTGCAAAGGCATCCAGCGCCAACTCATGGCCTTTCCACCGCACGAGATTGGCGACCATGAGAAACCGGAACTCACCGCCATCGCGCGGAGCATCCCACTCCCCATCGTCGAGATGCACGATGTTGGGCACATGGTGCACTGGAACTGTGGCGTCGCCCACGACTCGCCGCACGCGATCCGCCATGAACGCCGATGACACCACGTACGAGCGGCTGGGAAACCATCGAAGAACCCACGAGCTGCTCACTGTGGGATAGTCACGAATGTGCGTGATCACGTATCGCTGAGGTATGAGCGCACAGATGAGCCGGTCGCGCAGGGAGTTGCAGTACACCGCGGGCCTGCCGTGCCTGAGAAAGACAGCCGGCATACACAGCGCATTGAACGCCATGCGCATGCGGGCGTGCCGTCTGCCGCGGATCCGCACGGGAAAGCGTGACCCTTGCCCGGGAGCGCACAACGCGACGCGCACTCCCCGACTGACAAGTGCGTCGTGGAGTTCGTGCAAAGAAATCTGCGCGCCGCCGATGCACGCGCAGTGATCGAGCAGCAGCACATCGGCTCGATGACCGGTTAGCGGACGGATGTGAGACTTCCTTTGTCAATAGGAACCTCGACCGATTGCAGGGGCAGGACGAGCGAAGAGGGTCTCGCGCAGAGGCGCAGAGGCGCGGAGGGGGGCGGATGGGTGTGGTCGGAGGGATTCGTCGAGTCGACTCCGTTTGGGCTACTCTCAGTCTTCCCTCGTCTTCTCTGCGTCTCTGCGCCTCTGCGCGAGAACGCTCGTCTCATGATGCTGGTCGCGGACACAGCCAGCGAGGGCATCCCGCCATCTCTGACCCAAAGCGACTCCACCCCCTCCTCGATCGCCCGCTCCACCCTCGCCCAATACGCCGGCCATCGCTCCATCTCGACAGCCACGCCCTGAGCTCTTCGCGTGTCCAGGAACGCTCGCACTGCAACCTGCATGGCCTGCGGGGTCTGAGGATCCACGAATGTGACAAGCGGGCCGGCAAACTCTGTGAGTGGGGCGACCTTGAAGCAGAGCACGGGCTTGCCACACGCCAAGGCCTCTGCCACCGGATACCCGAACCCCTCGGCCAGAGAGGGGAAGAGAAGCGCCTTGCACCGTTTGTACAGGTGGATCAGCATGTCCTGATCGACATAGTCAAGCGCGATGATATTCCTTGCCGGCGAATCGGCAGTGAGCTTCGAAGTTCCCCGTCCGACAACTACAAAAAGCTCACCCGGAAATCGCGCTGCAATTTCCGGCAGTATGGCGAAGTTCTTCCTGGGCTCATTGTACCCAACGAGCAGGAAGAAGTCTTCGGGCAGTTTCCGATCGGGCGGCAACCGGGGATCGTACGGCGCGTAGAAGCTTTCGTCAATGGGTAGGGGCTCGGTGAGCACTGCGCCCGCCGGACGGTAGGCCCGAACATCCTGCGCAACCTGGCGCGTAGGACAGACGATCATCCGCGCCCGCCCGAGAAAGAACGGCATAGCAATCCGGTAGTACGCAGCGGTCTCTCGTTTTGTCAAAAACGGTTGTTGCAGCGCAATCAGGTCGTATACGCATACCACCGTGCGCTTCGCAGGATGCAGCAGGCTCCCCACATAGCCGGTGAAGAGCGTCCACCGTGCGTCGCGGATCAGAAGCGGCAACACGAAATGCTGAAACAGAATGCGCATCCATCGCCAGTGAAGCGGGATCTTGACAATACGGACCGAGGGCGCGAGATCGCCCAGCTCAACAGTGCAGTCGCCCCAGAGGTACACTCGGTACTCCTGAGGCGTCGAGGCCCCCCCCAACGAGCGGATGAGGCTGATGATGTACCGCTCGACTCCGGTGTGACCGTGGCGGAGCAGGAAGGCTTCGACTGCTATGGGGTGGTGAGGTTTCATTGCAGGGTTCGTTGACTCGACGATAGTTCTTCCCCCAACACCGGGATCGCGGTTTCAACCCGATCCCGGGTCTTGAACCAGAGAAGCAGGCCCAGAACCGCAGCCTTCATCGTTTTCTGCGACACAATTGCGATGGGAATTACCACTGCCCCGTATCGGGGAACGAACACGATCGTCATCCCCACATTGACACACGCGCATGCCATGCCCGTGAGAACCGCGTACCAGTGATATCGCACCGCATAGCACGCCTGCATGACAATGATCTCAAGCGAGAATACCACAAGTCCCAGTGCAAAGAACCGCAGGAGTGTTGCAGTGGCGGCAATTGAGTGTGCATCGAACTTCCCGCGTGCGTACACGAGCCGCACAATGGTCTCCGCCCCCACCATGAACACGGCCGCCGCTGCCCCGTAGATGACGAGGCACGCTCCAACGCTCCACAGAACGTACCGGGCAAACCGGGGCTTGTCTCCATCACTCCAGAAGCCTGACAGATACGGCAGCAGCACCGTGCCCACGCAGAAGGAGAGGACTATCACCGGCACATCCACCAGTTTGCGCGCAAACGACAGTGCTGCCACGGTGCCCGGAGCAAGCATGCTCCCGTAGCGAACGTCAACCCACTGGGTGGCCTGCGAGAAGACGTATCCCAGCAGAAGCGGGAGTGCCAGATACGCGAGCTTGCGCTCGTACTCGCGCGACTCAGCGGCCTTGCGCGCGATGATGCGCAAAGGGATCTTAATCAGCACTGCCAACAGCACGCAGTACACCATACCGTACGCGATCATACCCACGCCCGCGCCCGAAAGTCCCATTGACCGGACGAGAAGCACGAACGCGCCGATCATGGCCAACCGTCCCGCAAACGCCGAGAGCGCCGGCGGAAAGAAGACCTTGCGCGAGTTCGCGTATGCCTGCAGCACAGGCGTCAGGTAGTAGGGGAGTGCCCCAATCGCGAAGAAGGGCCACAGCATGTTGACCTTTGCGCGAGTCGCCGTGTCAAATCCCGGATACAGCAACGTTCCCACGATGTTCTGGAACGCGGTTGAGCACACGGCAAACGCGACAACCGCAGGCACAAGCAGAAGCAGCACCCGTTGCACCAACACCTGTCCCGCACGATCCCGACCATCGCGTCGTGCCTGAGAGAGCACCGGGATGAGCGCCGGACTGAGAATCTCCTCAACAAACAACCATCCCGACACGAAGAGCCCCTGCGCCACAATGAACACATCGGCATCGGTAGATGTGCCGAAATAGTTGGCGATGAGGATCTTCTCAACAAAGCCGAGCAGCTTGTTGAGCACCAGGAAGACCACCAGCACCGAGCAGGAGCGGATGAAGGCGGTGTTGGCGGGGAGCTTTACCATGGGGAATGCAATGCGGAGTGACGAGTTACGAGCAAGCGAGTTACGAGTTACGAGCGGGAATACGGACCCACGTTTCCTGGTCAGACGAGCGAAGAGGGGATTCTCGCGCAGAGACGCAGAGGCGCGGAGGGGTTCGGATTGATGGTGCCGGAGGGATTCGTCGAGTCGACTTGACTTGAGCTGACCTCTCGTCTTCTCAGGTCTTCTCTGCGGCTCAGCGCCTCTGCGCGAGAACGCTCGTCTCATGACTGAACTGCCGTTCAGTCTTCTCCCCAACTCAGGCAGCTACGCGCGAGCGCATCTGGAGCCATTTCTTGAAGGAGTCCTGGCTCTCACCAGAAGGTCTCCCGGATAGCAGCCCCTCAACACTGATGTCCTCATCGAGATACTCCCAATGCATGCCTCTTCCCTTGCCGATCAGCACCCAATGGTCTCTCTCGTCAGGACTGGCGTGAAGGAGGCGGGGGTACCAGGCAAGTGGAACGGCAATCGCTCGTCCATCGCTCAGCTCAACAGCCAAGGTATCATCGGTGACCGTGAGAGAAACCGCGTTGGGCAGAGACTGATTACTGCTGGAAGAACTCATGCCATGCCTCCACTATCTTGCTCTGGTTTTCCTCAATAACCTGTTGGATTCTTACGAGTTCACTTCGATTGAATCCACCACTGTCGTGCAAACGAATCGGGTCGATCCAGAACTTTGCGGCCATGTCGTCTCGCTCGACGTGAACATGGAGAGGCTCGTGTCCGTCACTTGAGAAGAAGAAGAACCTGTACGGGCCTATCCTGAGTATCGTCGGCATGATTGGTCTTCTAAGAGCGTCCGGATCGGTACTTGGTCCCGCACCCCATGGACTGCAAAATACTACAGGTGTCCGTCCCGGGTGATTCCTTGTTGCCTCGCGCCCCTCTCACGCATTCTCTCGTCTTCTCTGCGACTCAGCGCCTCTGCGCGAGAACGCTCGTCTCATGATTTCGGGGACAAACGACGAAAGGTCTCGCACAGAGGCGAAGTGCGCCTCAACCGTGTTTTCTCAGCCTCTTACGGATTTCTTCGAGCTTGTGCGAGGAGACCCCGGTGATCTTGCGTATATCTGCATTGCTCATCTCGTTGAGGATCATCTTCTCTACGGTGTGAGTCTGGTTTTGCTCGATTCCCTTCTCGATTCCTCTCTCAAACCCTCTCTCGATCCCTTTCTCGATCCCCTTCTCAAATCCATCTTTCATCAGTTTTTCGGCAATCGATGGCATAAGAGTACCTCCGTCCGTTAGTGATTTCTCGATTCTCTTCTTCAGATCGCCATGCTTTGCACTTTCCACAGTTGCCATGAGATACCTGATAAAGGGCTCGACATACTCGGCGTTCTTCCCTGACTTGGGCGAGCTCTGTAGCAGCCCGAATATTGTGGGCAACAATTCGAGCAATCCGGGATCAGCAACATGCTTCAGAAGCAACAGTAACGCCCGCACCTGCGAATCACCCTTGATAATACCATCGCGAAGCTGCGTGATGTCGAACAATTCGCACCCGAAGTCGGGAATGAAACGAGCGGTTCCTTCGATCTTCTCAAACAGTGAATTGAACCGCGTGTTCAGCTTCCAGGTTCTTTGTCCATGATAGATGAGAAATGGAAAGATTATGGGCAACTTCTTGGCTCGTGGATTCTGCTTCAAATACTGTTCCCATATCTTCACCATGTTGCGCAAAATCTGAAACGGAACCAGTGGGTCGATGTAGCTCTTGTGCTCGAACAGGATATAGAAGAACGATTGCGCGCCATGGACTCTGGTTTGATACAATATGTCCGAGAAATGCTGAGCGAACTCTTTGTCTACGTACGAGTCTTTGACAATCTCAAATTTCCTCAAATCCATCCGGCTTCGGATTTCGAGAGGCAGATACTCCTTGACAAAGCCGAGTGCCATGTCTTTCCGGCCAAAGGCCTCCCGGAAGAACTTGTCGTGTGGATTTGTGAGTTTCACAGAGCCCATGAGGAGAAAATACTTTTCCTGCGAAGGGACGCAAGGGGTGTCGCCTTGTTGGGTTCCGGATAGTTCCGAATAGGCTTATTCGGTACCACTCGGAACTCAAGCGAGGAGGGGATTCTCGCGCAGAGACGCAGAGGCGCGGAGGGGTTCGGATTGGTGGGAACGGATGGTTTCGTGGAATCGACTCAGTTTGAGCTACACCCACTCCCCTCGCTTTCTCCGGTCTTCTCTGCGGCTCAGCGTCTCTGCGCGAGAACGCTCGTCTCATGACTGGAGGGCCCCGGCGCAGGCCCTGTCACGTAGGTGTGGATCGACTGTACAGAGTTTCTGGGGCAATGTCGATATTGCCAGGCCACACCACAGTGCCGTAGGCCACGGCCGCTTTGAAGAACAGTGGCGAATTCCTGAGGCGCGCGAAGGGCTTCCTGTCCAGGTATTCTGCCATGTCGAATGAGCGTTTCTCCCCGTTCTCGAACTCAACAAGCAGAACATGCTCGGGGCGGGCTTCCACTCTGACAACATCCAAGAGCGCTTCCATCGGGACGGTCTCCTTACTGAAGTGGCGCAATGCGGAAAGGTTCATCGCCGTTAACCGCGAGCTCCCAGTCGGCCAGCAGTTCCTCCCGATGGATGTCAATCCAGACCTGCACCATTCGCAGTTGCTTGGGCGGGAGCTCTCCAGCCAGAACCCTTCCGTCCTCAATTGCCAGTGAAGCCTTCATCCCCTGGTATCGCGCGTGAACGTGGGCGAGGTGGTGCTTCTCTGTATCATAGAAGAACATCGAAACCAGAATGCCGTAGAACATTGATACTGTTGGCATGCAGTGTCCAGTCCTCAGAATCGTTCGAACGTGATGGTCCCAATTCGACCGCTGGCGCCCATACGAACGAAAATACTACGTTGGCACGGCATCCATCGTCACCACCCGAATCTCGTTAGTCCTGGCGTTTCGTGTTGCCGGGGACAAGCCAGGAGGTTCTCGCGCAGAGGCGCGGAGGGATTCGTGGAGTCGACTTGGCTTGCGCCACCCCTCTGCCTTCTCTCGTCTTCTCTGCGCCTCAGCGCCTCCGCGCGAGAACGCTTGTCTCATGATTTGGCCGGACAAGCGAAGAGGGGATCCTCGCGCAGAGACGCAGAGGCGCGGAGGGGGTTCGGATTGGTGGTGACGGAGGGATTCGTGGAGTCGACAGTTGAGTTACTCCCCCCTCCGTCTTCTCCGGTCTTCTCTGCGGCTCAGC
>Ga0315284_10005215_pt1 | contig 18463 bp, 13 predicted proteins | sample YL17G09_16_MG_FD_203696 | JGI IMG/M metagenome (GOLD analysis project Ga0315284, IMG submission 203696) | Sediment microbial communities from Yellowstone Lake, YNP, Wyoming, USA - YL17G09_16 | ecosystem: Environmental > Aquatic > Freshwater > Lake > Sediment | place: USA: Wyoming | collected...
GCCGGTCGCCCTCCCGCTCCCCGGCCCGGGGTGGCGGCGGCGCCTCCCCGCCACGCGGGCGGTCCCCGCCCCCGCCCCGCGCGGCGTCCCCGCCGCGCGGGTCGCCACTGCGGTCTTAGGCACGTTTTGTATTTTATGCACCCGTGCTTGTGTTTGTGTTTGACCTTGGTGCATCTGGAGCAAAGCCGATCCTGTGCGTATTAAAGAGGGCGCGTGCGTGCGAGGGTGAGTGAGTGAGTGAGAGAGAGCGGGCGGCCATCGTGTGGGGTGCGAGGAGAGGGAGGGAAGGCATGCCGTGCTTTCTTTTTCCCAACCCCCTGCTGCGCCTGGAGAGAGTGGTTGGGAGACAAAAGGAGGGAGACAAGCGACGGCTCCAAAGGCCGACGGCTGAAGAGGACATCCGGCACATGCGGCCCGCCGACCCTGCACGCCATCGTCCTGGTGCTCGACGAAAAGGAAGCCTGCCCCCAGGCGACGGTGTTGTTTTGTTTTTTTGTTTCGTCTTCTCAACTGCGGTCCAGCCATCCAGTCCAGCCTTCAGCCCCCGCCACGTCGTCCCCCCTTCTTCGTCTCCCCTTCCGGTCCGCACTCCTCTGTCGACCTCCCGCCCTCTTCTCTGCCGCCTTCTGCTGATCGTCACCCCTCTGCGCTTCGGCTCCCGTGCTTCAGTGAACGCTGCGTATCCTTGCGACTCGCCAGACGAGACAAAACAACAACAAACCAACTCTCTCCACATTTCACATCATCAGCGCCTGCGCCGCCACCAGGCGCGCGTACAGCCCTCCCGCCGCCGCCAACGCGCCGTGCCCCCCGAACTCGCCGATGCGGCCGTCGCTGAGGACGGCGATGCCGGCGGACGCGGCCTTGACGGTCGACAGGCGGTGCGCGATGACGAGGACGGTCCGCCCCGCGACCAGCGCGCGCAGGCCGGCCTGGACGCCCGCCTCCGACTCCGCGTCCAGGGCTATGGAAATTGGAGGGAGGGAGGGAGGGAGAGAGAGAGGACAGTGACGTGAGAGAGAGACCGTGGCGTGCGTGCTCTGGTGTGTAGAAAAATAGACAGCTGCTGCGGACGCCGCAACCAACCCACGCTCCATTTTCCCCGTGCCCCGTCCCGTCCCATCCCATCACACCCACGCACCGCTCGTCGCTTCGTCCAGGATCAGGATGGGCGCGTCCTGCAGCAACGCCCGCGCGATCGCCAGCCGCTGGCGCTGCCCACCCGACAGGGCGCCAGAGGTCGGGGCGGGGCCGGCCGCACTGCCACTGGTGTTGCTGCTGCCGTCCCTGCTGCTGCCGCCGCTTTTGGTGCCCTCCACGCCGCCCGGGCCGATGCGGGTGTCGAACCCGTCGGGCAACTCGGAGATGAAGCCCGTGCACTGCGCCGCGGCCGCGGCGGCCTCCACCTCCGCCCGGCTCGCCCCGGGCCGGCTGTACGCGATGTTGGCAGCCACCGTGCCGGAGAAGATGATGGGGTCCTGGGGGACGACCGCGATGACAGACGCCCAGGCCGCCCGGGAGAAGGCCGCCGCGGGGACCCCGCCGAGCGTGATGGACCCCGCTTGGGGCGCGTACAGGCGGGTCAACAGGGCCGCGACCGTCGACTTGCCCGCCCCGGACCGGCCGACCAGGGCGGTCACCTTGCCGCGGGCCAGGGTGAGGTCGAAGCCCGCCAGGACGGGCGTGGCCGGGCGGGCCGGGTAGGCAAAGCAGACGCCGGCCAGGGCGAGGTCGCCGGCCGCGGCGGCCGCCCGCGCGGCGGCCGCGTCTGGGGCGAGCTGCGCGGGGGCGGCGGGCTCCGGCCCGGCCACCAGGACGCCCTCCAGCCCGGCCTCCGGGCCCGCTGCGGCCAGCAGTGCCCGCACCCGTGCCCCCGCCGCGGCCGCCCGCCGCCCGTCCGCGACGGTCGCGACCAGCCCCGCCACCGCGTACACGAGCGAGTAGGTGAAACCGACCGCAGTCAGCAGGACGCCCGGGGGGAGCAGGCCCGCCCGCACCAGGGCCCCGCCCAGGGCGAACAGGGCCAGGAGGGAGGCGTGGATGCCGGCCCGCGTCAGGGCCTCCAGGTTGGCCTTGGCACGCCCCGCCACCCGCCCCGCGTCCGCCGCGGACGCGGCCGCCCCAGCAAACCGGGCCGCCTCCACCCCCTCCGCCGCGCACGCCCGCACGGTCGCGATACCGGCAAACGCCTGGGCGGCGACGCCCCGCATGGAGGCGGACGCGGCCGTGGCGGCGGCCTCGGGGCCGCGCGCCTGGACGCGGTAGAGCGCGGCGCCCGCGCCCGCCGACGCGATGACGGCCGCGAGGACCGGGCCCAGCCGCCAGGACAGGCACGTCAGCACGACCACCGCGCCCGCCGCCTCCAGCGCCGCCCGCGGCCCCCGGTCCCGGGAGACGCACCCGAAGCAGAAGGCCCGCACCGTTTCCAGGTCGCCAGCCAGCGCGGCCGTCAGGTCGGCGGCGGGGTGAGCGTCGAAGAAGAACATGGGCCGGGCCAGCAGGGCCCGGAAGGCGGCCTCCCGAGACCGGGCCAGCACGCCCTCTACCACGTCCAGGGTCTGGGAAATGTAGACCCGGGTCAGGGCGGGCTCGATCGCGTAGAGCGCGGCGAGGAGGCCCAAGGCCCTGCGCCCGGTGGTCGGGGAGACGCCGCCTACCAGGGAGTCAAAAATGACACCCGTCAGCACGGGGGAGGCCAGGTTGCAGGCGGTGCAGGTGGTTAGGCACAGGGCGGCCAGGGCGAGGCGCGGGGTGTGCGGGCGGAGCAGGGCGGCCAGGGCGGCGTCGGACAGGGGGTGAGGCGGGGGAGGGAGGGGGGGTGGGGGGGGGGAATGATAATCATGGGTCGCCGCCGCTGCCTTGCAAAACTGGGGTCGGAGCCGCTTGCCGGGTGCGGCCCGGGATGACGGGCCGCACCCGGGGGGCCTGATCACAGGCAGACTCACCAGTCGGCTGGGTATGAGGCCGGGGCGATGGGGTGGCGGTCGCCTGGCGACGGGCGGCGGGGCGGCCATCATTCCCACCCGACGATGCGGTTTTTGATTTAGGAAGATGAGATGGGAAAAAAAAAAATGTCGACCCCCATTTGCGGTCTGCAACTCGCGCGCTCGCGACTCTCTCAACAACGCACGGCGCTCACCATGCACGCCCGCCCCACGTCCACGCCATGTGCTAGGAAGGCAAGTCTACAGGCCTGCGCGCACCAAGCCCGCACCGCCGTGGCAGCCCCACCCCGCAGTGCAGCAACCTCGAGTGCCGCCGCCCTGGCCGCCGCCTTCCTCCTCCTCACCTCCTCGCCCGCCGCCCTGGCCGCGGACTCGCCCGCTGCCGCCGTCCCGCCCGCCGAGCCCGCCGCCCTCTTCGCCCGCAACTGCGCGGGCTGCCACGCGGGCGGCGGCAACGTGATCGCGCCCGGGGCGACCCTGCTGGCGCCCGACCTGGCGGCCGCGGGCCTGGACACCCCCGGCGCCGTCTTCAAGCTGGTGTACGGCGGCAAGGGGCGCATGCCCGGGTATGGGGTGGACTGCGCGCCCAAGGTATAAGAGCAGAGGGAGGGGGAGAGAGAGAGAGAGGAATGGAGCAGGGGTGTGCCGTCGTCGCCGTTTGCCCGGGGAAGGAGAGAGAGGATGGATGGGGGGGCGGGGCGAGGTTGCAGCGCTGGAGAAACGCTCCTCGTTCATTTTATCACATCACACACCCTCTCTCAACAACAGGGCCAGTGCACGTTCGGCCCTCGCCTGTCGGAGGACGACATCACCCGCCTGTCGGCGTACGTCCTGGCCCAGGCAGCGGGCGGGTGGAAGGGATGAAAAAAAAAACGAAAAAGAGGCGCATGTGTAAAAATGTCATCATGAGATCAAGAACTCTCCTATTTTGTCTACGCTGCGAGCTTGGCCTTGGCGGTGGTCGCCGTCTCCTTGGCGGTGGCCAGGTCGTCCACTTCCACGGCGTCGGCGGGGGTTGAGTCCTGAAAGAAGGAGTCAAGAGTAAAGAGTAAGTGAGAGGCTAGGGGGAGGAGAGAGGTCGGGCGAGGTCGGAAGGGAAACAAGATCGCTCGCGCTTCCCCCCTTTCTCTCTTTCCAACTCTCACACACACCAGCACCCCTTCCAGGTCCGCCAGCGCCGCCTCCAACCGGGTACGGGTGTCTGGTACCATGAGGGTGGCCTCGGCCAGAACGTTTTCCTGTGGTAGGAAAGGGAGGAGAGGTGGTGAGAGAGAGAGCGTCTCTGCGCCGTGCGCCGCGCTCGCTCCCCTTCGCCCCCTCCCCGTTTCCTCACCGCGTGCTTCAAGTCGTGCGGGTCCGCCCCGCCCGCCCGCATGCCCGCGACTTTGGCCTCCTCGGCCGCGGCTTCGGTAATGTAGGAGTCCAGCTCCTTGGTCAGGCGGCGGACGGAGCCGGCCTTGATTTTGAGAGTGGAGGGTCTCATTTTCCCAGGGACGGACAGAAAAAGATAACAGAAGTGGCGCTCAACTTTTCACTCTCGCCTCTTTTTTCGTCGCGCCTTCCTTCTCTGCTCGCGCACAAAGTGCTCACACCGCGCTCACCGGGGCAAAAAGCAAAGGCAGGGGCCCATTCGAGCGCACAGCCAAGCATTGAGCAGAGAGAGCCTCAACGCACACGCAAGGCGCAAAGTAAAGTTTTAGAGAGATGGCCGCCCAACCTCCCAACCACCCGACGGGCGGCGACGCGGCCGCCGCGGCCGCCGCCCTGGAGCGGGCGTCCATCTTAGCGGACGCCGCGGACGACCCGGCCCTCGCCTCCTGCTGCGTGCGTGACCTGGAGGCTCAGGCCCGGGCGGAGCGGGTGAAGGCGAAGCTGGCGAGCGCGGACCGGGTGGAAGCGCGCGTGCGGGCGGCGCTCGCGCCCGCTCCGCTGCGTAACGCCCCCGGCGACGGCGACGGCGACCTGGCCTCCATCCGGGCGGCCCGCCTGGCCCAGATGCAGGCCCAAGCCGCGGCGGCCAGGAGTCAGGCGGCCGCCAGCAGCAGCCGTGGCGGCACGCTGGACGACCTGAGGGGCGGTAAGGCCCTCTGGCGCCTGGTGGACGGGGCGGGCGGCGGCGGCCCAGCGCCTGTAGCACCCGGCCTCGCCCCGCCGGTCGTCGCCCACCTGTACGTGCCGGGGGCACCCGGCGGGGCCGCGCTGGATGAGGTGTTGGCGGGCCTGGCGGCCGACCAGGGAGGGGGAGGGGGCGCCGCCGCCCCCCGCTTTGTGCGCGTCCCAGCCGGCGCGCGGGGCGTCGCGGCCGGCGCTGGCCTGCCCGGCGCGGGCGTCCCCGTCCTAGCCGCCTTCCGGGGTGGGGCCCTGGTCGCCAAGGCGCCGGTCGCCGCGTTCATGACTGAGGGTGGGGGAGGAGGAGGGGAGGACGGGCCGGACGAGGACGGGGTGGTGGCCTGGTTGAGGGCCGCGCGAGTGCTGCCGAGGAAGCCACCAGCTGGTGCTGCTGCCGCCGGAGCCTCCTCTTCGGATGAGGAGGGTGAGGACGACGACGGGGAGGGCGCCGATCCCTGTCCAGAGTGCGGGCGGACGTACGAGCACGAGCACATCCGGTCGACGCGGGCGGGCGGGCGGGGTGGCGGTTGCGGCGGAGACAGCAGCAGCAGCAGCGAGGAATGAAGAGGTCTCCACTGTTTCTTTCATCGGGCGAATGCACTGCCTCCGCCTGCCCGCCCGGGCGGCCTGCCGGGCCGCCTGGTGCGCCACCACCAGTCCAACCGCCCGGCGCCGGGCCCACGCCAGCGGGGGTGGGGCGCGGCCGAGTGCCAGCGGGGGCGTGAGCGAGGCGCGTGCGGCCCTGGACGCGGCCGGCGCCAGCGCTGGCCACGCCCCTCACCCCGCTGGTGCTGCTCCTCCGCCGCCGCCGCTGCCGCCCCTGCCGCCCGGCTTGTACGTCGTCGCCACGCCCATCGGCAACCTGCACGACCTGACGCCGAGGGCCGCGGCCGTCCTGACCGGCGCGGACTGCGTGCTGTGCGAGGACACCCGCCACAGCGGGCCCCTGCTGGCGCGGGCAGCCGCGCTGCGGGCCGCGCTGGGGCCGGCCGGCCTGCTCCCCGCCGCCGCGCCGCCGCCCGCCGCCCGCCCGCCCCTGGTCAGCCTGCACGCCCACAACGAGGCGGCCCGCACCGCGGCCGTGCTGGACCGCCTGGGCGCCGGCCAGGCGGTCGCCCTCATCTCCGACGCGGGGACGCCCCTCCTGTCCGACCCGGGGGGCGGCCTGGTCGCGGCGGCCGCCGCGGCCGGGCACGCGGTCACCCCCGTCCCCGGCCCCTGCGCGGCGGTGGCCGCCCTGTCCGCGGCGGGGCTGGATGCGGGCGACTTCCTGTTCCTGGGCTTCCTGCCCCCTAAATCCGCGGCGCGGCGGGCGGCGCTGGCGAGGGTGCGGGGAGTCAACGCAGCGGTCGTGCTCTACGTCCCCGCCCGCTCCCTGGCCGCCACCCTGTCTGACGCCGCGGCCGCGCTGGGCCCGGGCCGCCAGTGCGCGGTGGGACGGGAACTGACGAAGCGGCATGAGGAGTGGTGGCGGGGCGGGCTGGCGGAGGGGGCGGCCGCCTTCAAGGAGCGGGAGGGGGGCGGCGAGGGCGGGGGGGGGGGGGTGAGGGGGGAGGTCACCCTCGTGAGCGGCAGGCCACCCGGCGCGAGCGCGCGCGCAGGCGGGGCGGGCGGGGCGGGCGAGGACGCGGACGGCTCGCCGCCTCCCCCCTCCTCCGTGGACGCCGAGGCCGCCCTCATCTCCCTGCTGTCCGATGGCGTGCCCCCCACCGCGGCAGCCAAAGCGCTGGCCAAAGCCCTGGGCGTCAGCCGGGCCGGCCTGTACTCCGCGGCGGTCGCGTGGAAGGAGGAGCAGCAGACAGGGGGGAGGGGTCATCAGTAGCAGGGGGGGGGGGGGGTGGAAAAAAAAAACAATGACCAGAGCTATCTCTCTCTCTCTCCTTCAAGTCGCCGCCGTCCCTGGCACCCAGATGCGCAGCTGGCCGTCCGTCGCCCAGGTCGCCAGCAGGTTGCGGGCGGGGTGGTGGGCGAGGCCGATCGGGATGGAGGCTTTCAGCGAGCCATCCCCTCGCTGTGCCTTTCCACCGCCCGACACCCTGCCCGCGGCCGCCGCCGTGCGCGCCGCCTCCGCCGCCGTGCCCTCCACCGCGCCCGCCAGCTGGGACACGCACGCCCCCGTCCCCACGTCAAAGGTGAAGACGGTGCCGTCCTCGGCCAGGCAGTGTGCGAGGCCGCCGGAGGGGGAGAGGGCGGCCGCGACAAAGTCGCCCCCTCCACCCGCCGGCCGGCCGGAGGCCAGGGTGCGGACCACCGAGCCCGCGGGCGTCATGACGTGCGCGGCGGGCGCACGCGGGACGACCAGGACGGCCGGACCGGGCAGACCAGGGGTGGTGGGCGGTAGGGGGAGGATGGCGACGATGGGTTGGTCACTGGAAGCAGGCGCGGCGCCGCCCGGGCCGCCGCCGCCGCCGCCCCCGCCCCCAGCAGCGGCGGGCGGCGGCGGCGGCCGGAACGCCGCCCCCGCCTCGCCCGTCTTGCCATCCCAGGCCCGCACAGACCCGTCCGCCGCGCCCGTCAGGATGGCGTCCCCGGCGGCAGGGCCGCCGCCGGGCAGGGCGGCGAGGGCGAGGACGTACGCAGTGTGCCCCCTCAATTCCCGCAACACCCGCCCCGATTGCAGGCCGTGCACGCGGGCGGTCGCATCGTACCCCGCGGACAGCAGGTGCGTGCCGCCGGGAGCGAAGGCGAGGGCGGCCACCCCGCCCGCGTGCGCGCCGTCCAGGCGGCGCAGGCAGCGGCCCGTGACAGGGTTCCAGACCCGGACGTTGCCGTCCCTGTCCCCGGACGCCAGGAGGGCGCCATCGCCGGACCAGGCCAGGGCCAGGACGGGGGCCACGTGCGCCATGTCGGCGGGCGGGGCGGAGGACGGGACGCCCGACGCGCGGCCCGGGCCCCCCGTGCGCGCGTCCCAGAGCTCGACCAGGCCGTCCACGCTGCCCGTGGCCAGCACGGCCGCGGCCGCGGCGGGGCCGCCGGGCGCGAAGGCCGCGGCTTCCGGGTGGGCGCCCAGGCCGAACCGGATGGCCAGGGCCGGGATGCCGGGCGGGGCTTCCTCGGAGGGCGGCAGCGGGGCGGCCGTGCCGGTGAGGAGGTCGAAGCCCGCGGCCGCCGCCTTTGCATCCCCACCGCCGCCCCCGCCGCCGCCGCCGCCGCCCCCGAACTGGGCGGCCAGGGCCTGGCCCACCAGGGTCAGCAGGCGGCCTGGCGGCGGGGAGACGGCTTCGGCGGCGAGGGCCACCGCGACGGCCGCCCGGCGGGAGGCCCGCGGGGTGGCGGCCCCGAAAATCGAGGCCGGGTCGAGCGAGGAGGCGCCGCCCGCGGCCGCGCCGCCGCCGCCGCCGCTGGCCGCAGCCGCGGCGAGCCGCTCCAGGCGCGCGAGGCGTGGCGGATCGGTGCCCGCCAGCCCGCCCAGCGCGGCCGACCCCTTGATCACCGCCCGGGCGGCCTCGCCCTCCCGCAGCTCCACCAGCTCCAGCACCACCTGCTCATGCAGCGCTGCCGCCGTCCCTGGGGACAGGCGCCAGGCCGCGACCGCGGGCAGGACCGCCTCCCACCGCCCCGCCTTCACGTCCGCGGCCAGGCCTTCCAGGGAGTCCACCGCGTTCAGGGACACGCCCGCCTCGGACGTGAGCGTGGAGAAGGTGGAGGCCAGGCCGTATTCCTTGCAGAACTGGAGGACGAGCTTGATGACACTTTGAGAAGAGAGAGAGGAAGAGCGAGCGAGGTTGGGAGTTGATTCTTTGTGAGAGAGAGAGAAAAGAAAAGTGTGTGTGCCGCGCGCGCTCCCGGTCGCCATTGCCCCCCTATCACACGCCCCCAGGCGTGCCGTGTGTAGGATATGCCCCCTCCACACACACGCACACACACACACACACACAAAACAAAACGCACTCTGTCGCCTCCACCTCTAGCGCGGGCGGCAGCGGCGCGGCCATCACTCTCTTTTTGATGCGAGACCAAGCGCGTGCGCCTCGTGGGCGTGAAGCGCTGGGGATAGGGCTGTGTCAAGCGTCCGCCAGGGCACCTGCCGGTGTGCCTAGAGCGGACGTGCGCGGCTCTCCCGCTATTTTATTGGACGCGCCGCGTTGAATATAGAAAAGTGGAGAGAAAGCTGAGGTAGTGCACCACTCTTCCCACGTCGGCGGCGGCCGGAACACTCCGTCTTCTTCTTTGCTCTCCGCACCCCTCACAGGCGCCATCCAACCATGACCCTCCCCCGCGCCGCCTTAGCCGCCGCCCGGGCTGCCTTTGGCCGGGGTGGCGGGCGCGGCGGGCGGTTGATCAGGTGAGGGAAAGAAAAAGTCGCGACACCCGCTCCAGCGATGCATGGCCCACCCCGTGCGCCTCTCTCTCCTCCGGCGCACGCCCGGGCCCCGGCGACCGCTCCGCACGCGCACACGCCCAGCTGGAGCGCGATGCCTGCTTAAGGTGGTGGGGTAGGCGCCGCCATGGCTCGCGCCCTCCACCTCACTCGTGCAACCACCTCCCAACACAGTGACACGGCCAGCACCCGGTCCGCGGCCGGCCCGCCGTCGTCCTCCTCCACCCCCCCCACGCCCGCCGCCGGCACCGGGACCGCCCCCGCGTTTGGCCCCCCGCCAGGCAGCCCCGCGGCCCGCCTGTTTGAAGCCGCGGAGAGCTTGCCCCCGCCGTCGGCAGGTGGTGGGGCGGGAGTAGGAGGGGGAGGAGGCAGGAGTGGGGCGGCCGCATCGGCGCACTCCGCCCCGCCTCTCCCCGCCCCCACCCCCGGCGGAGCGGCCGCCCGCTTCCTCCTCCGCACCGCCGCCGCGGCGGCGCTGGGCACCGCGGCCGCCGCCGCCTACTACACCGCCGCCTACACTGTCGACCAGACGGAGGCCCGGGCGGCGGAACTCCGCGCGCCCGGCAACCCGCCGGTGGTGGCCCTGGCGGGGGCCGCCCTGGCCTGGTGGGCGGACAAGCGCAAGGACGCGGAGGCCGCGGTCGCCAAGTATGCCGACCCCCCCTCCGACCGCCTCCTCCCCGACCTGCCGCCGTCCGCCCGCCACGTCCGCACCCTGGTCCTGGACCTGGACGACGTCCTCATCCATTCCGCCTGGACCCGGCGCACCGGGTGGCGCACCTTCAAGCGCCCCGGCGTGGACGACTTCCTGAAAGGCGCCGCCCAGTTTTACGAGGTCGTCGTCTACACCTCCCAACTCCCCACGTACGCCGACCCAATCCTCGACCGCCTGGACCCGCACCGGTGCATCCAGTACCGCCTATACCGGGACTCCACCCAGTACGTGGGCGGCGTGCACGCGCGGGACCTGGCCAAGCTGAACCGGGACCCGAGCCGGGTGCTGTTTGTGACGGCGGAGGGGGTGGTGGCGGCGGCGGGGGCGGGCGGCGGCGGGGGCGCGGTGGCACCCGCCACCGCCACCGCCACCGCCACCACCGCGGCGGCGGCGGCGGGGGCGGCGGCGCCTGCCGCTGCTCCAAGCGGTGGTGGCGGCGGTGATGCCTCTGCCCCGCCCCCTGCCGTCTCCGGCACGCTGCAGCCGGAGAACGCGGTCCATGTCAAGCCCTGGGCGCCCGCCTCGCCGGCCGACGCGGACGCGGCCGTGGGCGACACCGCGCTCCTCGACCTGCTACCCTTCCTGGAAGCCATTTTCAGGGCGGACGTCCCGGACACGCGGGCGGTGGTGCGCGCGTACGCGGGGTGCGGGGACGTGGGGTCGGCTTTCCGGGAGCGCATGAAGGCCAAATCCATTAAGGCGGGCGGCGGCGGCGGGGGTGGCGGTGGTGGTGGGCCGGGCGGCGCGGGGTTCAGGTTGTTTGGGGGGGGGCGGTGAGGCCCAGGCGCCGCCCGCTCCAGGACCAGGCCCGCGGCCACGCGCGCGAGCGCGGCCGGGTTGATGGCGGCATTGGGGCTTTTCTTTGCCTGGCTAGAGGGTTGGTAAAAAAAAAAACGATGATTTTTCTTTCTGTGTTTTTCTTTTTGACAATGGCGCGCCCCGTCACAGCTCTGACCCCTGCCCTCAGCTCGCCCGGTGAGCCCCGCGCCCGGCGGCGGCGGGAGGCGGCGCTGCTGCTGACGCACCAGCACCCTTTCCACCTCCAGCCTCTACCGCCGCCCCGGGCGGGCCAGCCACCACGCTGCCGGTGGTCAGGTAGCCGACCAGTTCTTGGAGCTGCTCCACCTCTCGCCTCAGGGCCGCGTTGGCGACGCGGGCGGCGGCCAGGGCGGCGCGGTCGGCCTTGAGGGCGGCCGCGAGGGCAGCGGTCGAGGTTGGGCCGGCTGCCGGCGGCGTGTTTTCAACAGCAGCGCCGCCGCCGGCGGGTGGCAGGCCCTCCTGCCCTTTCACGCCCCCTCGTTTGGCCTGGAAGTCCTGGAACCGGCGGCGGCCGGCATCGCGGAGGGCCTCCTTCTTGGCGTCCTGTGTGAAGGGGAGAGAGCAAAGGGTGAGTGCCGAAGAGCAGATGCGCGCAAGCGCGCCGCGCAGGCGCGCGCTCTACTCTTCGCTTTCTCACACACACACACACCTGCGCCGCCTTGCGAGCCACTCGCCGCACGCGGCGTGCCTCTTCCAGGGCGGCCGGGTCGGCGGGGAGTGCCGGGTCCGCAAAGGGTTGGCGGGCGGAGGTGGAGGCCTCCATTTGATTGACACGAGAAAAAGAGAGTGAGCGAGTTTTTTTTCTTTGGGTTTTTTTTTTTTTTCTCAGTCTCCCGAATCCGTCGTCTCTCTCTCTGGAGGCGCGCGCGCACCGCCCGCGCCAACGCACCACACGCGCGCCCCTCGGCCTCCATGATTGAGGTCGTCCTCAACGACCGCCTGGGCAAGAAAGTCCGGGTCAAGTGCAAGTGAGTGAGGGAGGGGAGGGGCGACGACGGGCCTGCCGCTCTCTCTTCTCACTGTCTCTTCTCCGACCTCTCTCTCGACCTCTTTTCTTCTCATCGTCATCTTCTGTCTCCTCCACACACACACAGCGAGGACGACACCATCGGCGACCTGAAAAAGCTGGTCGCCGCCCAGACCGGCACCCGCCCGGACAAAATCCGCATCCAGAAGTGGCACAACGTGTTCAAGGTCAGTGAGAAGAGAGAGAGAGAGAGAGAGGGGGGGTGACTTTTCTCTTTTCAACGTTCGACCTGGCTGGCCTTTTCCATCCACACACCCCATCCTCATCGTCTCTCCTCGTCACGCACGCAGGACCACATCACGCTGGCGGACTATGAGATCCATGACGGCATGGGGCTGGAGCTGTATTACAATTGAGGCGTGGCGGGTCATGGAGATGTAGAAAACTCCCGTGTGGAAGAAGTCGTCGCACTCTCCTTCCACACACTCTCACTCTTGCTTCCCTTTTTTTTCGCTCTCTTTTCGTTGCCTCCCTTTTTCCTTTGTGCTCGCGCTTGCGTCGTGGTGACTGGTTTCAGTTGCCTCCTCTCTCTCGCACACTAACCCCACACCCAAAAAAAAACACAGGCGCTCCGCAGCTGCCCGCCAGACGTCGTCCCCGCACGCTCGCTCTCTCGCAACGCTCTCAGCGCCCGCTCTGTTGCTTTTTTGCTCTCAGCAATCATGTCCGCCCCCGCTCTCGCTTCGCCCGCCGCCCGCGCGCGCAAACAGCAGCAGACAGTGAGTTAGGGGAGTGGGAGAGGGGGGGTGGGGGGTGAGAAAAGAGGCAAGGTGGGGCCGCATGCGCGGGAGCTTCCCCCACCTCGTTTCGTCCAAACCGCCACATCTCCCCACTCGCATTCTCGAGCCCCGCCCCCCGCGCTCACCCGCACGCCTACCCCCTCCAAAATTCATAGTACGACCGCTACATCCCCAACCGGGATGCCATGGACTTTGAGACCGCGGGCGACGCCCTGCTCTCCTCCGAGGAGGGCGGTGGCCGCCCCGGCTCCGCCGGCGACGCCCGGATACTGGCCTTCCGCTCCAAGGTGAGAGGGAGGGTAGAGGGGGGGGGGGGGGGGGGGGGGGGGGGGGCGCGGGCGGGGGGAGGCCAAGAAGTGGGGACCCCGGGGGGGGCCCCCAAAAAAAAAAAGAGGCCCGGGGGGGGGGGGGGGGGGGGGGGGGGGCGGGGCGGGGGGGGGGGGGGGGGCGTGTCGCGCGCGAGGGTCTGCCAAGAAGAGGGGACGCCTGTGGCTGCCAGCGAAACAAAATAGAGCGACGGGGCGTGGGGGCGGTCCTTTCCGGGACCGGCAGCTAGCCGTTGAGTGTTTTCCCGTCACCCCCCTCTCTTTTTTCTCACCCCCTCTTGCCAAACCCTTTTGTGTCCCTTTGCAGGCCCCCGCCGCCCCGGCCGCCGCCCCGCTCGCCGTCGGTGGCCGCACCACCGCGCCCGCCCCCGCCCCGGCCTCCACCCGGCGCCCCATCCCCCAGGCCCCCTCCCGCGTCCTGGACGCGCCCGGCCTGGTGGACGATTTTTACTGCAACCTGCTGGCCTGGGCGCCGTCCGCCGCCGGCCCGGCCGCCGCCTCGGCGCCCGGCGGCGGCCTCCTGGCGGTCGCCCTGGGTCCCGCCGTCTACCTGTGGGACGCGGCCTCCGGCACCGTCTCCGCCCTTGGCGGCGGTGAGCGTGACCCGGCGGCGGAGGGCGACTACGTCTCATCCGTCGCCTGGGCGGCGGACGGCGCCCACCTGGCGGTGGGCGTGGCCGGGACAGCCGAAGTGCAGGTCTGGGACGCGGCCGCGGGGCGCCAGCTGCGCTCCCTGCGCGGCCACGGCGCCCGCGTGGGCGCGGCGGCCTGGAATGGGGCCTGCCTGGCGACCGGGTCCCGGGACTCGGTCGTCCTCACGCACGACGTGCGGTGAGTGTTTTTTTTTTTGGAGGGGGCGGGGTTGATTTTAAAAAAAAATACAGAGCGCTGCCGCGCGCGCGAGCGCGCGCGCGCGCGCGCCTGGGAGGGAGAGAGACAAAAACAAAAAACTCACCCCGCCATCTCATTCACCTTTCAGTGTCCGCTCCCACATCACCGGCTCCCTGCGCGGCCACACCCAGGAGGTGTGCGGCCTGGCCTGGGACGCGCCCGGGCGCCTGCTGGCGTCGGGCGGCAACGACAACACCGTCAACGTGTGGGAGCCGCAGGGGCGCGGCGCGGGAGGGCCGGCCACCGGCGCCGCCGCCCCGCCCGCGGGTGCCTCGCCCGCCCTGCGCTGGCGGTTTGAGGCCCACACCGCCGCCGTCAAGGCCTTGGCCTGGTGCCCCTTCAACCCGGCCGTCCTGGCGTCGGGGGGCGGCACCGGCGACGGGACCCTCCGCCTGTGGAACGGGCACACGGGCGCCGCCCTGCACTCCGTGGCCACGGGCGCCCAGGTCTGCGCGCTCACCTGGTCCCGCCATGACCGGGAGCTGGTGTCCTCGCACGGCGGGGCCGACCCCCGGCTGTCCCTGTGGCGGGGGTCGGGCCTGGCCAAGGTGGCCGACGTGCGCGGGCACGCGGGGCGGGCCCTGCACCTGGCCGTCTCGCCCGACGGCCGCACGCTCGCGTCGGCGGGCGCGGACGAGACGCTCCGCTTCTGGCCCATGTTCGGCCCGGACGCCGTGCCCGGGCGCATGGGTGCGGGGGGCGTGGCTGCCGCTGCCAAGGCCGGCGTCGCCAAGGCGGGCGGCATGGGCGGCCGGCCCGTGACGGTCCGGTGAGGAGAGACACACAAAAATCCTTTCCATTTTTTTGTTTTTTTTTGTTCGCCCTGCGCGCGTGCGCTTGTACAACATTCCCCCGCTGATTCGCTCTGCTGCTGCTGCTTGCTGCCATTTTGTCTACGCTTAGGAGGCCTATTTATGTTCGGCGGGAGGAAGACAACACGTCTCGCCTGCCTGCCCGTGCACGCTGCCCCGGCTCTCTTTGTTTCTCTCGCCCTCTCTCTTTTGCTTGCGCTCTCCATTTTTTTTTCCTCTGCTCTCATTCTCCCCCTCCCCCGGGCCCCCCTCTCCTTTTCATGTCACTTCCACCCCCGCACCCGCCCAAACCCTTTCCCCTTACGCGCACTGCGTCCAAGGTTAGTGGCGATATGCCCGCCTTGGGTGCGCTGTGTGTCGGGCGGGAAAGGGGGACTGGTGGGTGGGGGGCGACAGGTGATGTGGGATGAGGTTTGGGGGGGCTTTGGGGGCAGGAAGCTGTGGTTGAGAGTTGTGGAGGGTGCGCGAGGGAGAGGATGTCAGCCCGAGGGAAACCGAGAGGCGGGGCGGTGTGCACGCGTGTCAGAGGGCGGGCGGAGGGACACGCGACCTGCGTGCCATTCCCCCCTCCACGCCGCCCTCAAAAATAAAAGGTGTTTTCTCAACACCACCATTCCTTTTTCACGACAAAAAAAACACGTCTCCCACACGTTTACACACGTCTCTCTCTTCTGCCTTGATTTCAATCCTCGCTGCGGGCGATCACCCGGGCCAGCGTGCGCACCGCCCCCGTCGCCAGGGCGGGCGCGTAGGGGCGGACCTCGGCGAACGTTTTGCGGAGGGTGGCAACTGCAGACGCGGGGTTGGGGCGCGGGGCAGCCCGGGCGGCCGCGAACGCGCCCGCCGCCGCCTCCCGCCCTAGGTCCGCCAGATCGCTGAGCATGGCAAGGGCGGCCGTGTCCTCTTTCGACAGGGCTGTGCGCACCCCGCCGCCGACAGGGCCCGCCACGATTCTTGCCAGCCGGGCCGCGCCCGCCCGCCGCAGCGCGCCCGCCACTGCCGCTGCCTCCTCCACCAGGACGTCTTGGACGGGGCCGGGCTTGGCCAGGGCGGCGGTGGCCAGGTCCAGGACGGCCGGGTCGACCAGGGAGCGGGCAGTGGATGGGCTGGAGGTCGGGGCCGGCACAAGCGCGGCCGCCGTGGCGGCAGGGCGTGCACCCCCACCACCACCACCCACCGCCGCGCTACCGCCTTCTTGCGCCACCCCGTCCGTCGTGAAGGCAGCAAACCCGCCCGCCAGCCGGGTCAGGCGCTTGACGTTCACCCGCCCGCCCTCGCCGTCCCCGTACAGGAGCTCGCGCAGGGAGGCGGCCGCCCGGGGGTGATCGTCCGTCAGCAGGCGGCGGGCCAGGTATGGGAAGCATTCCCCCACGATCGAGTAGGTCGGGTCCGCCCGCAGCGCGATCCCCTCAATCGTGGAGAAGGCGCGCAGGATGAGCGCAAAGTAGGCCGGGATCTGGAACGGGTACTTGGAGGTCAGGTCCTCCAACTCCGCGCTGATGGCCTTGATGTCCAAGCCCTTGGCCCCGCCCCCCGCGGACAGCTGCCGGAGGATGGCGCCCAGCGGTTTGGCCACGCCCGACTCCACCGGGTCGGGCGCGCCCTCCGGGATGAAGCCCAGGCCCACCAGGTCCCGGGCGACGCCGTCCCAGTCCTGCAGGGACAGGTGGGTGATGTAGGACAGCAGGTTGAGCGAGGTCTCGGGCGGGATGTCGGTGACCAGGCCCCAATCCAGGATGACCGCCCGCCCGTTGCTGTACAGCAGGTTGCCCGGGTGGGGGTCGCCGTGCAGGATGCCGCCCTCCAGCAGCATGTACAGGTAGACGTTGAGCAGGGTAGAGCACAGCTCGCGCACGTCGCCCGCGGCCGAGTCGGCCAGGCGCTCGCCGACGACGAACTCGGTCACCAGGATGCCGGCCGTGGTGAGGGATGGGTAGGGCGCGGGGATGAGGACGCCCGCCACGCCCTCCAACTGGCGCGCCACCGCGGACGCGGTCGCGGCCTCCAGCCGGTAGTCCAGCTCGCTCCAGAACCGGCCCGCCCACTCGTCGATCAGGGCGACCCAGTCCGTGTTCACGCCCGGCCTGGACGACACAACCCCAGCCATCCAGCGCATGATGAGCAGGTCCAGAGAGACGGCTTCAGCCACGCCCGGGCGCTGGACCTTCACCGCCACGTCGTCGCCGCCATCGCGCAGGGTGGCCCGGTAGACCTGGCCCAGGGACGCGGCGGCGATGGGCGCGGCGCCGATGGAGGAGAGCACGACCTCGGGTGCCTCCACGCCCCAGGCGGCCGCCATCGCGGCGCGCGCGGTCTCGGTCGGGAAGACGGGGACCCGGTCCGTCAGGCGCTCGATCTCCAGCAGGTAGGGCTCCGACAGGACGTCCACCCGGGTGGAGACGGCCTGGGCGACCTTGATGTAGGCCGGGCCCAGCCGTTCGAGGACGGCGCGGGCGGCCGCTGCCCGGGCCGGCGCGTTGGCTCTCACCACCTCCGGCCCGCGCGCAAAGTCGGAGGCCAGGGCGGCGCCCCACCCGCTGACTTCCGTCAGCAGGGTGAGGGCCCGGGCCGCGACGGACACGGGGCGGCGGGCCCAGTAGGCCCCGTTGGCCTCGGGCGAGTAGGTTGGGGGCAGGGCAGGCGGGTTCGGGTCTGCCGGCCCGGCCCGGGCGGCGCTCGCGGCGGCCAGCGCGGCCGCGGCGGCGGCGGCGGCCAGGACGGTCACCAGCGGGGCGTGGGTGGGGCCGATCCCGTTGGCGGCCGCGCCCTCCCAGGCCTCGGCCAGGGCGGCCAGCGGATCAGCCGGGAAGGATGGGAGGAGAGGCAGGCGGGGCAGGGCGGGCGGGGAGGAGGACGCCACCCATGCCCCCACCCCTACCACCGCGTCCCGCCCAAAGTGGGCGCCCGCGGCGGCGGCGGCCTTCATGGACGTCAGGTCCGCCAAGGGCGAGGCCAGGGAGGACGCGGCCGCGGACGCCGACGCGGCCGCGGAGGAGAGCGCACGCGCGGCGGACGAGAGGGGCGCCAGGCCGGGTGCCGCCAGGACGCCCTCCAGGGCGTGCGTGCCAAAGTGGGGCAGCTGCTGGGCGGGTGGTGGGGTGGCGGCGGCCAGGGTGGCGGCGACCTGGGCGGCGGCATCGGTCAGGGAGGCGGCCGCGGCTCGGGTCGGCGTGGAGCTGCTGCGGCGGGCGCGCCGCCCTGGCGGCAGCACCGGCAGCGCTGGCCACCTGTGAAGGGAAAAATATACGTGTGTGAGCGAGTGTGCGTCAACCTATCCACTCCAAACGTCTCTGACGGGCTCTCAAGCTTATATCTCGGGCCGTGGACTGTGTGTGGTGGGCGAGGCGGGGCGTGTGGCGGAGGGGACGCTTGAAGCAGCGTTCTCCGTCCCCCAGTCGATTGGTCGGGGGGTGCCCTTCGTCTTTTTCGCCTTCCACACGGCGGGGCCAGCTCATTCCTGCTCCAATCAAAGAGAGGAGAAGTCACGGCCTCGCATGCCAGGACTCACCTCGTAGCCTGGCCCGCGGTCGCGTGCATGGCGACGGGAAGAGAGAGACAAAAAGAGCCCTGCTGTTTTTTTCAAGGCGTGGTGGTCGTGTGTGGCGACCCGGCTGCTCCTTTTTTTTTTTTGCTCTCTCCCTGACCACAGGCTCCCCTTCAACCTCTCCCAACCTCAGAGGTCACGCCCCGCCCTCCGCTTCCGCCGCCGCCACCTCCTTAACCATGGCCGCCACCAGGCGCAGCAGCTGCACCGGCTC
>Ga0315284_10005216_pt1 | contig 18457 bp, 16 predicted proteins | sample YL17G09_16_MG_FD_203696 | JGI IMG/M metagenome (GOLD analysis project Ga0315284, IMG submission 203696) | Sediment microbial communities from Yellowstone Lake, YNP, Wyoming, USA - YL17G09_16 | ecosystem: Environmental > Aquatic > Freshwater > Lake > Sediment | place: USA: Wyoming | collected...
GCGGCTGAACTCGCCTTCGGCGATCTGGGTCAGCGTCGGCGGCAGGTCGACCAGGACCCAGTGGAAGAAGTCCACTCTGGGCAGGTCGCTCGGGATTTCGCGGTCGGGCTGGTTGACGTCGTCCGCCTTGCTCGGCACGTCGAAATCGTGGCAGATCAGCACCAGCGACCGCGTGCCGACAGGCAACTCGGCCCAGGCCAGGTGCGGATTGACGTTATCGGCGAAGCTCACGCCGCCCGCGGCGTCGAGTTTGCCGGCGGCATAACGGGCGGCGATGCGGTCGCCGTTGGCCCAGCTGTCACTGCGCAGTTTCATGGCCTCATGTTCCCCAGACGATGACCTCGCGGGCCGCGTGGCAGCGGCGCAGCATTTCCACCAGCGGCCAGACGCGCTGGCGCAGCGCCACACCATCGCCGCGCCCGGGGCCCCGGGCCTCGGTTTGATCGTCGCCGGCCTCGTTGCGAGTGCGCGCCGCATCGTCGGCTGCCACCGCCGCCTGCAACGCAGCAATCAACCCCGGCATCGCCTCGACTTCGAAGATCCCGCGCGGCGCCGGCTCGCGACCGATCAGGCGCAGCAGGTGGTCGCCGTTCGGCCCGAGCATGATCACGTCACCGGCCGCCTTGGACTTGAACTTGTAGAGCATCAGCGCTGCTTGTAGATGTAGTCGCGCATGAAGGGGTAGGCCGATTGTGCCCCGGGCAGCGTCCCGGCCATCAGATCGCCCGACGGCCGGGCCGCCAGCACCTGGTGCAGCGACATCCATCCGCGCTCAAAGGCCATCGCGCTGCCGGCCAGGTAGAGCCGGTACGCGCGCAACACCGGCTCGCTCGTCAGCCGCCGCGCTTCGTCCAGGCGCGCCTCGAGGGCGTCGGACCAGGCCCAAAGCGTGCGCGCGTAATGCGGCCGCAGGTTCTCGATGTCAACGGCTTCCCACCCGGCCTCCGCCATCGTCGCCAGCACGCGCGACAGGTGCAGCAACTCGCCGCCGGGAAAGATGTAGTGCTCGATGAATTCACCGATCCCCGCACCCAGTTGCGTGTTGCGCGTACCGCCGGCGGTAATGCCGTGATTCATCAGCAGGCCGCCCGGTACGAGCAGGCGCCGCAGTTTGGCAAAGTAGGCTGGCAACTGCGCATGCCCGACATGCTCGAACATGCCGATCGACGCGATCTTGTCGAAGGGTTCGCCCTCGGGCAGATCCCGGTAGTCCCTCAGCTCGACGCGCACGCGGCCGGCCAGGCCACGCGCGTCGATCAGCCCCTGCACATGGGCATGCTGGTTCTTCGACAGCGTGACGCCGGTGGCGCGCACGCCGTACTGCTCGGCGGCCCACAGCAGCAGCCCGCCCCAGCCCGCGCCGACATCGAGAAATCGCTCGCCCTCTCGCAACAGCAGCTTGCGACAGACATGGTCCAGCTTGGCGACCTGCGCTTGGGCCAACGTGCCTGCGCCGTCACGCCAATAGGCACAGGAGTAGACACGCTGCGCATCGAGCCAGAGGCCATAGAACTCGTCGGACACGTCATAGTGGAACTGCACCTGCCGAGCGTCGGCGTCGGGCGTGTGGCGGGTCGATGGCCGTCTGTGGCGCTCGAGGCCACGCCACCAGGCCAGCGGACTCTGCGGTCCAGGTGCCGACTCGGGCGTGGTCGGGTCGCGGTCGACCAGCGCGGCGGCGGTGGCCGCGATGTCGCGCATCGTGCCGTGCAGCTCGATCCGGCCTTCGACCCAGTCCCGTGCCAGACCGCCGACCCGCCCCGCAGCCACGTGGGCCAGCGGCGCCCAATCGGCAAGCTTGAGCCTGACGCTGGCGTCGGCCGAACCCAGGCGGCGGCCACCCGGCAGCCACACCGCCAGCCCGGGCGCCTGGGCAGCGAGTTTGGCTTCGACGATGTTCGCGAGCGGCTTCACCGCGCGAACTCTAAGGACTGAACGGCCCGTTCGGCAAGATCTGGCGCAAACCGGTGTCGCGCCGGTCAGTGGCGCGTTCCGGCCACCACGGCTGCGGCCGCATCGCCCTCGTCCGCAGTGTCAAAGTACCAGGTGACGCGGGGGGGTGGCATCAGGACATCCATCGCCGCGCGGGGCAGTTGCGGCGACGACAGGCTGCGCCGGATACCGAGTGACGGCTCGCCTTCGAGGTCGAGCAGCAGCGGCTCATCGCGTGACAGGCGAGGGTCGTGGACCAGCACCCGCGGCTTGAGCGGACGCGACGAGTTGACGCTGTCCACCAAGGCAAAGCGGTCGTCGGTGAGCTGCACCACCGAGCCCGGCGGATACACCCCCATCATGCGCACGAGGCTCGTCAACAGCGTCGCGTCATACTGGTTCTTGCCCTGCGCGAACAGCCTCGACAACGCCTCGTGCGGCGTCATCGCCCGCGACAGCTGCGTCGGGTGGCACAGGTTGTCGTAGCGGTTGACCAGGGCCACGGCTCGCGCGGCCACGCTGATGCGGTTGGCATCCAGCCCCTGAGGGAAGCCGCTGCCGTCGCAGTGTTCGTGGTGCTGCGCGATCACCAGCAGCGCCCCGGGCGACAGGCCCATGCGCCGACCCAGAGCCACACCATGGGCCACGTGTTCGCGGTACAGCGCGGTCTCGGCGCTCGTGAAATCGGGGTCGGGGCGGTGCACGCGGTGCGGCAGGTCGAGCTTGCCGATGTCGTGGCTGAGCGCCCCCACGGCGACATCGTGCAGGTCGGTCTCTGCCATGCCGCACAGCCTGCCCATCAGCAGCGAGATCACGCTGACGTTGAGCGCATGGCTTGCACGGTCGCCCGCGGTTTCGGCGAGGACGCGAATGCTGACTTCGCGCGCGCCGAGCATCTTGTCGACCAGCGCGCGGCTGAGCGCCGCCAGGCTTTGCCCGGCCCCTTGCGGGTCGTGGCGCGTCTGCTCGGCCGCCTGCCGCCAACCGAGCGCCGCCTCGCCGTACTGGCGCTGGCACAGTTCGACCGCAGCCCGCCGGGTGGCAACTGACTTGGCTGGCGCACCGCGCTCGCGCGCCGCTGGCGGCGGCAGCGTCGGCGGGGGTAACGGTTCGACGTCAGCCAGACGCATCGACTTGCTGGTGACCAGCGGCGCCGGAGCTGACGTGGCAGCCTCGCTCTTCTCCGGACTCCAGCGCACGCGTGCCAGCCCGAGCGAGCGGATGGTGGCGATCTGCTCGGCATCGGTGATGCGAAAGCTCGACAGCGCGAACGGATGCGACATCCAGCCCAGGTCGAGATGGACAAACATGCCGACGCGCAGCTCAGCAGTATCGATGGTGGCGGTCGCAGCGGACAAGGTGGGAGACGGCTCAGGCACGAAGGGTGCCCAGCGTTTCGGCTCGCCGCTGCCGAACTTGACCGTATTGGCGGCCCCGCGGTGGGGCTCAGCGCGCGATGCGTGTGGAAAGCACGATCGCCGAGGTGGTGCGCTCGACGCCGTCGAGTGCGCCGATGCGGTCGATCAGCTGGTCGAGGGCGCCGATCGAGTCGGCGGCCAGTACCGCGATGAGGTCGAACGGGCCGCTCACCGAATGTAGCGTGCGCACCTCGGCAATCCGTCGCAGCGCGGTTTCGATGGCGGCACTCTGTTTGGGCCGCGCAGTGATCAGGACGTGGGCCCGCACCAGTGCGGCCTCGGCTTCATCGGGAACCACCACCGTATAGCCGACCACGGTGCGCGAGCGTTCGAGCTTGGCCAGCCGACTTTGCACGGTCGTGCGCGCCAGGTCGAGCTTGCGCGCCAGCTCGGCCGTGCTGGCCCGGGCGTTGTCGCGCAGCAGCGCGAGCAGGGCGCGGTCGGTGTCGTCGAGGGAGACGGCGGGCATGGTGCCGGATTGTGGCGTCAATTCGCCGGCCATGTCACGGCGTTTCGTCGCATTGCGTGCTGCTTTTCGCGCGGCATACAGGCACGATGCGGCATCTCCCGCGGAGCACACCATGGACCGGAAGAACATCCTCGTCGTTGGCGCCGGCAAGATCGGCCAGGTCGCGGCCGACCTGCTGGCGGGCAGTGGCGATTACGCCGTGACGCTGGTCGATCGCGACTCGGCGGCGCTGGACGCCCTGTCGGCCTCGGCCTTGCCCGCCGCACGGGTGCGGCACGAGGCTCTCGACGTTGCCGACACCGCAGCGCTCAAGCGCGGGCTCGACGGCCGCTATGCCGTGCTCAGCGCAGCACCGTTCCACCTGACCGAGCGGATTGCCGAAGCTGCCCGCGCGCTCGGCGTGCACTACCTCGACCTGACCGAAGACGTGGCCAGCACGCGCCGCATCCGCGCCCTGGCCGAGGGTGCGACCAGTGCGCTGATCCCGCAATGCGGTCTCGCGCCGGGGTTCATCGCCATCGTCGCCGCCGATCTGGCCTCGCGCTTCGAGCGCCTGGACACCGTGCGCCTGCGTGTCGGCGCACTGCCCGCGTACCCGAGCAACGCCCTGAACTACAACCTCACGTGGAGCACCGACGGCGTCATCAACGAATACTGCGAACCGTGCGAAGCCATCGTCGATGGCCGCCGCACCGAGGTACCAGCGCTCGAGGAGCGCGAGGAATTCGCGCTCGACGGTGTGCTCTACGAGGCCTTCAACACCTCGGGCGGTCTGGGCACGCTGTGCGAAACGCTGGAGGGCAAGGTGCGCACGCTGAACTACCGCACCATCCGCTACCCGGGCCACGCCTCGATCATGAAGGCGCTGCTGAACGACCTGCGCCTGCGCGACCGCCGCGACGTGCTCAAGGACATCCTCGAAAACGCCGTGCCGTCGACGACGCAGGACGTGGTCATCATCTTCGTCACCGTGGCCGGCTGGCGCGAAGGCCGGCTGGTGCAGGAAACCTATGCGCGCAAGATCTACAGCGCGATGGTCGGCGGCCAGATCCGCAGCGCGATCCAGATCACCACAGCCTCCAGCCTGGCGGCCATGCTCGACCTGTTGGCCGAGGGCCGCCTGCCCCAGTGTGGGTTCCTGCGCCAAGAGGACGTGAGCTTGGCCGACTTTCTCGGCAACCGATTCGGCGCGGTCTATGCGCCCGCCGTGCCCGGCAGCCACTGAAGCCACTCCGCAAGGGCCACGCGCCGTCCTTGCGTGCCGGCCCTCTTTCGGTGAAGATGTTCATTAATCGCATGAATGTTCTTTATTCGAACTTTTCTCTGTCTTTGCGCTCGGCTGAATGATCAACAAGCTTGTCGGGTCGCCCGAAGCGGCTCTGACCGATCTGCACGATGGCGCCACCGTCATGATCGGCGGCTTCGGCACCGCCGGCCTGCCCAATGAACTGATCGACGCGCTGCTGGCGCGGGGCAGCCGTGAACTGACCATCGTCAACAACAACGCCGGCAACGGCGACACCGGCCTGGCCGCGCTGTTGGCCGCCAAGCGGGTACGCAAGATCATCTGCTCGTTCCCGCGCCAGGCCGACAGCCACCATTTCGACGCGCTCTACCGCGCCGGCCAGATCGAATTGGAACTGGTGCCGCAAGGCAACCTGGCCGAGCGCATTCGCGCCGCGGGCGCGGGCATCGGCGGCTTCTTCACCCCCACGGGCTACGGCACCGACCTGGCCAAGGGCAAGGAGACGCGCGTGATCAACGGCCGCGGCTATGTGCTCGAGGCTCCGATCCACGCAGACTTCGCGCTGATCAAGGCCGAGCGGGGCGATCGCTGGGGCAACCTGGTGTACCGCATGACGGCGCGCAATTTCGGGCCGATCATGGCCATGGCAGCCGAGGTGGCGGTGGCCACCGTGCACGAGGTGGTCGAGCTCGGCAGCCTCGACCCGGAGGCCGTGGTCACGCCGGGGCTGTTCGTGCAGCGCATGGTCAAGGTCGATCGCGCGGCCACCACCGCCGGCGGTTTCAAGCAGGCCGCAGGAACATGACCCAGTGGAGCCGCGTGCAAATGGCGCAGCGCGTGGCACGCGACATCCACGATGGCGCGATCGTCAACCTCGGCATCGGCCTGCCGACGCAGGTGGCCAACCACCTCCCCCGCGACCGCGAAGTCATCCTGCACAGCGAGAACGGGGTCATCGGCATGGGTCCGGCGCCAGTGCGCGGCCAAGAAAACTTCGACTTGATCAACGCCGGCAAACAGCCGGTGACCCTGCTGCCTGGCGGTTCGTTCTTCCATCACGCCGACAGCTTTGCCATGATGCGCGGAGGCCACCTCGACATCTGCGTGCTTGGCGCGTTCCAGGTCTCGGCCAACGGCGACCTCGCCAACTGGCACACTGGCGCGCCCGACGCGATCCCCGCCGTCGGCGGCGCGATGGACCTGGCCATCGGCGCAAAGAAGACCTTCGTCATGATGGAACACACCACCAAGGGCGGCCAGAGCAAGATCGTGCCCACTTGCACCTACCCGCTCACCGGCATCCGCTGCGTCAGCCGGATCTACACCGATCTGGCGGTGATCGACGTCACGCCCACCGGCTTGATGTTGATCGACAAGGTCCAGGGCCTGTCCTTCGCGGACCTGCAACGCGTCACTGGCGCCCCACTGACTGCCTGACCCGCCATGAACCACGCCTACATCTGCGACGCCGTTCGCACCCCCTTCGGTCGCTACGGCGGCGCGCTTTCGTCGGTGCGCACTGATGACCTCGGCGCCATCCCGTTGCGCGCACTGATGCGGCGCAACGCCCATGTCGACTGGCAAGCCGTCACCGACGTCGTCTTTGGCTGCGCCAACCAGGCTGGCGAAGACAACCGCAACGTCGCCCGGATGAGTTTGTTGTTGGCCGGGCTGCCGCTCGGCGTGCCAGGCTCGACCGTGAACCGTCTGTGCGGCTCGGGCCTCGACGCCATAGGCACCGCGGCGCGCGCCATCAAATCTGGCGAAGCCGCTCTGATGATCGCCGGTGGCGTCGAGAGCATGAGCCGGGCTCCCTTCGTGATGCCCAAGGCCGAGAGTGCGTTCTCGCGCGCCAATGCGGTCTACGACACGACCATCGGTTGGCGTTTCGTCAACAAGGCGATGAAGGAGCTCTACGGCATCGATTCGATGCCCGAGACGGCCGAAAACGTGGCCGCCGAACACGGGATCGAGCGCGAGGCCCAGGACCGCATGGCGCTGGCCTCGCAGATGAAGGCCGTGGCCGCACAGAACCGCGGCTACTTCGATGCCGAGATCACGCCGGTGACCCTGGCGCAGAAGAAGGGCGACCCGCTCATCGTGGCCAAGGACGAGCACCCGCGCGAGACCAGTCTGGCGTCGCTGGCCCAGTTGAAAGGCATCGTTCGGCCTGACGGTACGGTCACTGCCGGCAACGCCTCGGGCGTCAACGATGGCGCCTGTGCGCTGCTGCTGGCCAGTGAGGCGGCTGCCGCCAGGCATGGCCTGGTGCCGCGCGCCCGCGTCGTCGGTATGGCCACGGTGGGCGTGGCGCCGCGGGTGATGGGCATCGGCCCGGCGCCCGCGACGCGCAGGGTGCTCGAGCTGACCGGTCTGACCCTGGCGCAGATGGACGTGATCGAACTCAACGAAGCCTTCGCCGCGCAGGGCCTGGCAGTGCTGCGCGACCTGGGCCTGGCCGACGATGACGTGCGCGTCAACCCCAATGGCGGCGCGATCGCACTGGGCCACCCACTCGGCGCCAGCGGCGCGCGATTGGCGACCACGGCCATCAATCAGCTGCACGTCAGCGGCGGGCGCTACGCTTTGTGCACGATGTGCATTGGCGTTGGCCAGGGCATCGCAGTGATCCTCGAACGTACCTGAAGCTAAGGAACACGCCATGGCCGATGCCCTCGACCCCAGCCCAGACTTGAGGGCCGCCGACGCGGCTGCGGCGGCGAACCGGGACCGCCCAAGCGCGACCTGGTGGCCGGCCTCGAAAAGGGTCTGGCGGTCATCGAAGCCTTCGACCAGACCCGGCCGCGGCTGACGATCAGTGAAGTGGCCGAACGCACCGGCCTGACGCGCGCCGCTGCGCGGCGTTACCTGTTGACCCTCACCCACCTGGGCTTCGTGCATCAGGAGCGCAAGATGTTCGCGTTGTCGCCGCGCGTGCTGCGCCTGGCGCAGAGCTATATGCATTCGGCTCGTCTGCCGCGCGTGGTGCAACCGGCGTTGATCGAGTTGGCCCACACGCTCAAGGAAGCCTCGGCGGCCAGCGTGCTCGACGATGCCGACGCTGTCTGCATTGCCGCCACCAGCGCCGGGCGCAACGTGTCGCCCACGCTGCAGCCGGGCACGCGCGTGCCGGCCTACTGCACCGCCAATGGCCGCGTGCTGGTGGCCGCGCTGCCTCCCGAACAAGCCCAAGCCTGGCTGGCCCAGCGAACACTGCGCGCGCTGACGCCGTACACCATCACGCGGCCGGAGCGGTTGCGCGCCGAACTTCAGCGCACCCGCGAGCAGGGTTACGCCACGGTCGACCAGGAGCTGGAATTGGGCATGCGCTCGGTCTCGGTGCCATTGACCAACTGGCGGGGCGACACGGTGGCATCGATCAACCTCACGGCGCATGCCTCGCGGATGTCGATCGACGATCTGGTGGCCACCGGCCTGCCGGCATTGCGCCAGGCGCAGGCGCGGCTGCGACAGTTGCTGTAGACGGGGCCCATTCCCCGCGATAACCCCGGTGCCGCGAGGGACCGAAAGCAGGCATCCTCCGGTGCACTGCCATCCTGAACGTTTTGGAGCCTGACCCATGCGCCTTGCCCTACGCCTTGCCTTGACCTCGGTATGTGCCGCCGCCGCATTCGGTGCCCACCTCGGTGCCCAGGCGCAAGCCCAGGCGCCCTTGAAGATCGGGCTGATGTTGCCGGCCACCGGCACCTTTGCCGCTCTCGGCGACATGATCGAACGCGGTTTTCGCCTCTACGTCCAGGAGCAGGGCGGCAAGCTCGGCGGGCGCGAGCTCCAGTATTTCCGCGTCGACGACGAGAGTGATCCGTCCAAGGCCACCGACAACGTCAACAAGCTGATCAAGCGCGACAACGTCGACGTCATCGTCGGCACCGTGCATTCCGGGGTGGCGATGGCGATGGCGCGGGCGGCCAAGGACAGCAACACGATGCTGATCGTGCCCAATGCCGGGGCCGACGCGGTCACCGGCGCGATGTGCGCGCCGCACATCTTCCGCACCTCGTTTTCCAACTGGCAGCCGGGCTACGCCACCGGCGTGGTCGCCACCAGCAAGGGCTACAAGCGGGCGATGACGATCACCTGGAACTACGCCGCCGGTCAGGAGACCGTGAAGGGCTTCACCGAGGCCTTCGAGAAGGGCGGCGGCAAGGTCGTGAAGGACCTGAACCTGCCCTTCCCCAATGTCGAGTTCCAGGCCCTGCTGACCGAGATCGCGGCGCAGAAGCCCGACGTCGTGTTCGCCTTCTTCGCCGGCGGCGGTGCGGTGAAGTTCGTCAAGGACTACGACGCAGCGGGGCTCCGCAAGACGGTACCCCTGATGGGCTCGGGATTCCTCACCGACGGCACGCTCGAAGCCCAGGGCGCGTCGGCGCAGGGCCTGCAGACGGCGCTGCACTACGCCGACAACCTCGACACACCGCGCAACAACGCGTTCCGCAAGAACTTTGCATTGACCTTCAAAGCCAATGCCGATGTGTATGCAGTGCAGGGCTACGATGCCGCCCAGTTGCTGGGTGCCGGCCTGTCGGCGGTCAAGGGTGACTTCAGCAAGCGTGACGGGATGATCGCCGCCATGAGCAAGACCACCGTCGACAGCCCGCGCGGCAAGTTCACCTTGTCCGCCTCGCACAACCCGGTGCAGGACATGTTCCTGCGCGAAGCGGTCGGCAAGAACAACGAATACAAGGGCGTGGCAGTCAAAGCCTTGGCCGACCCCGGCCGCGGCTGCAAGATGTGACCCGGCAAGGCCGCTCATGATTCTCGAAGTTGCCGACTTCCGCATCGGCCCTGGCCAACAGGCTGCGTTCGAAGAGGCGATCCAGCGCGGGGTGACCACGGTCATCTCGCAGGCCAAGGGCTATCGCGGCTGGAAGGTCAATCACAGTGTCGAAAGCCCCGAGCGCTACCTGCTGATGATCTTCTGGGACACGCTGGAAGACCACATGGTGGGCTTTCGCCAAGGGCCGCTATTCCCAAGGTGGCGCGCCATCGTCGGGCCGTTCTTTGCCCAGCCGCCGCAGGTCGAGCATTTCACGCTGGTCGGCAAGTCCGCCTGACGCCAGGCGGAGTGCCCGGCACTACATGCTGCGCCGGTACTGTCCGCCGACCTCGAACAGCGCGTGGGTGATCTGGCCGAGCGAGCAGCAGCGCACGGCGTCCATCAGCACCTCGAACACATTGCGGTTGTCGATCACCGCCTGCTGAAGGCGGCGCAGCATCGCCGGTGCCTGGCCTGCGTGGCGGCCATGAAAGTCGGCCAGCCGACGCAGTTGCGACTGCTTTTCCTCGTCGGTCGAGCGCGCCAGTTCGATCTGCTCGGGCACCACGTCACCATGCGGGTTGCGGAAGGTGTTGACGCCGACGATCGGGTACTCGCCGGTGTGCTTCTGCATCTCGTAGCGCATCGACTCTTCCTGGATCTTGCCGCGCTGGTAGCCGGTTTCCATCGCCCCGAGCACGCCGCCGCGTTCGGCGATCGTCTCGAACTCGGCCAGCACCGCTTCTTCGACCAGCTCCGTCAGCTCGTCGATGATGAACGCCCCCTGGTTCGGGTTCTCGTTCTTCGCCAGGCCCCATTCGCGGTTGATGATCAGCTGGATCGCCATCGCGCGGCGCACGCTCTCCTCGGTCGGCGTGGTGATGGCTTCGTCGTAGGCGTTGGTGTGCAGGCTGTTGCAGTTGTCGTAGATCGCGATCAGCGCCTGCAGCGTGGTGCGGATGTCGTTGAACTGGATCTCCTGGGCGTGCAGTGAGCGGCCCGAGGTCTGCACGTGGTACTTCAACTTCTGGCTGCGCTCGTTGGCGCCATAGCGGTCGCGCATCGCCGTGGCCCAGATGCGCCGCGCGACGCGGCCCATCACGTTGTACTCAGGGTCCATGCCGTTGGAAAAGAAGAACGACAGGTTCGGCGCGAAATCGTCGATGTGCATGCCGCGCGCCAGATACGCCTCGACGAAGGTGAAGCCGTTGCTCAGCGTGAACGCCAGCTGCGAGATCGGGTTGGCGCCGGCCTCGGCGATGTGATAACCGCTGATCGACACCGAGTAGAAGTTGCGCACGTCGTGGTGCACGAAGTACTCGGCGATGTCGCCCATCACCTTCAGGCTGAACTCGGTCGAGAAGATGCAGGTGTTCTGGCCCTGGTCTTCCTTCAGGATGTCGGCCTGCACCGTGCCGCGCACATTGGCCAGCACCCATTCGCGGATCTTCGCCGCCTCGGTATCGGTCGGCTCGCGCCCGTTGTCGGCGCGGAACTTGTCCAGGTTCTGGTCGATCGCGGTATTCATGAACATCGCCAGGATCGTCGGCGCCGGGCCGTTGATCGTCATGCTGACCGAGGTGGCCGGATGCGTCAGGTCGAAGCCGCCGTACAGCACCTTCAGATCGTCGAGCGTGGCGATCGACACTCCCGAGTTGCCCACCTTGCCGTAGATGTCGGGCCGCGGGTCCGGATCGTGGCCATACAGCGTCACGGAGTCGAAGGCGGTCGACAGGCGCTTGGCCGGCAGGCCGGCGGACAGCAGCTTGAAGCGGGTGTTGGTGCGAAAGGCGTCCCCTTCGCCGGCGAACATGCGCGTCGGGTCTTCACCCTCGCGCTTGAAGGCGAAGGTGCCGGCGGTGTACGGGAAGCTGCCCGGCACGTTGTCCAGCAGCAGCCATTTCAGCAGCTCGCCGTGGCACTCGTAGCCGGGCAGCGCGACCTTGCGGATCTTGCTGCCCGACAGCGTGGTGTGGGTCAGCGCCGTGCGGATTTCCTTGTCGCGGATTCTGACCACGTACTCGTCGCCCGCATAGGCCTTGCGCATGTCGGGCCACATCACCAGCAGCTTCTTCGCCGTCGGGTCGAGTTGGGCTTCACGCTGCTCGGCCAGGTTGATCGCCGCCTCGGCTGCGCGCGGCTTGTCGGGCTTGCCGACGGTGAGCATCTTCGCCGCCGCGCGCAGTTGCTGGATCTCGCGCGCCAGCGCCGCCTGCTCGCGGGCACGGCGCTTGTAGCCGCGCACCGTGTCGGCGATCTCGGCCAGGTAGCGCACCCGCGCGCCGGGGACGATCGGCACCTGGTGCGTGCTATGGCGGGTGCTTACCGATGGCAAGCGGCCGCCCGCCAGCGTCAAGCCGGCCTGCGCGAGCCGCGGCTTCAAGGCCTGGTACAGCGCGGTCACACCATCGTCATTGAAGCGGCTGGCCATCGTGCCGAACACCGGCATCTCGTCGGGCGACTGCCTGAACGCCTCGCGGTTGCGCTGAACCTGCTTGGCGACGTCGCGCAGCGCGTCGGCGGCACCCTTGCGGTCGAACTTGTTGATGGCCACGAACTCGGCGAAGTCGAGCATGTCGATCTTCTCCAACTGGCTGGCGGCCCCGAACTCGGGCGTCATCACGTACATCGGGATGTCGACCAGGGGCACGATCGCCGCGTCGCCCTGGCCGATGCCCGAGGTCTCGACCACGATCAGATCGAACCCAGCCACCTTGCAGGCGGCCAGAACGTCGGGCAGGGCCTGGCTGATTTCGCTGCCGAAGTCGCGCGTGGCCAGGCTGCGCATGTAGACGCGCGGCCCCTGGCTCCAGGGACCGATCGCATTCATGCGGATGCGGTCGCCGAGCAAGGCCCCGCCGCTCTTGCGCCGCGACGGGTCGATCGAGATCACCGCGATGCGCAGGGCGTCGTCCTGGTCCAGCCGCAGGCGGCGAATCAGCTCGTCGGTCAGGCTTGACTTGCCTGCGCCCCCCGTGCCGGTGATGCCGAGCACGGGCACCCTTGCGATGCTGGCCTGGCCGTGCAGCGTCTTCACCCGCCTGGCGTCGACCCGGCCGTTCTCGAGCGCGGTGATCAGCTGCGCCAGTGCGCGCCAGGCAGCCTGGCTGTGGCCGCCCAGCGCGTCCAGCGACGTCGGCGCGAACCCCGAGAGGTCGGCGTCGGCGCGCATCAGCATCTCGCCGATCATCCCCTGCAGACCCATGCGCTGCCCGTCCTCGGGGCTGTAGATGCGCACGCCGCGCTCGGACAGCTCACGGATTTCGCCCGCCACGATCACCCCTCCGCCACCGCCGAAGACCTGGATCCGTTCGCCGCCGCGTGACTGCAGCAACTCGACCATGTACTTGAAATACTCGACGTGACCGCCCTGATAGCTGCTGACGGCGATCGCTTGCGCGTCTTCCTGCAGCGCCGCCGTCACGACCTCGTCGACCGAACGGTTGTGGCCGAGGTGGATGACCTCGGCGCCCATGCCTTGGAGGATTCGCCGCATGATGTTGATGGCGGCGTCGTGGCCGTCGAACAGACTGGCGGCAGTGACGAAGCGCAGCTTGTGCTTGGGCCGGTAGGCAGCCAGGGCTTTGGCTTCAGCGGACAGGTCGGTCATGGCGGCGCTCGGGTGACGGGGGGCCGGGCAGGCTGGATTGACGTTGACGTGAACGTCGAATCCAATGATGCCACCGTTGCCCGGGGCTGCGCGGCACGGGTCGTCGCGTCGTGGTTTGCCCGAACGGCGCGCAGGCGGTCAGTGGATTTCTGCACAATCGCACCACCATGGCCCGGCCCCAGCCCCCTCGCGCACCGCCGCATCGCACCGCCTCGGGCCACGCCGAGCTGGCCAAGCGCGGCCGCCGCCTTTCGCAGCGCCACCGCACTGTGCTGCTGCTGGTCGACGGACAGCGCAACGCGGATGAGATCCGTAGGCTCGCCGCGCAGGCTGGCGCGAGCGCGCAATGCCTGGACGACCTGCTGACGATGGGTCTGGTGACGTGGGCCAGCGCCGCGCCGGCCGATGCCAAGGTCACCGAAGCCGCGGGCGGCGACTCGTCGATGTTGCCGTCATCGCAATCGTTGCAGGGCGATTCGAGGTCGTCATGGCTCGAAGACGAGGCCAGCGCCGCGGCCGACCGTCCTTTCACCGAGGCCCGCGAGTTGCTGCTGCGCGCGGTGCGGCAGGAAGCACCCGTCAGTGGTACGTTGACGCTGATGAAGCTCAGACGCGCAAGCACCCGCGAAGCTCTCGAGGCGCTGCTCGACGAGGTCGAGCAGCGCCTGCGCAAGCCGCGCCGCCAAATCATCGCCGCGCAGACCATGCGCCATGTACGGCACCTGCTGAGCCTGCCCCCTGCGTCGCAGCCGCCGACATGACCTTCCTGGCCATCGACATTGGCAACACGCGGCTGAAGTGGGCACAGTACGCATCGCCGCAGGCCGGCGCGCATGTGCTGGCCAATGGCGCCGTGTTCCTGGAAACCATCGACACGCTGGCCGAAGGAGACTGGCGCCAGCTCGCGCCCCCCGGCAGCATGCTCGGCTGCAACGTCGCAGGCGACGCCGTGCGACGCCGCGTCGAGGAGCAGCTGGAGTTGTGGGATATCGTGCCGCGCTGGCTGGTGCCTTCGGCGCACGCCGGCGGCGTGATCAACGGCTACGAGCACCCGACGCGGCTCGGCTCGGACCGCTGGGCCGCCTTGATCGGTGCCCGCTGGCACGTGCAGCACCGTGCGCGCCAGCAGCACAAGCCCGAGCGACCAGCGCTGGTGGTGATGGTCGGCACGGCGGTCACGGTCGATTCGCTCGACGCCGACGGCCGTTTTATCGGCGGCCTGATCATGCCCGGCTTCGGCCTGATGCTGCGCGCACTCGAGCAAGGCACCTCGGGGCTGCGCGTGCCCACCGGCGAAGTGGTCAACTTCCCGACCAATACCAGCGACGCACTGATGAGCGGCGGCGCGCACGCTCTGGCCGGCGCCATCGAGCGCATCCACCGCAAGCTGGTCATGCGCTGCGGCGCCGAGCCGTTGTTGCTGATGACCGGTGGCGCGGCCGTGAAGATGGGGCCGATCACCGACCTGCCGTTCGAGACCGTCGATTCACTGATCTTCGACGGCCTGCTGGCGCTGCAATCACACCGCCTGGCGCTATAGGACCACCCCGAAGCGCCTTCGGCGCTACCCCTCAATGGGGCGCCGCTGGCGCACCGGCGGAGCCGGATGCGCGGCGGCCGCTTGGAACGCGGCCCTCGCTGCAAGGGCCGCGGCTCAAAGGATGTAGCGCGACAAGTCCTCGTTGCCCGCGAGTGCGGCCAACTTGTCATCGACGGCGGCAGCGTCGATCGAAACGGTGGTTCCGCCGCGGTTGGGCGCGTCGAAGCTGATTTCGTCGAGCAGGCGCTCCATCACCGTCGCCAGGCGGCGCGCGCCGATATTTTCGGTGCGCTCGTTGACGTCGTAAGCGATCTGCGCCAGGCGCCGCACACCCTGTGCCGTGATCGTCAGCGCGACGCCCTCGGTGGCCAGCAGGGCCTGATACTGCTTGACCAAACTGGCGTGGGTGCTGGTCAGGATGGCCTCGAAGTCATCCACCGTCAGCGAGCCGAGTTCGACGCGGATCGGAAATCGCCCTTGCAGTTCGGGGATCAGATCGCTCGGCTTGGCCAGATGGAACGCACCGCTGGCGATGAACAGGATGTGATCGGTCTTGACGATGCCGTACTTGGTGTTGACCGCGGTGCCCTCGACCAGCGGCAGCAGGTCGCGCTGCACGCCCTGGCGACTCACCTCGGCGCCGCTGCCCTCGCTGCGCGACGTGACCTTATCGATCTCGTCGATGAAGACGATGCCGTTGCCTTCGGCCTGGGCCAGCGCGGCGGCACGGATCTCGTCTTCATTGACCAGTTTGGCAGCCTCCTCGTCGACCAGCAGCTTGAGCGCTTCGCCGATCTTGACCTTGCGCGTCTTCTTGCGCGTGCCGCCCATCTGTGCGAACAGGCCCTTCAACTGCTCGGCCATCTCCTCCATGCCCTGCGGGCCGAGCACCTCGAGCGCCTGGCGTGCCTGCTCGACCTCGATCTCGATGTCCTTGTCGGCCAACGAGCCTTCGCGCAGGCGCTTTCTCATCACCTGGCGCGCGGTGCTGTCGGTGGCCGGTGGCGTGCCGGACTCGCCGCCGAAGCCAACCGCGCTGCGGGCCGGCGGGATCAGGATGTCGAGCACCCGCTCTTCGGCCGCGTCCTCGGCCAGCGCGCGCTTGCCACGCATCTGGCGCTCACGCTCCTGCTTGACGGCCACGTCGACCAGGTCGCGGACGATCGAATCGACATCCTTGCCGACATAGCCGACCTCGGTGAACTTGGTGGCCTCGACCTTGATGAACGGCGCGTCGGCCAACCGCGCCAGCCGGCGTGCGATCTCGGTCTTGCCGACGCCGGTCGGGCCGATCATCAGGATGTTCTTCGGCGTGATCTCGCCGCGCATCTTCTCGTCGACCTGCTGGCGCCGCCAGCGGTTGCGCAGCGCAATCGCAACCGCGCGCTTGGCGGCGTTCTGGCCGACGATGTGCCTGTCGAGTTCGGAGACGATCTCCTGCGGTGTCATCGACTGAGTCATTTGTGCCCCCTGGGGCCTGCGGCCCATCCCCCCAAGGGTGAGCGAGCGCCTTCGGGCGGCCGTGCGGCGCTCACTCCAGCACCTCGATGGTGTGCTGCTGGTTGGTGTAGATGCAGATGTCGCCAGCGATCTCGAGCGAGCGCTTGACGATCTCTGGCGCAGCCAGCTCGCTGTGGGCGAGCAATGCGCGCGCGGCGGCCTGGGCGTAGGCCCCACCCGAGCCGATGGCCACGATGCCGTACTCGGGTTCGAGCACGTCGCCATTGCCGGTGATGATCAGCGAGGCCTCCTTGTCAGCCACGGCCAGCATCGCTTCGAGCCGACGCAGCACGCGGTCGGTGCGCCAGTCGCGCGTCAGCTCGATCGCTGCCCTGACGAGGTGCCCCTGGTGCTTCTCCAGCTTGGCCTCGAAGCGCTCGAACAGCGTGAAGGCGTCGGCCGTGGCACCGGCAAACCCGGCCAGCACGGTGTCGCGGTGCAGCTTGCGCACCTTGCGCGCACTGCCCTTGACGACAATGCTGCCGAGCGTGACCTGACCGTCGCCGCCGATGGCGACCACCCCGTTGCGGCGCACGCTGAGGATGGTCGTGCCGTGAAAGCTCGGGTCGTTTTCCATGCTGGGGTCCCAGTTGGGGCCGTGTTGCCGTCGTTCAAGGCACGCACCGCGCGCCGATGCCCACGCTCAGTTGGTGCGCACCCGCACGCTGGCGTGTTCATTGATGCCCATCGCACCAAAGAACAGGGCCACCAGGCGGTGCGACTCGGCGAAGGTCACGCTGCGACTCTCGCCGCGCTTGGACAACACCCAGTTGAGCAGGTCGCCGGCAGCGATGAAGTCGACACGGATCAGTTTGGCGCACGACACGGTGACCAGCGGCGCGGCGGCGAGCTGGGTGTCGAGCTGCTTCAAGGTGGCACCGATGTCGCCGACCAGTTGGCCCGCCAACTCCACCGAAACCATGGTCACCGCACCACTGTGCTCATCGATCGAGGACTCGAGGAAGGTGGTCGCCACTTCACCCACCTGCGACAGCGGCGGCGACTGTGTCGACAGCCCCGAGCCGCCGATGCGCACCTGGCAGCGCGCGCGCTCCCATGACGGCGGCGAGACCTCGTAGGTCACGCAGTAGTCAATCGCTGCTTCGTCGAACTGGTCGGGCCGGTTCGCCAGCCGCAGCGCATCCAGGCGCAGCACCCAGTAAGCCGGGTCCGCGTCGCGCACCCCGGTGGGCGCAGCGTCCTGCAGTGCCGTGAGGAAGCGTTCGCCGGACAACCAGCGCATGTCCAGGGGCTCGCCGGACCACTGGCGGAACAACTCGGACAGGTGCGTGGCCGCCTCCGGTTCGACACTTTTCAACGCACTCCAGTCGAAGACCCAGGGCAGGGGCAGCTGCAACGTCACCGAGCGCAGCCGTGACACCGCGTCGACATCGAGCACCTCGGGGCAGATCCAGCCGATCTCGCCGGCCGTGCGTTGCTCGCGCGGTTTGTCCAGCTGCGCCGACTCGGCCACCATTTTCGGCAACGAGAACCATTGCGGCGCCGACCAACCGAACTGCTGTGCGTAGTCGAGCGCAAGGCTCTCGAACCTCGGCTGTTGGCCCGTGGCGCGGTACAGGTCGAACAGCACCAGCCAAGTCTCGGCGTGCTGCGCGCGGGCGCCGCCGGTGCGCGTCATGCTCGTCAGCGCCTGCTCGCATTGGTCGAAGTCGGCGTTGGCGAACGCGATCACGGCCTCGTCGAGCTCAGGGTCGTGCACAACCTCGCTGACCTCGACCGTGAACGGGGTCGCGAAGTCGCTGCCGGCCGCGCCCTGCAGGCCACCGAGCGACACTGCAGCGACCGCTTTGCGCGGCGGTGGCATCGCCGGTGCCACCGCCGGCTGAGCCGCCGGTACCGCCGCAGGCGGCTGCGCATCGGCAGCCTGACGCGCCAGCACGGCCGGCCGGGTCGTCGTCTGCCGGAACGGCACCTGCTGCGTCTGGCCCTCGAACATGCCCACCG
>Ga0315284_10005217_pt1 | contig 18457 bp, 14 predicted proteins | sample YL17G09_16_MG_FD_203696 | JGI IMG/M metagenome (GOLD analysis project Ga0315284, IMG submission 203696) | Sediment microbial communities from Yellowstone Lake, YNP, Wyoming, USA - YL17G09_16 | ecosystem: Environmental > Aquatic > Freshwater > Lake > Sediment | place: USA: Wyoming | collected...
CACGTGGATGATCTGGCGATCCGGCGGGATGGCGACAGATTGCGCTGCCTTAATGACCTGTGCGATATCTTCGGCGGTGACCTCGTGATGCTTCCCATTGACCGGGACGGCCCCGTGACAATCGAAGCCCTGGATGTGATCTCCTGAGATCCCGACCGTGACCCAGTCCACCGACAGCCTGGATTTTTGCTCTGCCTCCTGCGCCGCCTTGCGGATTGTGGTTGCTGCTTCTTCCAGGTCCACGACCACTCCCTTTTTCAGACCCGCCGATTGCGCGTACCCACTCCCGACCACTTCCAGACTTTCATCCGGCCGCACGCGGGCGATCAGGCAGCAGACTTTCTCGGTGCCGACATCCAAACCGCAAACGACCTTTTCCTTTTTACTCACAGCTTCACGCACTCCCTGAACTTCAAGGATTCCGGCTCGTCTTCGTCCTTGCTTCGGCCTGCTCCGTAACCTGGCGCCTGAGGCGGTATACGATCTGGCTGTCGAAACGCAAATCCACGATCGCGATGTCTTTTCCCTGCGATTTCAGATCCTGGTATTGCGGCAGGTTGGACATGAACGTCTGAAACCTTTTGAGAAAATCCCGATCTCCAAGTAACACTTCTGCCGTGTCGTCCACCAGCAGAACTTTAACGTTCGCCGGGTCCGAAAGATCGACCTCCGAGAGCGTCCGCGTATAATCAGGCGATCCGGCGGCAAGCTCCGCAAGCACTTGGACTCCTACCCGCACCCGAGAAGAGTTGTCTTCCTGAAGCACTTTGTAGGATGCGGCATCCTCGCCTCGCAGTCCACAGAAAACAGGAACATCGAGCCTGCCGTAGTCTCGATTGTAATGGTCGAGCAGAAATCCCTCGTTGTCGAGCAGTTCCAATTCGCCCCCGATTTCCGCAATTACTGAGGGCACGCGTTCCAATACATGAATCTTCAGGGTTGAGGGGAGGATCCGCCGGATTTCGATCCTGCGAATCCAGGGCTCCTGCTCCAGGCGGGAACGCAACTGATTCAAGTCTATGCGGAGAATGTTGGCAGGGAAATCTCTTCGGACAATGCCTTCCAGCGCCACCGGGTCAGAGTGCTTGCAGCCGTCGACGCTGATGTTGCGAAGCGTCAGCAGACCCGCGGAGTAGGCAAAGCGAAAGACGGAGAATCCGGCTGCCAGCACGAGTGCCAGCAAGCACAGCACGGCCAGCATTTTGAGCATGGCAAGCAGGCGGGCGCCCAGGGGCTTGCCGCGCTGGCTTTTTTGCGCTGCCTTTTTGCGCGCCGCGCGGCCCCTGTCAGGCGGGACCATGACCGCGGGGCTTTCGGACTCACTGTGCGCTTTGCCGGTTTTGATCTCCATACTTCCTCTCCCCGTTACCTAAGCAATACCGCTTCCGAGCCACTCTTCCCCGATCTTCCACACATCGCCGGCGCCGAGCGTGAGCAGAAGATCCCCTTCCTGCAGCTTCGCTTGCAGCGCCTGGAGTGCAGCAGGGAAGTCTGGCGCGTACATCACATCACGATGCCCGTGTTTCTTGATCATGTCCGCCAGCTCTTCGGCCGCCACGCCGGGGATGGCATCCTCTCCGGCAGCATAGATCGGCAGCACGATCACCACATCGGCGTGGTAGAAGGCGCGGGCAAATTCCTCCTGCAGCGCATGAGTGCGCGTGTAACGGTGCGGCTGAAACACCGCGATGATACGGCGGTCGGATGCACCGCGGGCCGCACTCAAGGTCGCGATGATCTCGGTGGGGTGGTGTCCGTAATCGTCCACCACCAGAACCCCCTGTTTCTCCCCCTTAATCTGGAAGCGCCGATCGGCGTTCTGGAAATCGCGCAGGGCCCCGATGATTTTTTCTACGGGGATCTCCAGCTCCAAACCGATGGCCAGTGCTGCGAGGGAGTTCAGCACGCCATGCTGGCCGGGCACCTTCAAGGATACGGAGCCGAGCACATCTCCCTGGTAGCGAGCCTGATAGCAGCAGCCGAATCCTTGAAACTCGATGCGCGTCGCGACGAGATTGGCCTGCTTGCTGGTGCCGTAGGTGAGGATGCGGCGTTCCACACGCGGAATGATCGCCTGCACATTCGGATCATCAAGGCAAAGCACGGCGGCGCCATAGAAGGGAACCTTGTTGACGAACGTCGTAAAGGCGGCTTCGATCTCCGCCAGGCCGGCATAGTAGTCCAGGTGCTCCCGGTCGATATTCGTAACCACAGCCAGGGTGGGGCTAAGTTTGAGGAAAGAGCCGTCGCTCTCGTCGGCTTCCGCAACCAGGAATTCGCCCTTTCCCAGCTTGGCGTTGCTGCCGAGGGCGTTGAGCCTGCCACCGATGACGACCGTCGGGTCATAGCCTCCATGCACCAGGACGGTAGCGACCATCGACGTCGTGGTTGTTTTTCCATGCGATCCGGCGATGGCCACGCTGTATTTCAGGCGCATGAGTTCTGCCAGCATCTCGGCCCGCGGGATTACCGGGATCTGGAGTTTTTTCGCTTCCACGACCTCGACGTTGTCCTGTCGCACAGCTGAGGAGATGACCACCACATTGGCATCGTGCACGTTTTCAGCGGCGTGACCCGAGTATATTTTCCCGCCCAGGGCCGACAGCCGTTGAGTGATGGGGCCGGGTTTGAGGTCCGATCCGGTAACCTTGTAGCCGAGATTGAGCAATAGCTCCGCGATGCCGCTCATGCCGATGCCGCCGATGCCCACGAAGTGGATACGCTGGATCTTCTTGAACATGAGGTTCCCTGCAATTCTCCGGCCTACCGTCTTCCGCCTGCCGCCAACTCCTCGATCATATCCGCAATCCGGCTCGTCGCCTCCGGCCTGGCCAGCCGACGCGCCGCTTCTTCCATCCGTTCGATTTCACCGGCGTGCTCCATCAGGCACGCAAGTTCACGCGCCAGACGTCCCGGCTCCCAGGCGTTTTCCGGGATCATTTTGGCTGCTCCATGCTGCTCGAGCGCGCGCGCGTTCCTGGTCTGATGATCGTCGGCTGCGCCTGGAAAAGGGACCAGGATAGCCGCCTTGCCGGCCGCCGTCACCTCCGCCACGGTGCTGGCGCCCGCGCGCGACAGAATCAGGTCCGCATCCCTGAACTGCTCGAAGATGCGGGGAAAGAAAGCCTGCACCTCCGCTTCCACGCCGGCCTCGCGATAGGCGCGCCGAACATTTTCGAGTTCATTTGCGCCGGTCTGATGGACCAGGCGCAAACCGGGGCCGAGCTGCTTGAGGCCGGGCAGAGCCGAACAGACAATCGAATTCAGCGCCCGGCTGCCCTGGCTGCCTCCATAAATCAGCAGGCTGAGCTCGCCCGGGCGCCGCTCGCGCTCGGGAAGCTTCAGGAACTCCGCGCGCACCGGAATGCCGGTGACCTCAGCTTTCTTGCCGAAGTGCCTGCATGCGTCCGGCAAAGCCACCGCGGCACGGTCGACAACTGCCGCAAGCAGCCGATTCGCAAGGCCCGGGTAGGCGTTAGGTTCCATGATCAGGGTGGGTTTGCCCAGCCACCATGCGGCAAGAACCACCGGACCCGACGAATACCCTCCGACCCCGACGACGATATCGGGCGCAAAGTTGCGGATCAGCCGTCGCGCCTGCAAAAGACTCCGCGGAATGAGCAGGAAGTTACGTATCGAATCCAAGAGGCCCACTCGCTTCAGCCCGGCCGATTCGATAAACTCGACGCGAAATCCCTCCTGAGGCACGATCCGGGCTTCCAAGCCGCGTCGCGTGCCGACGAAAAGAAAATCATCGGCAGATCGACGACGCTGCAGCTCCCGCGCGATCGCGATGCCCAGATACAGATGCCCTCCGGTCCCTCCTCCGGCGATCATGACCTTGCCTGCTTTCGCATTTTCCATTACGGACGCCAGCAAATCACTGGATCTGTGATTCAGACAGTGAAAACCAAAAGCAGCCACGAATGACACGAATAGCCATAGCCGCAACAAAGAGATCTTATCGCAGAGCGGGCCGATGATCCGCGATTTTGCCTACACCACATGGGCGCAACGCTTCGCGCTGCAACAGTCTGGCGGCAATCTCCCGGGAAAACACTTCCGGGGCCGGATATAGATGGGCAGCCTGCGGGCGCTTTCCCGGGAGATTGCCGCCAGACTGTTGGCCAGAGGCCGCCCATGTGGCGTAAGCAAAATCGCACTCCCATGGTGGCTCCTCTCTCCATTCGTGCCATTCGTGGCCAGGTTTTTTCACTGTCTGAATCGCAGTCACAGTATGCTTCCAGTTACATCTTCGATCCATCATCGCCATGCCTGTGCCTCAGGCTTTTTCCGCATAGTTCGAAATGTTCAACAGAATCCCGGTCGCCATGAGGTTCAATAACAGGGAAGACCCTCCTTGACTGATGAATGGAAGGGCAATTCCCTTGGTCGGCATAAGCGCCAGCACCATCGAAATATTGATGAAAGCCTGCACCACCACCATGAGCGTGATTCCCAGTCCGAGATAAAATCCGAACAGGTCCGGGGCCTTAAGTGCAATCTTGATTCCGCGATAAAAAAAGAAGAGGAACGCCAGGCAGACCAGGACGGTGCCGATCAGCCCGATCTCCTCGCCGATGACGGCGAAAATAAAATCGCTGGGAGCTTCCGGCAGAAAAAAGAGCTTCTGCTTGCCTGCCCCCAGTCCCAGCCCAAGAAGGCCGCCGCTGCCGACCGCGGTCAGCGACTGCGAGATCTGCCAGCCGGTGTGGAGCGGGTCGTGGGACCGGTTCAGGAATGCTGCAATGCGATCGGAACGGTACGAAAACAGCGAAACCGCCAGATAGAGAACGGGCACAGCGGCGGTGCAGGCCCCCAATACGTATTTCCAGCTCAATCCGGCGATAAACAGCAACACGGAGATGATCAGCATCATACACACTGCCTGGCCCAGATCCGGCTCAATCGCGACCAGGCCGGCAAAAAGCAGCACGACCATAAGAAAAGGAACCAGCCTCTTCTTGAAGTCGTTGATTTCGGCCTCGTATTGGTGCAGGTATGCGGCTGCAAAGATCAGGAGCACAAGCTTGGCCATCTCCGAAGGCTGGAATGAGATTATGCCATAGTGCAACCAGCGATGCGCGCGGTTCACCGCAGGCTGAGTGAGAACGAACACCAGACTGGCCGAGCCCGCCAGAAGAAGGACGGCAATCCACTTTCGCCTCTGCCAGTAGTGGTAGTCGATATTCATCAGAATGACCATGGCTACGTAACCCACCGCCGCATAAACAAGCTGGCGCAAGAAATAGTAGGCTGACATGCCTGCATGCTGGTCGGACGCGATCGCCGAGGAGGCGCTGTAGACCATCATCAGCCCGAAAATAGTGAGCACATTGGCGGTGATGAACAGGGGTTTGTCGCTGCTTGCTTTGTATGCCATGGTTATTTCCTGGCCAAACTGGACACCGCTTCCTTAAAGACACGGCCGCGATGTTCATAGTTTTGAAACATGTCGAAGCTGGCGCATGCGGGTGCCAGCAGCACGACGTCACCGGGGGACGCCTTCCGGCTTGCCAGCGTGACGGCCTCGGGCAGGCTGGCCGCCGCGCTGGTTTCCACCGCATCCGAAAGCGCATCTCGGATTTTTCCTGCCGCCTCGCCAATTACAATCAAGTGCTTCACGCGTTGCGCGACCAGCGGGCGGAGCGGCAAGAAATCGCCGCCTTTGTCCCGGCCGCCCGCAATCAGCACAATGTTGCGTGGGAAGGCTTCCAGGGACTTTATGGTGGCATCCACGTTGGTCGCCTTGGAATCGTTGAAATACTGGATGCCATCCAGTTCCGCGACAAATTCGAGGCGATGCTCGACACCCGCAAAAGCACGCACCCCGCCTTCCAGGCTGCCCGGTGCCGCTCCCGCCAGCAATGCCAGGGCACAAGCTGCCAGAACATTCTCGAGATTGTGGCCGCCCTTGAGCCGGATCGCGTCGGCAGGGAACAGGCCCATGTCGCCGCGGCCGTCCCGATAGACCAGGCGCCCTTTCTTGACGAAGGTTCCACGGGCTACCTCCGCTCGGCGGCTGAAAAGCACGGGCGCGGAGGAGACCTGGGACGCCATGGCTGACGTGCGCGGATCATCCGCATTCAGCACCGCAAAGTCTGCGGCCGTCTGATTCATGAAGATGCGCCGCTTGGCGCCGATGTAGTCCTCGAAATCGTGGTAACGATCCATGTGATCCGGCGTCAGATTGAGAATAGCTCCCACAAAGGGATGAAACTCATGGATACTCTCCAACTGGAAGCTGGACAGCTCCACAACATAGAAATCATCCGGAGTCGAAGCCCGGGCGAAGCTGATAAGCGGAGTGCCGATATTGCCCGCGGCAAATCCCCGGAGGCCGGCCCCGCGAAGCAGTTCCGCCACCAGCGTGGTGGTCGTGGTCTTGCCGTTCGACCCGGTAATGCCCAGAATCCTTCCTTTGATATGCCTTGAAGCCAGCTCGATCTCCGCCAGGATCGGGATGCCCGCCTTGCGGCTTTCCACAAACATCGGATGCGTCAGCGGTACTCCAGGGCTGACGACCACAAAGTCACAGTGGCGGAAACTCTCGGGCTTGTGACCGCTCAGCTCCAGGATCAGCTCACCGGATGCTTGCGCAACTTTGCGCAGCGGCGTAAGCGACACCGGGAGATTGGCCTCGCTCTTGGCATCGCTCAGCACCACGCGGGCGCCGCGCGCGAGCAGAAATTCAGCCGAAGCGACGCCGCTGCGCGCGGCTCCTACGACCAGGACCGTCTGCCCGCGATAGCTTCTCTCCATCTCCCTGCCCATGCCAGGACACCCTCAGCGCAGCTTGAGCGTGCTGAGGCTGAAAAGCGCAAAAACAATCGCCGCAATCCAGAACCGAATGACCACCTGGCTCTCTACCCAACCTGCCTTCTCAAAATGATGGTGCAGCGGCGCCATCAGGAAGATGCGCTTTCCGGTGAACCGGAAGGAAAGCACCTGCAGGATCACCGAGAGCGCCTCCAATACAAAGATCCCGCCGATCATCGGTACCATCAATTCCTGCTTGATCAGGATCGCCACGGTCCCGATCGCCCCACCCAGGGACAAGGATCCGACGTCCCCCATGAAGATCTGGGCCGGGTGAGCGTTGTACCAGAGAAACCCCAGGGTGGCGCCGACCATGGCGCCGCAGAAAATTGTCAGCTCGGCGGCGTAAGGATTTTTTATCAGGTCCAGGTACTCGGCAAAGCGCGCATGTCCGCTGACGTAACACAACACGGTGAGCGCCGCAGCGGCAACAATCACGCAGCCGGACGCCAGGCCGTCGAGCCCGTCGGTCAGGTTAACGGCATTGGAAGATCCCACGATGACGAGCAGAACAAAAAATGTCAGCGGGATAAGGAACGGCCCCACGTACCAGACGTTCATTTCGGGAGTAAAATTCTTGAAAAAGGGGACGCTCAACCTCGTGCTGTACAACCCCATTCCGGCGAGATAGTTCAACGCCATGCATACGCCCAGGCCGATCAGGATCTGGAACAGCATTTTCTTTTTGCCGGTGAGGCCCAAAGATCGCCTGCGGACGATTTTGAGGTAGTCGTCGACGAATCCCACGAGTCCGAAGAGCAGAGTCGAAATCACCGCAATCCAGATATAGAGGTTGGCGAGATTCGCCCACAGCAGGGTAGGGAGCAAAGTTCCCACGAGAATCAGGATTCCTCCCATGGTGGGCGTGCCCGCCTTGCTCAGATGGGATGAGGGGCCATCGGAGCGAATCTGCTGGCCGATCTGCAGCTTGCGCAGCAGCGCGATCAGCCAGGGGCCGAGCAGAAGGCATAAGAGCAACGCGGTCAGGCTGGCGGCCGCCGTCCGGAAAGTCACGTACTGAAACACCCGGAAGGGGTGGATCACCTGACTTAGAGCGGGGAGCAGATAATAGAGCATCAGCCAACCATTTCCGAATAGTCGGAACGCAAAGCCTGGACTATTTTCTCCAGATGAACGCCGCGCGATCCTTTAATGAGCACCAGGTCTCCGGGTTGCATCTTCCGGTGCAAGAAGTCGATGGCCGGATTCACTTCCGTAAAGAAATGAGCCTGGTTCGTAGGCAGACCTGCCGCGACCGCCCCTCGAACGATCTCACGCGCCGCTCCCTGAACGCCCACCACAATGTCGATGCCGCATGCAGAGGCTCGTGTTCCGCACTGGCGGTGCAGGGCTTCCGAATCCTTGCCCAATTCCAGCATTTCCCCTGCGATCAGGATGCGTCTCGAATAGCGGGGAATCCGGGAAAGGGTTTCGATCATCTGCATCAGCGCTTGCGGATTCGAATTGTAGGAGTCGTCGATCACAGTAAACCCTTCCCGGAAATGCAAGATCTGTCCCCGCATGTGAGCCTGGCGCAAATGCCGCAGGCTCTCGATGATTTGCTCGATCTCGATCGTGTAGCGACGCGCCAGCGCAATCGCAGGGAGGGCATTCATTACGTAGTGCGAACCGCAAAGCGGCAGAACGGCTCTCCGACTGGTGCCTTCGCAGACCAGGCGGAAGCGGGTTTCCATCAATCCGGTGATCTCGATCTCTTCGGCCCGAACTTCCGCCTCAGCGGACAACCCGAAGGAGACCTTGTCGCCGGCGAAGCGATCGGCAATGGCGCGTACCATCGGGTCGTCGGCGTTGTAGATCAAGGTTCCGCCCGCTGCCAGCCCTTCGGCCAGTTCGCCCTTTGCCCGGGCGATCGCCTCGATCGAATCGAAGAACTCAAGGTGGACGGGAGCTATGTTGGTGATCACACCCGCATCCGGAAGCGCAATCCGGCACATTTCCGCGATCTCGCCCGGCGCGCTCATACCCATTTCGAACAGGCCAATGTGATCTTCCGGGCTGAGGCCGAAAATGGCGAGCGGCAGTCCGAACAGGTTGTTGTAGTTTCCAGGTGAGCGATACACGCTGAACTCCGTCTGCAGGACCTGAGCCATGAATTCTTTCGTCGTGGTCTTGCCTATGCTGCCGGTAATGCCGACGAGGCTGCCGCGCCAATTGCGGCGGACATAGGCGGCCAGATCTTTCAGTGCCTCGTGCGTGTCCTCCACGCGCAGCAGCACCTTATGGGCAGGAAAGGCCGAGGGAATCTCATAGCGATTGTCGACCACAGCCCCCGAAGCGCCCTTCTGGAGGGCCGTCATGACATGATCGTGCCCATCGTTTTGTTTGCCCCGAATGGCGATAAACAGGTCGGATGAGCGCAGCGTGCGGGTGTCGATTGAAACTCCCGCCAGCGAGGCGCTCTTCGAGCCCGACACCAGGACTCCCCCGGTGGCGGATTCCAGCTGTGCCGCAGTCATGTGTGCCATAACCAAATCCATCAAGATAGCCGTTGCGGGCCGAATGCCGCCGTACTTCCGGTCATGCACGGTCAGATTGTTGATATAGCTCGCCACTCTCTCAGTCTCCTTGTACGTTCAACATTTCGTGAATGAGTTCCAGAGCGACCGTTCGATCATCAAAAGGAAACACTTGGGCGCCGATGATCTGGCAGTCTTCATGCCCTTTGCCGGCGATGACGACGACGTCGCCCTTGCGCGCCCAGGCAAGCGCAGACCGGATGGCTTCGCGGCGGTCCGGCTGAAGCTGATAGGCGGCCGCACCCATTTTCAGGCCGGGTTCGATCTCGGCAAGAATCTGCTGGGGATTCTCGGAGCGTGGATTGTCGGATGTGGCCACGACGAAATCGCTCAGACGTGTGGCAATCTCGCCCATCAGGGGCCGTTTCTTGCGATCCCGATCGCCGCCGCAACCGAAGACGGCGGCCATGCGCCCGGGTGCCAGCTGCCGCACCGTTTCCAGGAGTTTTTCCAGCGCGTCCGGCGTGTGGGCATAGTCGACGATCACGGCAAAGTCCTGCCCGCCCCGGACCGGTTCCAGCCGCCCGGGCACGCCATGCAATGATTCGATTCCCAGCCGCACGAAATGCGGGTCGATTCCCAGGCTCAGGGCCGCTCCAGCAGCAGCCATCATGTTGTAGATATTGGGGCGCCCCGCCAATCGAGCACGGATGCTCATCTCCCCTGCAGGGGTACTCAGCCGGAGGCCGGTACCCTCGATCCCCATATGGCAGTCGAGGACACGGATACCGGCTTCGGCGCTGAATCCGTAGCCCACGACTGGCCCGGCTATTTCCGATGCAAGCCTATGCCCATAAGGGTCGTCGATGTTAATGACCGCCGTCTTGACTGTATTCGCGCCCTCAGGCGCGAAGAGCAGGTGCTTCGCCTGGTAATAGGATTCCATGTCGTTATGGAAATCGAGGTGTTCAGGCGTCAGGTTCGAAAACACCGCGACCTCGAAACGGGTGCCGAAAACACGCCGCATGACCAGCGCATGGGAAGAAATTTCCAGGCTGCCGTACGTGCATCCCGCCTCCCTTGCCTCGTGCAGGAAAGCCGTCAGATCGCTTGCCTCCGGCGTTGTGTGTGCGCTTGGAAAGGGCTGATCGCCGATCCTCATCCCCAACGTGCCGACCAGGCAGGAGCGCAGGCCGGCCTGTCGAAAGATGGCGTCCACCAGGTAGGAGGTTGTCGTCTTGCCGTTCGTTCCGGTGATGGCAATCAGGCGCATATGCGCAGCCGGGTCTTGAAAAATCGCGCGCGCGGCTTCCGCAAGGAACTTGCGGGCATCCGGCACAGTCAATCTGGCAATGCCGGGTTTTGGATCGAGGACGCGATCCGCCGCCAGCGCAGCCGCTCCCCTGGCAAGCGCTTCATCTATGAATAACAGACCGTCGGTCTTTGCCCCCTTAAGAACGACGAAAAGATCTCCGGTCTTCACCCGGCGTGAATCATAAGCAATGCCGAGGATCTGCGTGCGAGGATCTCCCTCCAGTTTTATCCCGGGAATTCCATCAAGCAGTTCCTGCAAAAGCATAATTTCTGACCCTCAGCGTTTGATGGCTTCAGCCTGCCGGACTGTCGACGCCATCGCGCTGTTTGATGTGCCCTTGGGCTTGTTGGCCGCAGGTGGTTTGCTGAGTGCGAAGGTCACGCTGCACTGGTCCCCCAGAGGGACCATCGTGCCTGCAGGCGGCAGCTGAAAGACCGCCGTGCCGGCGCCCGACGTCCGGATGGCAAGCCCCAGTTCCTGGCAAAGCTCGACGGCGGTGCGCTTCGACATGCCATGGAAATCAGGAACCGCGACATTGGCTGCTGCCACACGTATTGTGATCGCATCATCCTGGTTTTTGCCGTCCTCATTGTTTCCCGAGCGCGCGGCGACGGGGAGAACAGGCGTGGCATCAGGGCGGAAATCCTCCGCATCAACGGCAATGGCTGGATTGATCTTCGGCGTTTTCAGCGGCGATGTCTGGTCCGGAGGAATGTGAAGTTGGAGCAGGGCCTCCTGGGCTATGGCGCGAAAGATCGGGGCGGAAATGTCTCCGCCATAAATGCCGCCTTTGGGTTCATCAACCTGGACGAGGACCGTAATTCGCGGCTGGGGAAGTGGGGCAAACCCGATGAAGGAAGCAACGTATTTGGTATTGGAATAATGGCCGTCGACGACTTTTTGAGCAGTGCCGGTTTTGCCCGCGGCGCGGTAACCCTCCAGCGCAGCCTTGCGGCCTGTGCCACGCAGCACCGCCCCCTCGAAGGCCTCGCGAACTGAGGCTGCAGTTTCAGGCTGCATGATGCGGACCGGGTCGGTTGTGTTGATGTGCACAAGGTTGCCATTCTGGTCGATGACCCGGTCCACGACCGATGGACGGATTCGATAACCGCCGTTGGCGATGGCGTTGATGGCGTTCATGATCTGCAACGATGTGACACCCACCTCCTGTCCGAAAGAAATCGCAGCCACGGACAGGCCGGACCACTGCTGCCAATGCCGCACTAACCCCACGATCTCGCCCGGCAGATCAACGCCGGTTTTCATCCCGAAGCCGAAGGTGATGAGTGCCTTGTAGAGCCGCTCTTCTCCCAGGCGCAGCCCCAGTTTCGCTGCGCCGATGTTGGACGAGTTTTCGAGGATCTGGTTGAAGGTCAGCAAGCCATAGGCTTTGTGATCGTGGAAGACGTGATTGCTGACGGTCAGGGTCCCCATCTGACAGTCGATGAGCTCGTCAGGCCGCGTCAGTTTTTCCTCCAGCGCCGCAGTGGCGACTACCACCTTGAAAGTGGATCCGGGTTCGATGAAATCCGAAATCGCCCGATTGCGCCAGAAATCAGGAGAGTAATCGCTATATGCGTTGCAGTTGTACGCCGGGTAGGTTGCCAGTGCCAGAATCCTGCCGGTATTGGATTCCATCACGATTGCGGTGCCCCGGGCTGCGCCGGCGTTTAGCACCCCCGCGGCCAACTCACGCTCGGCGATATACTGAATTGATTTGTCGATGCTGAGCACCAGGGAGTGGCCCTGCACGGGCGGTTTTTCGATCTTGCCGCGGAAGGAGCGCCGGCGTGCATCTACATCGAATGATATCTGGCCTTGTGCTCCCTTGAGTTCCTGGTCGTATTGCATTTCGACCCCGGCGCCGCCGTCGCCGTTCATATTCACGAAGCCCAGGACCTGACACGCGAGCTCGCGGTTGGGATAGGCGCGCATGCTTTCTTCGACGAGATAGACGCCATTGATTCCCAGGGCCTCGATGCGCGCTTCGTCCTTCGGGTCAATCCGGCGCTGCACGACCATGAAGGTCTGTCGGGCAGGATCGGTCATCTTGGCCAGCAACTCCTCGTAATCCAGATTCAGGATTGCGGCCAACCCTTGGGCCGCCTCTTTGATTTTGTTGCCGATGTTGCGCGGCTCGGCGACCACGGTGCTTACCGACACGCTGGTAGCAAGCTCGTCCATGTGGGAGTCATAGATGACGCCGCGGGGTGCCAGGACCGAGCGGGTTACCTGCTGGCGCTGCAGAGCCTGTTGTGCAAACTCTTCATGACGAATGACTTGCAGCTGTACGAGACGGGCGCAGATGATTCCGCACCAAAGTAAGATGCCCCCGATAACGACAAATACTCTAACCGGATTGCAGCGCTTCCTTGGTTCGGTCATCATCAGTTATTATTCACAGAGGGTCTCCTTGGTTGAACGCTCGCAGGTTGCGTGTTGACCAAGGCCAGGGTGGCGGGCCGCGCCTCAAGCTCGCTGAATCCCGGTGCAATGCGCTGATAGGGACCAAGCGGCGCCATAGCCAGCTCATTGCGGGCAATGTGGTCGATCCGCTCGGGATTTTTCAGGAATTCTTCCTCGACGATCAGGTTTTTTTCGATGCGAGTCAGTGCTTGCTCGGTTTCCTCGCATTTCTGCACTTCATAACCCAGGGCGACGATCCGGCAGCGCGTCCAGACATAGCCGGTCAGGGCGCCAGCGATCATCAATAAGAAGAGCATGCTGGCCAGGAGATCGAAAAAGTTGCGGGAATCGGGTCGGCGCACGATCATGTAATTTCGGATCTCTACTCCATCGGACCAATCATTCATCATGGCTGCGGCCTCCTCGGAATGCGAGGAGCTTTCATCTTGAATAGGAACGATCCAGTTAAATGCACTCCAACGCTCTCAGCTTGGCACTCCGGGCACGAGGGTTCGTTGCCAGCTCGGAGTCGCCAGGGGTCAGGGGGCGAGCCGTCACAATCCGGGCGCGCTCCTGTCGAGGACAGGTGCACAGGGCCGGGGGACGCTCGCAGACACAGTTTCCGGACAACATTCGGAAAGACCTCTTCACGATCCGGTCTTCCAGAGAATGGAAAGAAATGACGGCCAGCCTGCCGCCGGGTTTCAGGAAAGAGAGCACGTCGGTAAAGAAGGCTTCCAGGCCCTCCAGCTCCTGATTGACTGCGATGCGCAAAGCCTGGAAGGTCCGCGTGGCAGGATGAATCGCTCGCCCCCCCCTGCCTCCAACGGCCCGGCTTACAATCCCGGCCAGCTGGGAACAGCGTGCGATGCGGGCTTCCTCGCGCGCTGCAACGATCGCGGAAGCAATTCTGCGCGAGAGTCGCTCCTCTCCGTAACGGTAGATGATGTCCGCCAGCTGCGCTTCGGGCAGATCATTGACCAGGTCCGCTGCCGTAAGACGCTGCGTACGGTCCATCCGCATGTCCAGAGGAGCCTCGCTTTGAAAACTGAAGCCCCGTTCCGGCTGCAGGAGCTGAAACGATGAAACGCCCAGATCCACGAGGATGCCGTGGATCGGGCTAATCCCCAGATGGTTCAGAACGAGAGGGAGGTTCTTGAAGTTTTCGTGCAACAGGCGCGTGCTGTCCAAATAGGGCCGGAGTTGCTGCTTGGCCTTCTCCAGGGATTCCTTGTCACGATCCAACCCAATCAGCAAGCCCCCGGGCTGGATCTTTTCGAGGATGGCCCAGGCATGACCTCCCAACCCCAGAGTGGCATCGACATAAATGCCGCCCGGCCGGCAGCAGAGCAGTTCGAGGACCTCCTCTTTCATCACCGGGAGGTGCTCAGGGACAAAACTGTTGATTACATCGTTTGTCATACCGGACTGCCAGATCGCTCTCACCATGCCCCCTCGCCCCGAAATCAGATCCCCTGATCCGCCAGTTTCTCCCGATCGTTATCTGTGAGAGGCTCGTCCTTCATGCTCTGGCGGATGATTTCGTTGTTCCACACTTCCAGGTGATCATTTTTCGCCATGACGATGACATCGCCGGAAATTTTGGCATCCTCCCGCAGAGTCTGAGGAATCAGAATCCGTCCCTGCGGGTCCATTTGCGCAAGCATGCCGTAGTAGCTGGTGAACTTCAGCAGCTTCAGCTTTGCCGGAACCATGCGAGGTGGTGTCTGGAGCTTTTGTGCGATCTGCTCCCAAACAGGAATCGGGTAGATCTGGGCACATTTGCCGTCATCGCTGGTGACGAAGTAGGTGCTGTCTTCCGTCTCAGGCAGGTCTCGGCGGAATTTGACCGGGATCTTCAAGCGGAACTTTTCATCTATCTTAGCGGGACAGCTTCCCCAGAGCATGGGCCCTCAACCACTGCAACATTAGAACTTTCGGAAAAACGCCAGAAACGGGGAAAGTAGGTTTACTGTGACCCCTATCTACCACTTTGGACCACTTTGGACCACATTCAGAATGTAAGTCTGCACGCAATTTATGTCAAGAAGATAGTGAAAATATTTGCACTTTGGGAAAAACAGGGGATTGTTTTGCCCATTTTATAAGGATAGGTAGGTCCGCTCCGCCGGACGAGGCATGGGATCGAGGAATCCGGAAAACCGAGGGCGGTGCGGCCCCGGTGCCTACTTTTTGGCTCTGGGGCGCCGAAATGCAGTTTTTTGGATGGTGGCCTATCTTCTGCGATAAGGTCCTTTCAAACCGGCCATGGCTATTCGTGCCATTCGTGCCTGCTTTTGGCTTTTACCGTACTAAATCGCAGTGTTGCATCTCCGGTCTGTTTTCCCCTGGTATCCGTGGTATGCCAAAATCGGGAAATGCGTATCCTGTCCTTCCCATTCGTGTGCTAACATATTTATCTGTTTCTACTTGGAGGCTATCGAGTGAAGGTCGGCATCGTTGGACTACCGCGGGTAGGGAAAAGCACTATTTTCAATCTGTTGACCCACGGGCACGTGGATACCTCCTCTTGGGGAGGAGGCAAAGGCGAGGCTCATATCGGCATAGCCCAGGTGCCGGATGCGAAATTGGAGCGGTTGGCGGCGATTTTCAAGCCTGAAAAAATCACGCATGCCACGATAGAGTATGTCGATTTGCCCGGCCTCGCGCGAGGAGAAGGCAAAGCGGTGGAGTCGCGCGAAATGAGCAGCTACCTCGCCAACCTCAAGAACGTGGATGCGCTGGTGCAGGTCGTGCGTGCGTTTGATGATGAAGACATTCCCCACTCCGAAGGGAGCGTCGATCCCCAGCGCGACATCGGGCTCTTCGAACTGGAGATGGTTTTCTCAGACTTGGCAATCATTGAGAAGCGCCTCGAGCGCCTGTCGAAAGATCTGAAGAAAGCGAAGACACCCGAACTCGAACTGGAAAATGCCGTGCTCGAGCGCTTCAAAGCGGCCCTGGAACAGGAGCAGCCGCTGCGTGATATTGATCTGACCGAAGAGGAGCAGAAGAGGATAAGGGGGTTTACTTTCCTCTCGGCAAAGCCGATGCTGCTCGTTCTCAATCTGGGCGACCAAGACATGGCCATGATTCCGCGCGTAGTGCAGGAATTCCGGCTGGAGCGGCAGGCGGCGCAAAAGGGCATTGGCATTACCGGCGTCTGCGGGAAAATTGAGGCGGAGATTGCCGCATTACCGGATGAGGATGCGCGGCTCTTCATGGAAGACCTTGGCCTCCCGGTCAGCGGACTCGTGCGGATTATCCACGAATCCTATTCATTGCTCGGCCTGCATTCCTTTTATACTGCGGGCGATCCTGAAGTGCGCGCCTGGACCATTTCAAAAAACACCACGGCGTTGCAGGCCGCGGGCGTGATTCACAGTGACTTTGAGCGAGGCTTCATCAAGGCCGAGACTGTCGCGTACGATGACATGATCCAACTAGGCTCGTTCCCGGCGGCTCGGAACAAAGGCTTGCTCCGCCTGGAAGGCAAGGAATATCAGGTTCAAGAAGGCGATGTGATTCTCTTTCGATTTAACGTATGAGATTCGGTGCCCTCCTCTATCTAGCGGCCATTGTATTCGTGTCCGCGCCGGCGCCAGTAAAAGCCGCGCAGGATACCGAGTACTTCGGCAAGATGATTGGGAAGATCGAGTTTCTGGAGGCTGATTCCCATCGGCCATTGGAGCATTCGCGTTACGATCGCAGCATCGGCCTGCAGGAAGGCCGCGACCGGCTGTCGCGGACCGGCTTGAAAGGTGCGATTCAGGCCCTCTACGACACCGGAAGTTTTTCCGATATCTCCGTCTCCGCGCAACCGGACTCGGATGGTGTCCGGCTCCAATTCCAAGTCCGGCTCAGCACCTACTTCAACCGTTTCCGCTTTTCCAAAGGAGTTGATCTCGAAGGCCGGGCGCCGGCCGAAGCGATCCCACTTCCGGTCGGCAAGCGCTTCACATTGGAGGAGCTTGAGAAGGCCAGGCAGGAAGTGGTGCAATACATGATCGATCAAGGATTCTATCAGGCGGCTGTGACGGCGCGTTGGGCACGGGACGGGGACAGCCCCCGGATCGACACCACGTTCGATGTCATTCCAGGTCCGCAGGCAAAAATCCGGTCTCTGATCATTCGCGGCGTGCCACTGAATACGGTCGCATCCATGCGCGAGAAACTGGGCGTGCAAGTAGGGCAGAAGTATCGACGCGACCGCTTTCGGAAGCAGCTCGACGGATTGAAGAAGAATCTTGTCGACCGCGGCTTTTTGGATGCGGAGTTGGATCTGAAGGGCGATCCGGAATCCTACAATCCAAACGACAGTTCCGTCGCCCTTGAATTGTCGATCACCAACTATGGGCAGGTGCGGATCGAAATCGATGGCTTCAAGATTCCAAAAAGCCAGCAGCGCCATCTCCTCCCGGTCTTGACCGGGGTGGGCTTGCGGCCGGAGTTGGTCGACGAGGGGACAGCCAATTTGAGGGGCTACCTCGAGGAGTGTGGCTACCCGGAAGCCACGATCCCGGTTCCGGACCAGGCCAGCCCGGACGCGTCCGGCACGCGCTTGCTGCATTACATGATTGACCGCGGCCGCCGCGTTTTGGTGAGCGAAGTCCGGTTTCACGGCAACCGCGCGTTCACCGATGCAGATCTGCTCAAGGCCCTGCAGATGCAGTCGTCCCGCTTTTTCCAGCGGTTGGCTTATGGTGTCACCCGGATTGATGCGCTCCTGCAAGGCTCAACGTACAGCGTCTCCAAGCTTGATGCGGATGTGGAGAGTTTGCGGTCTCTGTATTCATATGCGGGCTTTATCCACGCCACGGTGGTGCCGCTTCCCGAGTTTTACCAGGATGGCGAGAGAGTCCGGCTTGCCTACGAGATCAATGAGGGAGACCAGGCACACGCCAACAAAGTCACCATCAATGGCAGGCAGCCGGTAGAAGCGCTTGCAGCCAAGCTGGGCGTTCGAAAGGAAATTGCACAAACGATTGTGGCCAAGATGCATCTGAAGGAAGGCAAACCCTACTCTCCCGCCCTCGTGAAACATGATCGCCAGGTCCTGCTGGCCGCATTCAACGACGCCGGTTTTTCGCAGACTTTGATCCCTGTCCCTCGGGAGGATTCCGACGGCAACAACGGCTATGCCGTCGATTTCGATATCAAGGAAGGGGAGCGAGCCCTGATCGACAGAATCGTGGTGGTGGGAAGAGACCGCACCAGAAGCTCGGTGATTGAGAAACGAATCAAACTGAAGCCGGACGAACCTCTGAGCCTTGGAAAGATGCTGGAAACGCAACAGGCGCTATACAGCACCGCGGTTTTCGACCTGGTGCGAGTGGAACCTCAAAATGTCGGCAGCGACGCTTCCTCGCAAAATGTCATCATTCGCTTGCAGGAAGCGCGCCCGCGGACTCTGCGTTACGGTCTGGGCTACCAGGAACGG
>Ga0315284_10005220_pt1 | contig 18456 bp, 20 predicted proteins | sample YL17G09_16_MG_FD_203696 | JGI IMG/M metagenome (GOLD analysis project Ga0315284, IMG submission 203696) | Sediment microbial communities from Yellowstone Lake, YNP, Wyoming, USA - YL17G09_16 | ecosystem: Environmental > Aquatic > Freshwater > Lake > Sediment | place: USA: Wyoming | collected...
TGGATGGGCAAGGGGCTGGGCGTGGATCACCGTTACGCGGAAAACCTCGTGGCGGGCATGATCGAAGCGGGGCTGGTGATCGAGTGACCGAAATGCACGATGCGCTACATCAGCATTTGGAGGCCATGGCGACCTTCATGCGGGCGTTGAGCAACCCCGGTAAGCCGCTGCCTTATGCGGGCATGGAGGACTTCGTACTGCGTGAAGGTAGGGACATGGACTTGACTCCTACGGACCCCCAGCTGGAAATGGGCACGGCCAAGGAGTGCTTCGCCAACGCGACTCACTACATGCTCCAGAATCAGGGTTGCGTATACGCTGAGGGCTACGTGATATCGCCCAAGCTGCCGATTGCGATTCATCATGCGTGGGTGCTCAATCCCGAGGGACTCGTACTCGACCCAACGCTGGAATGGCGCGAAGGGGCGGCTTACATGGGGGTGTCGTTCACCCGCAAGGATTTGTTGCGCCGGATTACCAAGTCTGGTTACTACGGGTTGTTCTGCGCGGACGGGATCAGGATTTCTGACCTCGTGCTGGGGCTGGACAAGAAATTCACCTACAAGGGAAAGTCTGCATGAAACGCAAGCACCGCAGTGGACGCCGTACCGAGTTCCCCGCCGGAACGAAGCTGCACCGCAAGGCCCTGAAGAGCCAGTTCGGTACCAAGGGCTATCGCGAGTATTTTAAGGCGAAGCCGGTCCACGCCCGCGTTTGACTGCTGTAGAGTCGAGGGCATTCGTCAGGAGTGCCCATGGCCACACCGAAACACGCGGCATTTTTGGACCTTGAAGAAACCCTCGCGCATCGTTTCCGCAATGCGTGGTCCCGATACTGGACCCCCTTGTCGGAAGAAATGGTGCAGCTGGCTGCACGAAGCGAGTTTGACGCTGCCCATCGGCTGGCCGAGTCCATCGACCTCGCCCCCCTGTTTGACCGTCAACGCACCTTCGCCCGCACCGTGGGCATGGCGGCTTTGCTGTTGGGCGCGAGCCGCGTCAGCAACGTCAGGCACTCGCACGTGGCCAAGTCGCCGCCGAAGAAAGAGCTGTACGGCCTGATCGACCAGATGGGCTTGATGCTATCGCGCAACGCCACGCAGAAGCTGCGCGAGCAGGCGCACGCGTGGGTGCACGAGGAGGAGTCGAAGCTGCTGAAGTTCGACCCCTCGCAGCCTCGTGACGAGCGTGGACGGTGGACGGACGTGACAGGCACCCCTGAGTTCAAAGCGTGGTTCGGTGAGTCGAAAGTGGTGGACGCCGAAGGCAATCCACTGCGCGTGTATCACGGGACGACGGCGGATATAGACGAGTTCAAGCTGGGCAATTCAAGCAACGCCGACATGGATACAGGCGTCGGGTTTTTCTTCGCCGGGAGCGCGAGCGAGGCGGGCTTTTTCACACAGGAACCCACCGACCTGATGGGCAGCCGCAGTGATCAGTATTCGCGCAACGCGGCAATCCTCCCGGTGTACCTGCGCATCAAGAACCCCAAGGTCTACGAGACGCAGGCGGAGTACCGCGCCGATTTTGATGAGGCCCCCTACAACCGGGAGGGTCGGGGCGAGGCGATGTTCCAACATCTCAGTGCGCAGGGGTACGACGGGGTCATCGTGCGCGATTCGATGCTGGACGGAGAAGGAAGCGGCGCTTGGTATGTGGCATTTTATGCCGAGCAGGTGAAGTCGGCGTTCAATTCACGCCCGAGCAACGACCCGCACCTAATGAAGGGCGAGGTGGTCAATCAGGAAGAGCACGCGCTGACCAAAGCCGACTGGAATGAAGAAGAGCACCCACGCGGTAAGACGACGCCAGACTCGACGCCGGGAAGTTTCACGTCGGTGACAGGCACGCCAGCGTTCAAAGCGTGGTTCGGGGGCAGCAAGGTGGTTGACGCCGAGGGCAATCCTTTGCGCGTGTACCACGGGACTACTGCGGAGTTCTCTGTCTTCGACAGTTCATTGGCAGGCTATGGGACGGACAGTAACCGCGACGGTGCGTACTGGTTCTCCGATTCCCCCGAGGTGGCGGGGGTATTCGCAGGAAGCACTGCCGGAGGTAGCTACACGACTGTCGGGGGGGAGAAGGTTGAATGGGGGAGGTCACAGATTCTGCCTGTGTTTCTGTCCATGAAGAATCCGTACATCGACGAGAAGGGCAAGTACGCCAAGCAGGGTGGCCTCACACGGGCGCTCATTCGTGAGCTAGAGAATGACGGGTATGACGGGGTGATTTGGCCGGAGTCGTCATACGACTTACCAGATACGACGGATCAAGGGCCTGTCAAAGGGTACCGCCGTGATCGGTTTGGGCGCGTATTCGGTAACGAGGTTCCCTATCCGACGCAGTACGCCGTGTTCCATTCAAATCAGATCAAGTCGGTGTTCAACGCGCATCCGACGAAGCACCCTGACCTCACCAAAGCCGAGAAGGCCGACCCCAACCGCAACCAAGTGAAGATCAACGTGGCGGGCAAAAACTACTTTGGCCTCGCCGCGTCGATTCAGGTGTCGCGCCTGTCGGCGTTCGGTTTTCTCGCGGAGGCGGCTGATGCGGGCATCCTGAACTACCGTATTGACGCCGTGCTGGATGAGCGTACCTGCGAAGTGTGCAGGCAGATGGACGGCTGGGTATTCCCGGTCGAGGCGGGCATGGCGCTGGCACAGCAGATCATGGACACCGACGACCCGGATACGCTCAAGTCCATCGCCCCTTTCTACGCCCAGAACAAGGCATCGCTCGCGGCACTCAAGGGTTACGCCACCGAGGATTTCATCAACGAGGGCATGAGCTTGCCCCCCTTCCATCCGCTGTGTCGTTGCATTCTGACCCCGACTGACGAGCCAGCGGACATCCACCCCACCCAGCTGTCGGATCGCGTGGCGCTGGCCTCTCAGACGCTCTATGGCGAGGGCGACGGCACCCGCCTGACGCAGGACCTGTTCGGGCTGGAGCGCGCCCCAGACGATGCGGTAGCGCCGCCCACGCCGGAAGAGAGCACTGCCCTACAGCGCCTGCTCGACTTGCTGGCCAACCCGCCCGACGTATTTGCCCCGTTCCAAGCGCGCACGCCAACGGAGGCGGCGTGGATCAAAGACGTGGTAAGCGGCTGGCTGGAACCCACCGATGTACCCCCGGCAGCACTCATCACCCCCCAGCCGTTTGAAGGAACTACCATCCCTCAGGACTACGTGAAGCCGTTCGATCCGGCGAAGTTGCGCCAACTGGCGGCTTCCCGGTGGCCATGGCTCGCGGGACTGCTGGGCTGGCTGGCCCTGCGAGATCGAGAACCGGAACCTGCCCTCGTGCCCGATGACGAGGAATACGACGACGAGGAACTTCCATGACGTACTTCTTCCGGCAGCAGCAGATGGCCAAGGGCTGGGGCAAAGAGATCAACGCGGCGTGGGATGAAGTCGATCATCCTCGCGGGAAAACCACCCCCGAGTCGAACGACGGCAGCTTCATGCCGAAGGGCGGCGGAGCCTCGCACGAGAATGGTGGGATACCGAGAGGTGCCGTAGAGGTTCCCGGTTCTGGTGGGGGGGCTTATCAGGCTCCTCCAGAGCAGTCGATGCCGGGGGGCAAGTTCGACCCCAACTACGTCAATCAGGACAACTGGACGCTCTCCAACAAGCAGCCCAGTCCCGCAGAGATGCGGCAGCACGGGCGCGAAATGGGGCAGGCTGTCCGTGACGTGGCTGACGCCGTTCCGGGCAGTGTAGAGCGGTTAGCAGAAGTACAGCAGCGGTTAGCGGGTGAGTACGGGAAAGACTACGCTCGTCAGACAACGCAATACGCGGCTGACCTGATGAAGGACCCTGCGGCAGCCGCCAATGCGGCACGGCTAGATGCACTGGCGGATGCGGGCCACTCCCACACCGCAGGCGAGGCCAAGGCGAAGGCTCCGCCGCTGGGTCCGGGCGTGAAGGGCACCAGCTACGTGCCTCACGACAAGGTGGACGTGGGGGCCATCCTGTACACCGCATGGGGCTACGACCAAACCAACACCGAGTTCTACGAAGTCACGGGGGCGTCGAAATCCGGCAAGACCGTGACCATCCGTGAACTGGCCAAGGAGACTTCCGATAGCGGCTTTTTGGCAGGCCATACGCGGCCTGTGTTGGGGCACTATCGCGAGGGCGAGAAGCCCATGACCAAGAAGGTCTCGGCCAGCAATACGCTGAAGATCCACGGCAACTACGGCTACGGTCATTTGTGGGATGGCACCGACAAGTCCGTTTCTTGGGGGCATTGACATGAGCAACAGTCCGGTTGAATCCCGCATCGCCATCGCTAAGCTCGATGCGAAAAAGCAAATCGCTTATGGCATGGTCTACCTGCCCTACGTCCCGGACAGTCAGGGCGACTTCATGACCCCCGAAGAGATTGAGCGGGTCGCGCACAATTTCCTGAAGAAAGGCGCAGTCGAGGCCATCGACACCGAGCACAGCCTCGTGCGCAACGGTTCCGCTGCTGTCGAGAGCTTCATTGCCCGCCCCGGTGACCCGGACTTTGTTCCGGGATCGTGGGTGTTGGGCGTTCACATCCCAGACAAGGGGATATGGGCCAAGGCCGAGTCAGGTGAACTCGGTGGCTTCTCCATGTACGGCACTGGGCGTCGGCAGCAGCGGATTGTCGAGATCGAGGTGCCCGACGAGGGCGTGCTGTTCGGCAAGACCGAAGCAACGGGCGGCGCGGGCGCGCACGAGCACATTTACGCGCTGGATTTCAACGACAAGGGCGACTTTCTAGGTGGCGAGACCGACGAGATCAACGGCCACACGCACATGATCCGAAAAGGCACCGTGACTGAGCCGGGTCCAGACGGTCATCGCCACCGCTTCAGCTTCGTGGACACGCTGGCCAAGGGCTGCGGTCCGCTCTCCGAAGAACAGAAGGGCTGGCAGAAGAAGCGTAAGGCATTGCGCAAGGCATGGGACGAAGCTTCCCATCCCCGTGGCAAGACTACGCCCGAGTCGCGGGGCGGGAGCTTTGCGCCGAGTGGTGGGAGCAGCGGGGAAGGGGGCGGCTACAAGACCATTCAGGGCGCGACGCCGATTATTCCTTGGGTCGTGGCGCACACCGTGCTCCAGCGCATGGGGACGGACCCCGTAGCGACCAAAGAGTACGGGGACGACTTCACCCACTGGGCGAACGAGAAGTTCAATTCGGATGCGAAGTTCCGAGCCTCCGTAATGGACGAGCGGGACAGCCAGATGGCTGGAGACGGCGCGGCTGGCCGGGACTTCCTCTATCGGCAGGCGGAAGACTACTTCAAGCAGAACAAGCCTATGGCCATGATGGCTGAGAGGAAGCCCGCTGAACTCACCCCCTCTGGGCATCGCCCGCTGTCCACCATCGCCCGCGAGATCCGCCGCGACTGGGGGCCGAAGGTGTATTTCGGGGCCAAGCCGTACCTCGATGCGCTGTCCAGCATGTATGACGTGAAGGAGCCTTACTACGAGGATTCCGGATCGTCGGTGGTCGCGTATCTGCTGGGCAACATGCAGACGTGGAGGGGTCCGAAGGCCAAGGAAATCAAGGCTGAGTTGAAGAAAATCCTGAAGGTCCGCAAGGAGGATATGTCCGCTGATGAACTTCCCGAGGACGCGGGACAGGATGAGGAACCATGCAAGGACTGCCAGACGCCCAAGGCGTGCCGTCACGCAGGCCACTGTCTGATCTCTGACGAAGAGGACGAGGAGGACACAGCGGACGACGAGGATGTCGAGAAGAAGGCGTGCCGTGGCAAGAAGAAGCGTCTTGTAGGCAAAGTCTCGGCCTAGTGCAGCTGGCTGCACCATGGGATATTTCTACCGCCAGCGAGTGATGAAGCGGGGTTGGGATGCGGAATCTCACCCACGCGGCAAGACTACGCCGGAATCAAGGGGCGGATCGTTTGCGCCGAATGACCTGAAGGACGCTCACCCAGAGGTGGCTGCCGAAGTGAAGAGCCTCCAGCGCATCGGGTATCGCTGGCTGGCGGAGGGGCGGCCCTACACTCGTGCGTATTTCGAGCATTCGTTGCAGGCGAAGATGAAGCACGCCATGGGGCCGGGGCATGAGAAGTACATTTCGTCCATGGCTGAGCGCATCTGGAACGAATACCACAAGAACGGCCCGCATCGGTATTTCGAGCCAGACTCGGTGCTGAAATCGGATGTGCTGCTATGAGCTACTTTTTTCGCCAGCGATACCACTTCCTCAAGTTTGATGAGTCGCAGGTGGTGCGTGGTAAGACGACTCCCGCGTCCACTGCGGGCTCGTTCGCCCACAAGGGCAACGCAGGAGAGGCAGGCGCTACCAAGGCCAAGCAGGCGGGTTTCGGGAATATGCACGCCTCCGTGCATGAGATGCTGTCCAAGGTTGCTGGGTTTTGTACGAGGTGGTCGGAGAAAGCTCCTAACCACACCCATCAACCGGGGATCGACAAGAACGACAAAGCGGGCCTGATTGCACAGGCGCAGGCATCAAAGCCTTTGTACGACACGTGGGCGCGAGGCGTGGCTTCCGTATTTGAGGCGGAGGTGTTCGATAAGATGGTGGACGGGCGTAATCCTGTGCAGCAGGCCATTGAGTACGCTAAGGCAAACCCGGAGTCCTTTGGTCTACTGCTCGCGCCCATCAAGGGTGATCCGCGCTTGACCGAAAAGGTAAATAATGAGTACGGGGGCGATTTCTCCAGAGTGATGGACATGGTGCGTGGCACCATTGCCGTACCTGACGCAAGTCGTATTGATGATGTGCTCGATGTGCTGGAAAGCGCGGGATTGCAATTGGCCAAGGCTCCCAAAGACCGCATCAACAACCCCGGTGATGAGGGTTACCGGGATGTCAAACTGAACGTGATGATGCCGAATGAGCACATCGCGGAACTTCAGGTCATGACGCACTCTATGTTAGAGGCCAAGGAAATCCTTGGTCACAAGCTGTATGAAGAACAGCGCGCCATCACAGGTCGATGTGAGAGAGAACAGCGCGACCCTACGCCAGATGAGTGGGTGCTGATCAAGGAGTACGACAAGCGACAGCGGGATGAGGTGTACGACCCGGCGTGGCAGCGTTCCGTGAGAATTTCTGGAGCACCCGCATGAAGTACTACGATTTCGATGACATCCCGGCGACATGGAAAGACGGAGAGATGCCGCGCATCCTCGTGAACGGCGAATGGGTGCGTTACTATGACGTGGGCAAGTTCGGCATGTACGCGCAGCCAATCTCCAAGGCTGAGTTCGACAAGTTAGTGGGGCAGCAGCAGGCTACGGGGGAGACGTGAGCTACTTCTCCCGCATGATGAAATGGGATGACGCCGCGCATCCGCGTGGTAAGACCACGCCGGAATCAAACGACGGCAGTTTTGCCCCTACGGCAGACAAGCTGGACCACAAGGAGCTTCATGCCCGCGCTATCGCCATGGCGTACCCGCACCTGAGCAAGAAGATCCGCGATGGTGGAGAAACAGGCTGGCAACATTCGCAACGGGTCGCTGCGCAGTTTGAAGACCACACGCTGAAGTTGATTGCCTACCTGCACGATCTCGTGGAAGACAGCCCGGTCACCGTAGAGGAAATTCGTACGCACTTTGGTGTCCGCGTAGCGGCAGCAGTGGATGCACTAACCAAGCGTAATGAAGGGGGCACGAAAGAGCCGCTGGAACACTACTTGGCACGAGTGGTGGCTAACCCCGATGCCCTGCGGGTGAAGGTCGCGGACATGAGCGACAATATGCATAACGTATCGGAAGCGGCGCGCAGCAGTCCGCATCTGCAAGCTAAACATCGTGGGTACAAGGAAACTTATCCGAAGTTGCAGGCGGCATTGAACGGGAGCTTCACGTGAGTTACTGGGACCGCTGGCGCGGACGCTTCAGTAAGGGCAATCCGTATCACGACAAGCTGGGGCAATTCTCCACGCCCGAAGACGCCGTGATTTTTGTGCGCCCGCGTTCCGGGTACAACTCCGATCCGACTAAAGATGCCGAGTGGCGTGGGGCTTACTCCGAGGGCAAGCGGTTCGCTATCCGGCGCGAGCGCAATGCACTGGGAGAAGGTGCAGTCGTGCAGCCAGCTGCAACAGAGCGGGGGTTTCTGTCTAACGTGCTGGTGGCCAGTGGCCAGCAACCCGGTACCGTGGACCCCATTGCCATCGCACGACAACTGGCAGGCAGTGGCACGGGGGTAACGGGCGAGTACCCAAACCAAACGGAGGGGGAGGCGCAGCCGCACCAGTCATCCGGACGCGACAACATCCACCCGGACTACTTGCCGGTGATCGACAAAGTGGAGGCGTTCCGCGACCAAGTACGTGCCGCGTTACAGCCCGTCTTGGGTACGCGCGAGGCTGAACCTCACGAGGTAAAGCCGCTGCTGAAGGGGTTGGGGTTCAACCTGACATCGTTAGGCGATGAAGGGGGGATCAATGGAGCCGGGACGTGGCGGGTATCGGATGCCGAAGGCAACCTGTTTTTTCTCAAGGTCAACGGGAATGATCACGGGCACGGAGGGGCTATCGAAGAAGAACGGGCTTACGACGTACTGATCAAGGCCGGGCTGGGTCCTTCGATAAACCCGGTGTTCCGGGTGGCGAACAACGTGACGGTGCAAGCCTTTTTTGACGATGCGGGCAAATTGTCCACGTGGAGTGGGAGGGACTCTGCCCTAGTCGAACGCGCTGTCAAAGGTAACGCACAGGAGATTGCCAACCTGACGGCTGCCGAGTGGTTGTTGGGGGACGGAGATAAGCACGATGGTAACTACAACTACTACAATGGTCGTGTCTACGGGAACGACTACAGTCGGGCTGGGTACTACGGCTACGATTTCACAGCAGGCGCGTTCGGTTATTTAAGTCGGTATGGGGTATCGGTAGACGCAAACCAGATGCTGAGCACCGCCGAGCGGGTGCTGAAAGTGATGAACGAAACCCCCTATGGCCGCCTACCGCCCACCAGTCACGGCTCCAATACACGAACGGAAGCGGCGCTGGAGCGATTTGGAAAATTGAAAAAGGCAGTAACTAAGTACGCCTCACCCGATGGTGTGGTTGAGGCACATGCTCTGAAGAACGGTCTTGGTTGGTGGTAGACGAGGCGAGACGAACATGAAGATCACCATTGGATCGGTCGGTCACACGTACGGCACTATTGAATGGGATGGCGAGCAGTACCGGATCATGGGTGAGGACCGCAAGATGCTGGCCAAGTGGCTGCCACAGCTTGAAGAGCGTTTGAGACTGTCGGGCAATGCCTTGCTGACTGAATTGCCTTTCTATCTGGAAGGCGCGGACAAGTGGGTCAAAACGGAGCAATGACCTTCGTACTTTGAACGAAGTACCCTGTCGGTACACCCCCACCCCCGAGGCGTGCCGTGTCTGCATTCCTGCAAGCCCTTCTGAAAGAAGCCGTGTGGCGCGAGGAGGAGCACCCGCGCCAGCCTGCGGGCAGTCCTGCCGGGGGTGAGTTTGCTTCGTCCGCATTGCGTGGCCCACAGGACATCAACGTGGTGTCCTACGAATACAAGCGTCCGGGTATCCGACAGCAGCATAAGCTGAACGTGATTTTTAACCCCACTAAGGAAGAACTGATCCGTTGGGCGGGTAGAGATATTCAAGGTGTTCGCTGGGTGAAGTGGGCTGGGAACACGGTCTTCTGGGAAGACTGGGCAGCCATTCATGGGCAGGTTCTCAATGGGCTGGTCAAGATGGGCGCGGCGAAGAAGTCTGATTTCTCTCAGGAGCGTGGCTTCGTTCAGGGGGAAAACCCCGTGAAGCGCGTGGTGTCGGAGGAGATCAACAGCTACTTCCATCTCTTTCCAGTGAAGAAGTCGTGGCTGCAACTGATCAAGGATGCAGCGGACTGGCAGGAGGAGGATCACCCGAGGGGCGTGACCACTCCTGAGTCGAACAGTGGCAGCTTCGCGCCAGCCGACAATAAGCAACTGGACATGGTAGGCCACACCGAGGCAGAGGCGAAGCAATTGGCCACGCACGCGGCCCGTGTTTCTGCACAGCAAGCCTACAAAGATGCGGCAAACGCAGAGGCAGACCCAAAGCAACTGGCCAAACTGGCGCTGGCCGTCGCCAAGCTGGAGGCGTTGGACAAGATCAAGGAAATTGAGGCGGGTACTGTCACGTCCGAAGGCAAGGACGAGCCGCTGCTGATGATTACGCCGGAGATGCTGAAGGACCCCACGCTCGCGCCCATGGCAGAGGCGTACATCATCGCGTCGATGCGCGACCGGATGTTGGACGAACAGGGTATCGAGTTAGCGGAGGTGGTGCGACAGGACCTCGCGTTTGGTGATCTTAAACTGCAATCGACCAACCCTGACTGGGCCGCCGCGTTGGATGACTACATCGGCTCCGGGTACTCGAAAATAAACGGGCACTTCCGGGGCGAGTCTGGGGATTCAAATCCGGATCACGATTCTGCCGAATGGCAGATTGCGTATGAGAATTACATGGAGAGCCATGAGGACGAGGCTATGGATGCCGCTCGTGATACGTACCTTGAGGCCGGGGCGGATTCCATAGACGAGCAGGTGTCTTCGGCTCTTGCCGACGATTCCGACCTACAGGACTTGAAAACTCAGTTGGAGGCTGCGGAAATTACGCAGGAGGAGTACGACAAGAAGCTGACGGCGACGACCGACTCGCTCAGGGAGTCCGCTGAGAGTGACTATCTTTCTGAGTTTGAGTCCTCTTCCGAGTATGAAGATGCCATGAACCAGTTGAAGGAGGATGCCACCACGGTGGCGGATGAGGAGTGGGAGTCGGAGGGGTGGGGCCAGAGCGATGTAGAAGAAAAGGCTGACAACATCAAGGCGCTGATTGACTCGCGGCCACCGACTCCTCTCACCCTGATCCTGAAGCGTGGCGTGTCTTCCGGACGCTCCCTCAACTGGGATACTTTGAGTACCGGGGACACCATTGATCTGGAGGGGTTCACTTCCACGTCGTCAAAGTCTGAGGTTGCTGAAAAATGGTCTGAGGGCAATAAAACCATCGAGATCGTAGTTCCCGCTGGAGCTAAGGACGTGCTGTTCACCACTAACGACCGCGAAGGCGAGGTGATCCTGAATCACGGCAGCCGATTCACGGTGCTCTCGCGCAGCGAAGAACACCTGCTCGTGTATTACCACCCCGAAGGCAACGAGCCTCCGGAGCCTGAGGTCGAGAAGGCCGAGGGCCGCCGCTATCGCATGAATTTCGGACGCATGGGTACGGAGCCGACCATCGTAGGAGAAGGCCATGGCACAGGCAGTGGTGGACACGCTGTTACGGATCGCAGCGTGGGTGTGGCTGTACTTCCACAGGACGCTGCCCCCCGAGTGAAGAAGTCGTGGCTTCAGGTCCTCAAGGACGCCGTGTGGCGTGAAGAGGAGCACTTGCGTGGCGAGTCCGTGCCGGGGACCAACAAGGGGTCTTTCACGCAGATGGCCGAAGCTCTGCACACAGCGGTGGCACACACGCTTATGGGGCGGCTGAAGGCGGCGGGTGGCTTCACCTACCAGCCCTACACGCTCGACGCGCCGACCGAGGGCTACGCTCTGTCCATCGTGCGAGACAAGGAAAAAATCTTTCGTAGTGGGGTTACAGAGGCGGATGTAGATCGGTATGCCCGTGACAATTCCGACCTGTTCACGGCCAATCCACACGCCCATTTCGGGGGCTGGCTGGATCAGGAGACCGGCAATATCTACCTTGACATTTCGATCATTGAGCCTACATTAGACAAAGCTATAGCTATGGCCCAAGCGCACGGGCAGGAAGGAATCTATGACCTCAAAGAAGGACGAACCATCATCGTCAAACGCCCCGAAGAGCGCCGAAAGTCCGAAGCTGGTGCGGGTAGAGTTCCCGAGGAACGCGACGCCAAAGGAGATCGCGGAGCACCTGAACAAGCTGCGCGAACAGGCTGGCTTCAAGAAGTCCTGAAGGGGGACTACCCCGGTCACCCCTTCCGTGGCAATCAGTACACGGGCGGGCGCGGGCACAACGCCCAGCAGCGTGGGTGGCTCAAGGAGATGGAGGTCGAACAGCGCAAGGCTGAGGCGGCAGGAGCCATTCCACGGGGAGTACGGTACGACACCAAGCTGGACGCCCCCGAAGTGTCTGATGAGGACGCCAATTCCCTGATGGAGATGTACGCCCGGTACGAGCGCAATCTGGCCAAGGACCAAGGCTGGAAGTACGGAGGGGCGCACGATTTCACACTGGGCGAAGGGAGCGTGATGCTCTCGCCAGAGAGGCCGCCCGCCATCGACCTGATGACCCCCAAAGAGTGCTTCAGCAACAGCACGAGCATGGTCATGGGCTCCGGGACTCACCGGTACTGTGAGGGATACGTGATGCTGCCCAACCTTCCCATGCCCATTCACCACGCGTGGGTGTGGGATGAGACGACGAGCACGCTCATGGACCCCACCTTGGGTTGGCAACCGAAGGCTAAGTACTTCGGCACCAAGTTCAGTACCCCGTACCTGTACAAGGCCATGATGAAAAACAAGTACTACGGGCTGTTGGTGCAGGGAGACAACAAGCGGTCCCTTCTGACCACTGGGCAAGATCCTGAATACCAGTACAGGGCATCATAATGAACAAGCAGCAGTTCCTGTACGAAAGCTACACGGACACGCCGATCTCGGATGAGGTTCGTGCGCGTGCAGCTATCGGCAAAGCGTGGAGCGAGGCAGAACACCCGCGCGGAAAGACAACTCCTGACAGTACGCCGGGGAGCTTTGCGCCTGCCGAAGTACTGCCGCCGGAACCCGGTACTGCGCAGGTTCCGGAAGGGACGCTTCGCGTTTACCATTACACAGACGATCTTGATGCCGTTTTGAAAGAAGGCTTGATGCGATCAAAGGCCAAGGGGCACACCTACGGTGAGCCGGATCTGGTCTGGGCGTCCGCGCAACAGCCGGGCAAGCACAAGGACTACGTTGAGTTCTACGTGTACCCCAACGAATTGGGCATTGGTGGGGAGCACCGTCAGGACAAGTTCACGGTGGAGCAGGTTAAGCAGCGCGAGTCCTATGGCAGTGATGTCACCCTACTAGGAGACATGCCCGCCAGTCGGATCATTTCACACCACAGGAGCTGGCACGACTCCGCCCGATACCTAGAATCAGATCCAGAACAAATCAAATCTGCATTGTCTGGCGAATACGACCGGATGCTGGACTGGCCCGGAGAGGGTCCGGCCATACAGTATATTAAGCAGAAATATGGAACAGTAGCCAAGGTTTGGTTGGAGACGGTCCGTGCGACCGCTGCTGATCGGCCTCACGGGTAAGGCTGGGGTCGGCAAGGACACGGCGGGCCATTATTTCAACCGCAATCACGGTTTCGAGTTGTATGCCCTGTCGTGGCCTATCAAGGCGGGCATCGAGGCCATGTTCAACCTCTCCTCCGACGTGTGGACCCGCGAGCACAAGGAAACCCCGATCCCGTGGCTGGGCAAGTCCCCCCGTGAACTGGCGCAGACACTGGGCACGGAGTGGGGTCGGAAGCTGGTCAGGCAGGATGTCTGGGTCCGTACCATGCTGCATCGCTGGAGCACGGTATTGACCATGGAACCCCCGCGCATGTGCGTGATGGATGTGCGGTTTGACGACGAAGCGGAGGCCATAAAGCACCACAGTGGCTGGATCATCCGGATCGTCCGCCCCGGCGTTTTGCCGGTGGCCAACCACGCCAGCGAGGCTGGAATTGATGATAAATACGTCGATTTGACCATCCTGAACGGGGGTACCCCCCGTGATCTGGAGGATTCCGTCTACGAAATCATGGAGCGGCTGATCGCGTAGTTTGGGTTTGGAGGTTATATCGTGCAGCCAGATGCACTGGGAGACCTCCTTGTGAAGGTAAAAATCGTTGCGAACGAACTGCTCGACACAGACATCGAAATGGTGTCTCTGGTCCGTCACGGCGCGAACCGTTGCCCGTTCAAAGTCCTGAAGTCTGACGACGAATCTCCCGTCAGCAAGCTGGGAGACAAGCTTCAGAGCTTTTTCTCCATCGCCAAGGGCGAGTTCTCCGTCACGGCGTACTTCATCCGTAAAGATGCTGCCGATTCCCTACTGCCCATCCTGAAGGCGGAAGGCGTGGACACGTCCAACGTGTCTGAGTCCGAGGGGGTCACGGTGGTTACGCTGTCCAATGCTTCTGCGCGGGGCTTTATCCAGTTGACGGATGCCCTCGCCATTGCGGTGGATCAGCCCATTAAAGAGTTCAGCGATGAGAGCATCGTGAAGGCGTACGCCGAAGGCGTAGGTCTGTCCGGGTTCGCGCCGAGCGTGAACCTCGCGGTGTCCGGCCTTGCAGAGTCAGTTTGGAGCCTGTTGAATTCCAACGAAGTTCTGGGTGAACGAGAGGATCGCATAGCGAAGGTGGACACGATGCTGGCTTCATTCCGGAAGTACATCACCTCGCTGGCACGGATGCTCCCGGCGCAAGTTTTCAAAGTCGAAGCCGCTGTACGTGCGGTACAAACAGAGGATGCAGATATGCCCAAGGGCAAACTGGACGAAGCGGTGGTAGGGGATCTGGATGGGCTGCCGACCGAGCCGGTCACCAAGACCGACGCAGAGGCTCCCGTGACCCCCTCCGTTGTCACCAAGACGGCGGAAGAGGTCAAAGTCGAGCCCACGGCAGCGGCTGAAAAGCCCCCGGTCACTGAGGACAAGCCGGACGCTCTGGCTTCCATCCTCAAGGCGCTCGACGCCATCAACAGCAAGGTCGATGGGCTGGCCAAGTCCATCGAAGATCAGCGGTCGGTCACCGACACGCTGGCCGCCCAAGTCGCTGAGGCGACCGAGGTGCTGGAGAAGGCTGAGGATTCCCGGCGCAGCACCACAGTCGTGCGCATGGGGGCGGATATGGATCTCGCGCTGTCCTCCTTGGGCGGTAGCGACTCCCGCACCCCGCGCAAGACCATCGGGAAGGCCGATGAGGAAAAGTGGGGCAATCTCTTCTCCGATCTCGACACATTCCGTCCATCCCGCTGAAGTCACCTTCGGCATTTTTTGTTATTGAGGAAAATCGCAATGTCCAGCAACAAGGAACTTCTCCGAAAGGCAGACATCGCCGTTGGTGACCTTCAGGGCAACGGTGGTTATCTGAACCCCGAGCAAGCGGATACTTTCATTCGCAAGCTCCTCATCCAGCCCACGCTGCTCTCGCAGGTGCGCAGGGTGGTCATGGCGTCGCCTGTGCGAAAGGTCAACAAGATCCAGTTCGCCAGCCGCATCCTGATGCCTTCGCCGGGCTCTGGCACGGCACTGGCTGCCAACACGAGTGCTACGAATCGCCGCAGTAAGGCGACGACCGAGCAGATCACGCTCACCACGAGCGAAGTGATCGCGGAAGTCCGACTGCCCTACGATGTGATCGAAGACAACATCGAGCGCGGCAACCTCGGCGCGATGACGGACACGGGTGGATCACCCATGGCCGGTGGCCTGCGTGACACGATCATGACGTTGATCGCAGAACGCTGTGCCCTCGATCTGGAGGAACTGGCGATTCTCGGTGACGTGTCCGGTGGCGCTGACGACTACCTGAAGCTTCAGGACGGATACCTGATCCGGTTCACGTCGAACGTGGTGGATGCGGCGAATTCCCCTGTCAGTCGTACGGTGTTCAAGAACGCCATGAAGACGATGCCGACGCAGTACCGCCGCAATCGCGGCGCGATGCGCCACTTCGTTTCGACTGAGCAGGAGATCGAGTACCGAGACACGCTGAACGCTCGTGAGACGGTCATGGGAGACAGTCAGTACCAGAGCCTTGCCCCGGTCTACGGTGCGGGCGCTCCGGTCGAAGGCGTTGGTCTCATGCCGAGCGCCAAGGGTCTGCTCGTTCACCCGCTGAACCTGCTGTTCGGCATCCAGCGCGACATCATGTTTGAAACGGACAAGATCATCACGGAGCGTGTGTACGTGATCGTGGTGACGGCCCGTATCGCGCTTCAGGTCGAAGAGGAACTGGCGGGCGTGAAGGTCATCAACATGGGCTGATCCCCTTCTCGGGACACCTCGTGACTTGACAGAAAGGGCTGGCGGGGGTAATTCCTCGCTGGCCTTTTCTTTTTACACCTCAGAGGGTTACCAATGTCTATTCGGATCAAGCTCGTCGGTTGCGAAAGGTTTTCTCTCATGGGAGAACTTTTCGAGAAGGGTTTTTTCTACGACTTGTCCGAGGACAAGGCCCGTACCCTGCTGAAGAAGACGGAAGAGCGGGGTCGCCCCTACTTCGTCCGCGTGGAGACCCCCGTCGAGAATGAGGAGGTCGAGATCACGGAAGAGGAAAGCGAGGAGATCGGTGGCGTGAAGATCACTCGCAAGCGTGGCCGTCCCCGCAAGAATCCGATCATCAAGGAGCGCGGTGACACGTCCTCCTTGGACGATGAGGATCGGACCAGAGACCAGTCCGCTACGGTCGTGACCGAGGACGGGATCGAGGTCTGAGTGGCGGAGTTCACACTACCTGACGAGATTTGTGAACTTCTGATTGCGGAGGGGCGACTCAAGGAAGAGTTGTCCCGGCGTCAGGCAGATTACCAGCTGGTCTGCCAGAATTACCCCGGCAGACTGGACCCCAAGAAAACCCCCGCCTTCTATCTTCTATTGGTGGCGCACCGCAAGTGGCAGCACGCCTATGAAAAGCTCACCCTCCTCCGCTACAACGCGGCGCAGGCTTGAAGGTGCGTGCAGCTGGCTGCACGAGCACCCGGTCTACGCGACCTGTCTCGTGTACCTGCTGGTCGGGGCTGGGCTACTTCTGTTTATCGCATTCGTGCAGGGAGGTGGCCGGTGAAATATAGCCAGCGCCCCATCCGAGGCACGGAAATGTCCCCTAACGAGAGATTCGCTGCGCTTACGGTGCATATGGCGTGGTTGACCGCAGGAAGACCAAACGAGAATGGCCGGGACTTCTCGAAAGCCCCCATCGCCAAGTGGACTAAGAAACGGGATTTCGAGCGAGCGGCGTGCAGGGCAACCAACACAGGGCGGAAAACGACTAGGGGCCGATAGCCGATGTCGGAATTTGGACGGTGTAGAGTTCTCGTAGCCTACGCCCACTCCACGGAGATTCCACCATGCGCGGTCTACTCTCGTTCCTGCTCCTGCTGGTCACGAGTGCTGCTCTAGCACAGGCTGTTCCAACCGTTACCTTTACCGCTTTGCCCGTCTCGGGGGTCAGCCCCCTCACCACCAACCTGACGTGGAGTAGCACCGGAGCTTCTACTTGTGCGGCTTCCGGGGGTTGGACTGGAGCCAAGGCTACCAGTGGTACACAAGTCATCACCGGAGTTACAGCCAACACCACGTACACCCTGACGTGCTCCACGAGTGCGGGTACGGCCCAGTTGTCGTGGACTGCCCCCACGCAAAATACCGATGGCACCCCCCTGACGAATCTGGCGGGGTATCAGGCATTCCGTGCGGCCACTAGTGCGGGGTTGGCGACGGCCACTTCTGCTGCGGAAATTGCGATTCCCGCACTGACTTACACTCTGACGGGAATTCCGGCAGGTACATGGTATTTCGCCATGCGGTCGAAGAACTCCGCAGGAGCGGTCAGCGACCTGTCCAATGTGGTTTCTAAAACCATCGCGTTGCAGTCCGCCAGTGCCAATGCGTCTGTGACGGTCAGCACCGTGCCGAATCCTCCGGTCCTCGTGACGGTGAATCAGGTGGCGTACGAACTGAAGTACGGTCACGGTGAAACATCGCTGGGTCGCCTTGTGGGGTACATCGACTTAGGCGTGGCTTGCGGTGCAGGACCCATCGTGAAGAAGAACGGGCAGTACTACGAAGTACCGCTGGATCAGGTTGAACTGGTCCGGATGCCGAGGTCGATCATCGTCGTAGCGAAGTGCGCGAGTAGCTGAGGGTTGTGTCGCGGTTTGCCGCGTAGGAGAGCGATATGTTATCGACCAGCGAAAGAGACCTGCTCTCGACGGAGTTACAGAGTGATCCACTTGCCCGTGGGTATTCTGGGATGACGGCAGTGCAGGTAGTGGCAAGCCTGCTTACGAAAAATCGCAGCCGTGTCCGAGCGCGAATGGACTCCTCTGAGATTTGGCAAAGTGTGGTTATCTCGGAGTTCAAGTCACTGACAGATATTCAGCAACGCAATGTCATGGCTTTGTTGGGTTTCGGTTCTCTGAAGCCAAACGGCAAAGAGGCGGACTTATTCATCGACTATTTCGGTGCAGGGTCCGCGACTATTACGGCATTGGCAGCCGCTAGGCTGGAAAGTATCAGTAGAGCGACAGAAGTTTCTATCCCAAACGTGATCGAAGCTGACGTGCTGGCGGTTCGTGGGTGGTAGGACATGACCGTCGCGGTTGATACCACCACGGAACACATCAGAACTGCTACGACGACGCCGCAGACGTTCTCTCATGTGGGAGCGAGCAGTGGCATCAAGGGTGTCTTACTAATATTAG
>Ga0315284_10005221_pt1 | contig 18454 bp, 18 predicted proteins | sample YL17G09_16_MG_FD_203696 | JGI IMG/M metagenome (GOLD analysis project Ga0315284, IMG submission 203696) | Sediment microbial communities from Yellowstone Lake, YNP, Wyoming, USA - YL17G09_16 | ecosystem: Environmental > Aquatic > Freshwater > Lake > Sediment | place: USA: Wyoming | collected...
TTCGGCATATTATATCAAATATTAAAATATCTAAAACATTATTAATAATTCATTTTCTTAACACATATCTGATAGGCACCAATACTTTCTAACAAAAAATATTATATTTTATATTCTAGTTCATCATCAATTTTTTCAAATTTATTACTAAAATAGGCTAAAAACACGATATTCTCTACTAGTTAAATTACTTATAGAAAAATAAATATTTATATAGATTTTTTATAAAATATAATCCAGTAATTCCTTCTTATTGCAACTTAAAATAGGGACCTGTGATAATTTCAATTTTCTGCACGCATTTTGGCTCGAATTTAGAATATCCTTAATTTTCTTTCCTTTTAATAAAAATTCATTCATGCAATGCGTTAATGCCCCACAAACTCGACCATTTATTGCCATTTCTTCCGAATATTGGGAATCCATGCAGCCACTAATTTGCCAGATATTTGGCTTCAAATTATCAACTTTTGTTTTTGTATTATTAATTTTTTTATTCGATGAATTATAAGTCCAGCTAAGATCAGCCATACTACCGCTATGACAACTATCAGATATAACTAAAACATTTATACCAGAACTTAATTTATTCAAAAATTGAGTCTTTAATTTATCATCACTAAAAACCCCTTTGCTTTTATAATCAGATAAAACCCAACATTCATCCTTACCATCAATTTCAAAATCTTTTCCAATCTCATCAGGTATTTGTGTTCCATGTCCAGAATAAAATACTACTATTAATTTTGCATTTTTGGATGATTTATCCACTAAATCTTTTAAAGCGTCTTCAATATTTGCGGTATTACACTCTTTAGTAATATTTGTATTATCATCCGTCAATATTGTAATGTTATCATTCAAAAATCCAAAACGATTCAGCAACATTTCTTTAATATTATATGCGTCTGCACAGCAACCATTCAGTTTTATTTCTGGAGTTTTTACATAATCTATTCCAATCACTAAAGCATAACATTCATTTGGCGTAATATCTGTTATTGTTTTTTTACTCATAATTCTTTGTTAGAAATTTTTGTTTAAATTTATTCCGTAATTGTTTCGTTTCTCGATATATTTTTTTTCTTATGTCTAAATTATCATCTCTAATTTCTAAAAATCTGTGATTTTTATCAAATAGTGTATTACATAATTCAGCTTTTCTTGAAAAATTAAATAATTCAATCTTTCCATTGTGATCAATTATAAAATATACTCGAAATTGTATATTCTTAACTCTACCACTTACCTGAAATATCCCACATTCTGTAAATGCTTTATACCAAACCATTATATTAATATCATAGTCTTGATTACCATTTTTTAAATGTAAAATTATATATTCTTCACCACCTTTAGAAAATTTAATTTCTTTCATAAATCCAGTATTATCTGAATTTTTTATAACTTGGAATAAGGTTTGAAATTGATTCATTTTATTTTCTATAAAGATTATTTTTATAGGAAATTTCTAATTTTGTAATTGCAGAGACTCTAAATTAATTTCTGGTTGAGGACCAGGAGTAGTTTGCGGCACACATCTGATTGTATCTTCTTTGCAAGTAGGAGGACTCAAATATAGCCACCTTGCAAATGATGTCTGCTCATTTGGAATTGTAGTCGCTGGCATAGTGTAATATTGGCGCTGAGAATTCCTCTTATTGTAAAGATCACTTACATCTCTATATAAATTATTGTCAAAATTCTTCTCTACTTTCGCAGCAACTTCTGGATTATCATAATAAGGGCATGCTGGATCTCGATCTCTTCTGTCCGTTATTAGGTTAGCATTCATAAAAGGATTATTTACAGTTGATTTTGAACAATCTTTCTGTTTTAATACAGAATTATCTAGTGAAGTCAATAACTCTGCAGAATTTGGGTCAATATCTCGAATAGATTGTTCATTATCAATAGAGTTTAAGAGAGTCTTATAGTCCATGAGGTTCTCTTTTTTTTCTGGATTGTAGTTTTTAAAGATAAGAAATGTAAAAGCCAGAACAACGATTGGAATATATAAATATAAATAATTTCCGTAAAACACTATTAATATAATACAGATATAAATTGATAATCGAACTAAAGCATTTAATTTCTCAGCAAGAGATAAATTTGGGTTTGGAAAAAACTCAATGAACCGATCAAAATTCCATAAAACTTTCGGATCATTATACCAAAATTCATCTAAATTATTTTCTATTGTATTTTCCATTTATCTATTAATATAATAAAATATTAATTTTTATGCGGTTTTTTACTCTTCTTCTTCTTTCCACCACCACTACCCATCATTCCTCCCATCATAGAAAAAAGATTACTCATACCACCCATTCCTCCTCCAGCCATTTTACTTAATGCTGGATTCAACATACCCATCATACTAGTTGCCTCTTTCATAAGTGCTTCTTCATTTAATTCACCATTCTGCATTTTATTCTGCAATTTTGAGCTAACTTTCTGAATGATATTACCTAAACCTCCACCTTCTCCGCTCAAAAGATTCTTCATTAAATCGTCTGGATTCTCCATACACTTCAAATCATCGCCGTTTAATTCTTCGCTAATTTCCTTTGCAAGATTGCCTATTTTTGAATTTAGAAATTCAGACTCAAATTTACTTTCATCCATGCCATTGAGGAAGGAAGATATATCTGGCATTTTTCCGTCTTCAGTAGGCTTTGCCTGTTCTTTGATGATTTCTTCAGCAAATTTTGCACTTGAATTCATAATATTGCGTAGATTTCCATCATGATTCGCTAGACTTTGGTTAATTCGGTCAATATTTTCATTATCTTTGTATTTTTCAATAATCCGGTCCAATTTAGGGTAACTCTGCACTAAAAGGTAGAATGTATGGAGATAACGCCAAATTGCATGTTTGGATGCAACTGGAAAATTCTTTTTATAAATATCACCAAATTTTATTCCATGAAGAATATTCATATCAAGAAGCCCTGATTCATCACAACTCGTGATTTTATCTGCATATAACAAACAATGGCGAAAATAATATTCTAAATAATATTTTGTGGATGGATTCTCTTGGATGCGTTTTCTAGCATTCTCTATATACTCATTAAAACCAGAAACAACATTTTCTAAATCATCACACAATTCCAAAAAAACTTTATTTAAATTTTCAACAGAACTCATATTATATAATAATATGAATTTTTTAAATAATGCTTAGAAACGCAAACAATCCCAGTATGGATTAGTTTGATCCTACCTTTTCTGCTACATACTTTTCAGCTAAAACAATTAAAACTTTGAAATAATTGAAAAGAGTTTTCTTCGTATTCTCATCCATATCTGTATCCCAAAGCTCCTTAATTTTTAATACTTTCACTAAATTACCCTCATTTTTGGTATCAGCATCGTAACTTTTTTGAACAAAGAATTCATCATCTTCATCCATAATTTGCTTCTTATAGGGATAAACTTTCACTAAAACACCTTCGACGACTTTTGCTGGATTTGTTTTTCTAAGGAGAGAAAACTTTTCCTTTGTTAATCGAAGCTCTTTTCCAAAATATTCATGATGAGAATATCTGTCAATAAGGCTGTCAATAAGGCAATCAATAGTGTTGTTAAAACGTGTTAGAGTGGAAACTTGGCTCATTTTTGGAGATTATATTTCTATTTTATAATAATTTTTTTAAGCCAAGTCCCCAAGCCCCTTTTCGCCACGATAGTAGGACAAAAGAGAAAAGGTTCTAAGCCCAAAACGCTTGCATTTTTTGCCAAGAAGTGCTAAAAGGTGCTAATAGATTGAAAACATTTACATTTATGGCAAAGAAATAGCAAAATGAATTTCCATATTTAGAATCGATAAAAAGACTAAGCCTCTAATAATATATATATATATATATGTTATCAGAAGCTTATATTCCAGAGTTATCCAGAATAATAAAAGATAATATAATAGGTAGAAAATTCTTATATCCAAATGTAATAGCAGTTAAAGAAAAAATTAAAGTATATGAAAATAAAATTATAAAAGCCGCTAAAAAAATAAAATCAACAACAGTTGATGAAATTGATAGAAAGTATAAAAAACTTTTAAAAATATCTTCAAGTTCTACTGGGAATTTTATAATAGTTAAAGGAGTAAATGTACTTGAAATCGCAAAATCAAGACTTGCAATTGATAGTATAATGCAGGTTGCCAGTCAATTTAATTTTCTTGAATCAACAAACACAAACTATATGGATATTACTAAATATATATATGATAAAACACAGGGTCCTTTAGCATCTATTGCATCATTAGAAGCACTTATATTACGTGATAATGCAGTTGCCAATCAAAAAATACTTGGACAACAAAATGGGATATTCAAAGATATACCCTATATTTATAAAAATGGATACTTGATGCCTTGGAGAATTCATGATGGAAAAGAAAAGGAAAAAATTTTACAAAAAATTACTAAAAATATAGGAAAATTAGAAATATTAGCTCAAAAAAGCAAACCTGAATTAGGTAATGACATAGTACTTACACAAGTATTTTCTGCTGCACCTTCTTTTCAAGGATATCGTAGACCACTAAAAAATAGTCTTGATGATAAATTTTGTATGCTTTTGGTACCTCTTCAATATGCTTGTATAGCTAAATTAGCTGCTATACAAAATGTTGCTACTGGTAAGAGTGTCAATCTACATCTTACACTTATTGGTCAAGGTGTATTCAATAATCGACTAGAAATTATTAATTCAGCTATGGCTGAAATATATAAATATATCAATGGATTTAATGTAGATGTGTATATACATGCATTTAAGGATTTTGATATTATTATTGCAAAACAATCATTAAAAAATAATAATATTTTTTATTCAGAAATGACAAATGAAGAATTTTTTAGACAATAATATCATTATTATATATCTATTTTTTAATTTATAACCTTTTTTCGATTCCACCGAAATGAAAACGTCTCCATCGGTTATCTAAACCTATCTTGTGAAACAAGATGGTATTAGACACAAATTGAAAAATTCTGTTTTAACAATATCTAGTCGAGATAATCAAATCTTCAAAAAAGAAGATAATTACTCTTTCGACGCTTATCTAACAAAATTATATTCAAATGCTTTATGGATATTTTGTGAAAGAAATAATACCTTCAAAAGAAAAAGATAGCGCTTGCAAGACGCATTGATCCTAATGTCTTTATATATAAAATCTCACAACACATAAGTGTCTGTTTCTCAACAGGACAGTCAGCGGCAGCACTTCACGACCTTGAATTGTCAGTGGATCCTAACCAACTCAAAGTATTGTTGAAAAACGCTGGGGAGTCAAATTGGAACACATTTTGCGTTCCTTATCTTAACTCCTAATATACAAAAAAATTAGTTTCGATTTACCATCAATTTTTTTTAAATCTGTTCCACAAACGTATTTTTCAATGTTTGTTCTTGTATTGGTTCAGGATAAAAAAGTTTTCAACCACTGTCAAGTGGAAAGAAGCCTTTTAGGTGATATAAAAGCACCTAAAAGAAAAATAAAACAAATTATTTTTCTTTTCGGTCGATGTAATACTCAAATAGGACCGTATTTTGAAAAAGCATCTCCATAATTATTATTTTTCTTAGTGAATAATTCCAATTCTTTTGGGGGGAAGCGCGCTTCCCCCCTTACCCCCCCATGCTCTTGCAGTCCCACAAGTGCCACATTAGAGAAAAAATACCGATGGAATAAATATTTTTGCTATAATGTGGCAAAGAATAGGGAAAATAATTTTACAATCCAATTCCCAATAATTCACAAGTTTGGAATTTTTCTAAATTAGCATGGGGGAACGGATAAAAATATTTGAGTTTTTTATCCGTTTCTCCCCCCCCCAACGCTTATATTATTTATAAAAAGGATTATCCATAATGTGATTACCATTCTTTCACAGTTTTGTCTCCAAAGCCGCAAGTACTTATGGACGATTCATTAATTGTGGCATATATAACATAATCTTCGTGCCCAATTAAAATCTTCAAACAACTTACTTGATAAGTCCCTTCATTTTCTGAGATTCCCCATAATTTTGCAGTCTTGTCAGTGCTACCGGTTAGAATAAGCGGTTGGTATCGATGAAATTTGACTGATCTAATCACGGAGTGTCCCACAAAAGACGTGACACAAATTACTGGAAGTTCGCCTTTAATGGGAACTTTTTCAGGTATTCTCCATAATATTACTGTCCCATTGCTGCTACCAGTTGCCAATAATGGCAGGTTTGTATGAAGGGCAACAGAGTTAACAGGTCCTTTGTGCTCCTGTAAAATTGCAACACAAGTCCATTTAGTGTCGTCAGGATTCATGAGCCACAATCTTGCACTATTGTCATCACTACCAGTTGCCAAGAGGGGCATTATTGTATGAAAGGCGACGGAGTTAACAGTTCCTTTGTGCCCTGTCAAAATTTGAGCACAATTCGCTTTAGTCCCATCAGATGATAATTTCCATATCATTACAGTCTTATCGTTGCTACCGGTTGCCAAGAGGCGCATGCTTTCATGAAAGGCGACAGAGATAACAGGATCTTTATGCCCTTTCAAAATTGCAACACAAATTGCGGAAGTGCCATCAAGTGGTACGAGCCACAATCTTGTGATGTTGTCAAAGCTACCTGTTGCTAAGATTGAGTTATTTGGATCAAATGCAATAGATGTAATATATCTGTGGTTATCACCAAACGTTTGCATATAAATTGGTTCAGATCCATCCGATGGCACTGTGTATAAAATTATCTTGCCATTGTTATGGGAAGTTGCCATAATGGATCCATTTGAATTAAATGCGACACATGTAACACATGATGTGCTCTGAACAGTTTGTTTACAAATTCCTGGTGGTGATGTTTTGAAAAAATGACGTTGAGAAACTATCATCTTTAGATATTCGAAAGAATACTTGATTCTCCGTTGACCTCTCAGTTGAATCAGTCTGCAAGAAAGCGTAGTATACAAATGTCCTCCCGCAACCAATAGCAGCCGATTTTGTGAATCAACTGGAATCCGAATTGTAAATCGCAATTTGTTATCAGATTTTGAAACCAGATGAGTACATGAATAAATTCTCTTCAGTGTATCCAAACATCTTTGAAACAAAAAAATCGAAAGCAATTGCAATAAGATCCCTTTGAAAGATGCAGTTTTTCTGCATTTTTTAATAATGGTTGATGAGTTTGAGTTCATAGTAAAGCCGTAATACAAAAATTTAGATTTATTTTAAATCATTTTTTCACAATTGATATAATTGTGAAAAGAAATATTTATTTCGCTATTTTATCCCTCGCGATGAATCGGTTTTGGCGTATCAGTTGCCCTCGCAGCCAACATTCTCTCATAATCTTTGTCCATTGCTCCCTTTTTTTCACTTCCTCCGCCACTTGTCATCTGAGATCGAGGATCTCCACCATCCTCCTGTGGCGTATGTATTTTTATATTTCCTTTGCCTAAAAATTCAAATTGGTGCTCTAGCGGATTTTCATTTCCTAAGAATGAAAAATTGTCAGAAAATCCACCCATCGTCCCCGAGAACGCTGTGACTGCTCCCATAGCATAATTCAAATTAGTTGGATCACCAGTGCTTCCCTCTGTCGGAGGAGCAACACTTTTTGCTTTTGCGTTGGTATCCTGATTCACTTTCTTTTCCTGTTCCTGTAAATATATCTGGTTCATACCACGAAGCCAATGGAATGCCTCAGTGCCCACTAAAACCTTCGCCATTCGTGGGACAATTATTGCTGGAATTGATGTGATTTCTTTGGGAACATTTATATTATTATCCACACATACTCTTTTAAATTTTTCAAAAAAAGGAGATTTGTATAAAGATTGGATGAATTCTTTGCAATTTGCACAATAATTACTATAAAAAAGAATGTAAGTTTCCATATTTCTAAATTCGGTAATTTTTTTTAAGTTTAAACTAAAAAAAATGATTTTTTTTTTTACTAAAAGTAATATATAATATATATATCATGAGCACAATTACATCTTTTAAAAAAAGTGTCAATTCAATTCAATTTAAAATTAATAATAAAAAAGAAAATTATGAAATTGCCCTAATCAATGGTTTGCGTCGTATTATTTTAGTGAATTTAGATTGTTTTTGCTTCAGTCGAGAATCCATCCAATTCCAGAAAAATACAAGTATTTACAATGAGGATTTTATGAGCCAAAGGTTCGCTTTAATCCCTCTAAATGCTAAAGAATTCTCTAAATTGGATATATCAAAAGTTGAAGCCCATTTCCATGCAACTTGTACAAATGTGGTTGAACCTACACCTTATTATGCTAAAGATATACAATTATTTTATGTAGATGAAGAAAGTGAAGAAAAAAAATTACTTGAAAATAGCAAATATATCACTATTCCTGATATTTTACTTGCAAATATTAAGCCTGATCAAGAAATGCGATGTATTTTTCAGGTAAAAAGAGGAAATCATAAAGAGAATGGTGGAATGTATTGCCCAGTTTCAAAGTGTGTTTATTATTTTGAGTCAGATTCTAAAGATGAATCACCTATCGCTAGAGAAAGAGATTATTTAAAAACAAAGAGTCTCCTACCATTGGTATATAATTTTGAGCTGGAAACAGATGGAATCTATCCAATTTTAGATATATTTTCACTTGGTTGTGACTATTACATTCAACTTCTACAAAATAAAATAGAAGAAATAAAAAATATTGAAGCGAGCACAATGGTCTATATTGAAACAAGCTCAACAAATATGACTGGTTTTGACTTTATTTTTGAAAAAAGTGATGACACATTGGGCAATGTTATTCAAACCTATGGAATTCAAGATAAGGATATCCATTACATAGGCTATCATATTCCTCATCCATTGGACTGTAAATTATATATTCGACTTGCTATGGTCAATGAAAAAGCACCACGTGATGTATATGAGAAAAAAATTATACAGATTATGCAGCGTATTATTTTGATTTTAGAGAGTTTGAAAACTGATTACTTAAAAGCTTCAGCTGGTACTTAACTTTTTCCTGGATGGAATTCATATATCCTAAATACCAGAGTAATCCAATAAATATGATAATAATTCTATAGTCTAAAATAATATTAAAAATAGCTTTTGCTATAGATGCCAAAATAATTATAATTACAAGCATAATAATTTCATACTTATAGTGATCTAATTTAGAAATAATATCACCAGTTGTTATTTTTTTTTCCATAATTAAAAAATAGTAGATATTTTTTTCCTAATATAATAATAATGACAAACTCTTCATTTCAAGGTTTTAATAATAGTACAAGAAGAAATATGGAAGAATGTTCGCTTTCATATAAGGATATACTGGATAAAAAATTTGCATCATATAACACAACAAAATTTTTTAATAATACTGACCGTAATGTATATATACAAAGTTTAGATCATCTGGGAATTAGTGCATCTAAAAATAGAGATGGCTATGGTCAAATTATTGACATGGAATCAAATCTAAAACAAAGCTCAATAACAAACTATAAAGATAAACAACAACTTCAATCTAGAGGATTTAAAGGGTCGCCTTATATGGGCGCTGGTGAGACACATATTGTTAATCCGACTATATATAGTAAATTAGTTAGTGGTAATGACACTAGAGTGAAAAAAGCGGCTAATACTTTAGCGGGTGTTAGCATTGACCGTTTTATTCCTTTAGTTCCATGTTTGCAAGAAAATATCCAAAATCCAGAACATATTATTCCACAATACTGGGTTAGAGGAGGAGAAAGTAGTAGGTCTTATATTCAAAATATAGACTATTATGAATTATATGGTATTAAAAAAGAATAATATAATTTTCTCATTTAATAATATATTATGAGTTCTAACCGTCTTATGTATGATTCATGTGCTTATCAAAAAGCAATTAATGAAAGCACAGGACCATTTTCATATGCAATGTACACCGGAAAATATGAAAATTGTGCTAAATGTAGAATAGAATTAGGACAATTTGGAGGAAATGGAGTTAGTCTTTTTAGTGGAAATTTAGTTGATTTAGAGTCAGACTTAAGAGGTCAGACTCGCCCTGCATCATTATGTCCTAAAGACAAATTTCAGCCCAATTGTGATAGAAATTCTAGATCTAGATGTGATGGGCTACCTTGTATTCCAGGTCGTCAATATCCTTTAGTTAATCAACCATCTTGTCAAATGGTAAGATATCCACCTATTCCTAAAGAAGCACCTTTTCAGCCAATGAGTTGTGAATTACCAAGGAATTAAGTGAGAAAAATAATAAATTAAAAATATAGTTTTTTAATTTATTTCTATATAATATTAAAAGATGAGTTTTAATAGACCCTTATATGATTATTGTGAAGGAAAAAAGAGAATACAAGAGAGCACCCAAGCTGCGAATTATAATATACAAACACCTGTAATTTGTGGAAATTGTTTGCCAGATGATCCTAGAATTCATCCTAATCGCACAGGAGTCAGTTTAAATTCTGGTGTAGATTGGCGTTTCTATGCTGGTCCAGTAGATGTAGAGAGTGACCTTTTTAATTTAAATCGGGTTGCTAGTAATTGTCCTAAAAATAAATATTATCCAGATGATCGAAATTGTAGAGCTGTAAATCAAGGACAACCTGCTGGAGCTGGTGTTATTTCTACAACTATGCCAGCCAGAGGTGGTGGGCTCGTTGAAGGCTTTGAATCTAGACCAAGTGGGGGCATTTTCCGAAAAAATGGACAGCGATGCACTGACAATAATTTGGTAGATTTCCCCTCTTGCTCTTTCAATACAGAGGACACTAGGCTCTCCAATCCACCGGCAACTTTGCGTGGAACTGGAATAAATCGTTTTCAGCCATTAGGATTAGACCCTCAGGCTAAAATATTTTTTCCTGGTGAGTATCACACATCTACTCGCTTAGTATTTCGCGATAATCACCGTCCTTGTATTCCCAGTCTAAAGGTCATTAGTGAGCCACCCCTGCCTCCCGCTAAACCGCTTCCTTGTCATAAAACTGTACCAACTTGCGCTGCACCGAATATGCCTATGTATCAATATGATGTGTTTGGATAGATGCAGTTGCAAGCTTATCCGCCCATTCATTACCAAGACTATGTACATCTTTTTTGCCTGTATGGGCACGAACATACTCTATGGTAACATTAGGATAGGTTTGAAAAAGAGTGAATCCTTCTTTAACTTTTTCAAAATTAGGAATCGGTTTGTCAGTTTTCCAATGTTTAAGTGCCAATTTGTAGCCATAAGATCCCATGCATTTTATGGCATATTCAGAATCCGTCATAATAACATAATCGTCTCCTTTTTTAATTTCTTTCTCTAAAATCTTAAAAACTCTTAGTATCGCCTCCAATTCTGCGGCATTATTAGTTTGTTTGCCAGTTATTCTTTCACTAACATTTCTCTTATCACCTAGACCAAAAAATATTCCAATGCCAGCTTTTGCATATTTTTTTCCGTTGTGAATACAGGCGCCGTCAGTATAGATATATTTTTTGAGGGATGATGATATAGGGGCATCTATTTTTTCTACTTTGAAATTATCCTTTTTTTTCATAAAACAGTTTTGGATAATTTTCTCTTTAGTGTCTTCTTTTATATTAGATTTATGTACATCAGATATAAAAATTGGACAATTTTTTATCACTTTTTCTTGATCATTTTGTGTTTCTTTTTGAGTAATTTCCTTTTTAGGAGAAGAATTATCTTTTACAATCCAATTCTTAAAATATCCCATAGTTTTAATAAAGTAAAATATTTTATTTTTTGTTTTTTGGCTTAAAGAAAAATGAATTATCTAATTTAAAATATGCAAGCATCAAACATTACGATTGAAGAAAGTTCTACACTAGTCGAAGTGAAAACTTTCGAAGAATTAAATTTAACTGATGAAATTTTGAGAGGAATTTGCGCCCATGGTTGGGAAAAACCGAGTGCTATTCAGAGAAAGGCGATTTTACCAATTTTGAAAGGAAATGATATTATTGCTCAGGCTCAATCTGGAACTGGAAAAACTGGTACATTCTCTATCAGTGCATTATCTATTGTAGATCCAAAATTAGAGGTTCCGCAAGTATTAATGCTAAGTCCTGTAAAAGATTTAGCAATGCAGACTTATAAAATTGTAAAATCATTGGGACAATTTAGTGGAATTAAGACTAGTTTATTAGTTGGAAAAGGTCTAGGGAAAACAGAATCAGATTATAGTGCCAGAGATGATATCCCGGCACCTGATTCAAGGAGTCAGATTTTTGTTGGAACTCCTGGGAAAGTTGGTGAATGGTTACGCAGAAAAAGATTGAATTTGAGTACATTGAGACTTATGATTTTGGATGAAGCTGATGAAATGTTAAGTAAAGGATTCAAAGAACAAATACAAGAGATTTTCAGTTTTATTTCACCAGATTCTCAAATTGCACTTTTCAGTGCAACTATTCCGAAGGAAATTTTGGAAATTACGAAGGATTTTATGAGAAATCCTGTGAAAATATTGGTGAAAGAAGAAGAGCTGACTTTGGAGGGTATTAGTCAATTCTATGTTAGTTTGGAGAATGAAGAACAGAAATTTATGGTATTATCGGATATTTATGAGACGGTAAGTGTGAGTCAGGGAATTATTTTCGTGAATTCGAAGCAGAAATCGGAGGAATTGCGGGAGAGATTGGAGAAGAAGAATTACACTGTTGGGCTGATTCACGGTGGTTATAATCAATATGAGAGGAATGATATTTTGAGTGATTTTAAAATTGGCAAGACGAGGATTTTAATTGCAACTGATATTTTATCAAGAGGAATCGATATTCAACAGATTTCGCTGGTTATTAATTATGATATTCCGTATAAAGTAGAGCCTTATATTCATAGGATTGGGAGAAGTGGGCGCTTTGGAAAGAAGGGAATTGCTATTAATTTGGTGACAATGGATGATGCACAGAATATGAAAAAGATTGAGAGACATTATTGCACAGTTGTTGAGCCATTGCCGATGAATTTTATGGAGTTAGCTTAAGAAGATTAAATATGGGGGTTAGTTATTTTGATTAAGAGAAAAGATGTCCTTATAAAAGTAAATTCGGTTATTAGCTACTGCAAATGGCTGCTTTGGCTTCGGCAGCAGCCTTGGCTTTGGCAGCTGCCTTGGCTTTGGTTCGCGCTTGCGCTTCCGCATTCCTTCCACAACCTGGCGAGCTTCCACCGCAATGATGGCATTCCTTGTCACAGGTCGAAGTGTAAAAGTGTCCAGGAAAGCCTTTGCTTCGCTTATGTACGAAAGTCGCTTGTTTCACTCTCCTGCATTCAAGGACTTTCATTCCTTCAATGTGATTGCTTAACTTGAAGTGATAATGCCACCATGCTTTTGATACATTATCATCTTCAGCATTGTCTTTCCACCACAGTTCTTGCTTATCCCGATCCACATATGCTCTAATGAGTATGTAATATTCTTCTCTTTCAACTTTTTTCTTGAGACGTTGTTCTCTTTCCCATTCTTCTCTTCGCAGCCCCGCCACAAATATCGGACAAAGTTTTTCGTATGTTAAAAATCCAAAATCGCCTGTGCTTTCCCAAGTCATTTTTATCGCTTAATATTAATTAATTAACATTAATTTAGCATCAATTTTTCGGCGGTTTAACTCATAAAGAAAAATATGAGAATATAATTAAAGGAACTTATAATAGAACTCAAAAATATGTTAAAAATTATAAATAATTTACACATTTAAAACGCCGCATTACACCTCATCCGGCACTTGAGGGGGCTTCATGAAAAATACAAAGCGTTTTGGGGGTTAGCATTTTTTACCACGGATAGCTAAAAAACAAAGTTTTTAAGATGAACGGTAAAAAGGGGTTAATTATTTTCTAATATAAATTAATCCCAATGGAATTTATATTAGTTTCTGCAATCGCCGGAATGGGATATTTACTAAGCAAAAATAATGTCCCAAGGCAGACAAAAATTACTTTTACCGATTCTGTTTCCAAAAATTATAAACCCAGTGGTAATAATATTTACGACAATACAAGAACCCAAACTGTTTGGAAAGAGCAACAAGAATTAGCGGATCGCATATTTGCTAAAAGTAAGAATAGTTTGAAAACAAACTATATGATTGCCGGACCCCCTGTTCCTATTTTTAATAAAGTAGATGGAACAGATCAAACCCTTCCAGTTGAATTTATCGGGGCGAACGGGCTGAAACAGAAAATTATAGAAATAGAGAAAGAGGTAATACCAAAAGAATATAAGCCACAATTTGACCGAAAAGTAAATGATTTAGATATACCAACATTATATAAAGATTATGCAGCAGCTGGTGGTTGGAATGGTATATCTCTTACAGGTAATCCAGTCGATCGTGAAAGCTTTTTTCACAACAATATGGTGCCTTTTTTTGGTGGCACTGTGAAGCAAAATATAGAGGAGAACTCCAATCAAACCCTATTGGAGAGTTTCACTGGAAATGACCCCAATTATCAGCAGAAAATTGAAGTTAAGCGTGATGATCTATTCAAACCCGTGGCGAATCTTAGTAATCCTTATGGTATGTCCAATTTAGACGGATATAATTTAGATCGTTATATTGTCAGTAATTTGCGAAATAATCAGGCACCAATTGAACAGATTAGAGTGGGTCCAGGTCTGAACCAGGGCTATACCGCTGAAGGCAGTGGAGGTTTCCAACAAGCGAATACTCGGGATTTCGTTTTACCGAAGACAGTTGATGAGCTCCGTGTAAAGACGAAGCCCAAAGTCAGCTATGAAGGTGTTGTCATTCCAGGTAATCACATTGCTAAGCCAGGAAAAGTAGGTGTTGTTGAGAAAAATAGACCAGATACATTCTATGTTAATGGTCCAGACCGTCTTTTTACTTCAGTTGGTGATGTAACTGGTCCAACTCTTCGCCCTGACATACTAATCAAATATACAAACCGCAAGACGACGGAATTGAAGAACCGCGTGGGTCCAGCAACGGCTGCGGCAATTGGAAGTCAGCAACAGATGAAGCCTGTTTTTAAACAATCAACACGTATTAATTTTGCAGGGGCGAACCCAAGGAATCAGAATGCGGTCGGTCAATGGGTGATCAATGGACCCAATAGATCCATACCAAATGATTACGGCAGAGGATCCATGAAAACAAAGCCCAATAATCGCCAAATTACGGGTCCCAAAATGCAGGTTACGAATCTCAATGTTCCCAATAAGAATGCAATGGCGCCCAATCAGCCTAATGTCAGACACACAAGAAAGACGAATATTGTTGGTAATAATCGCTATGGTAACTTTCAGAATACGGGTCCCAATAGAGGCAAAGTATATGACCCCAATGATTTACCCAGAACCACTATTAAAGAGCAAAATGTTCATAATAGTTACCAAGGAAACTTCCAAAATACTGGTCCGAATCGTGGGCAAGTTTATGATCCAAATGATCTTCCAAGGACTACTATTAAAGAGCAAAATATTGACAATAATCACCAGGGATATTTCCAGAATACGGGTCCCAATCGCGGACAAGTTTATGATCCCAATGATCTTCCAAGGACTACTATTAAAGAGCAAAATATTGATAATAACTATCAAGGTAATTTTCAGAACACTGGACCTAATCGTGGGCAAGTATATGACCCGAATGATCTACCAAGAACGACCATTAAAGAGCAGAATATTGACAACAACTATCAAGGAAACTTCCAGAATACTGGACCCAATCGTGGGCAAGTTTATGATCCCAATGACATTCCAAGGACGACCATTAAGGAGCAGAATATTGACAACAACTATCAAGGTAATTTCCAGAACACTGGACCCAATCGTGGGCAAGTTTATGATCCAAATAATCTACCAAGGACAACCATTAAAGAGCAGAATATTGACAACAACTATCAAGGAAACTTTCAGAACACGGGTCCAAATCGCGGACAGGTTTATGATCCAAATGATTTACCAAGGACTACTATTAAAGAGCAGAATATTGAAAACAATTATCAAGGAAACTTCCAGAATACTGGTCCCAATCGTGGAAAAGTTTATGATCCAAATGATATACTTAGAACTACTATTAAAGAACAGACAATTGATGGAAACCGCTTGGGAGGTATGACTGGGCGAACAAAGGGTATTGTTTATGATCCTTCAAATACACCAGCACCAACTATCAAACAGCAAACAATGGTGAAAAATAGTATGGGTAATATTCAGAATCAATTGAGCGGTGGTGCCTATAAGACCAAGAAGATGGATGCAAAGAATACACAGAGGATGACTACTAGTGTGCATTATACAGGTGATGCAACAGGTCCAAAGAGAGGTGGTTACACGGAAACTAGCGTAAAAGCTAAGAATACGGTGCGCCAATTTTTGACCGGGGAAGTTAAAGGAAATGCCGCGCCTGCATCTGTGAAGGCACCCAAATCATATGGAGATATATATAATGCAACGATTCACAGCGTAAGGGAACAAGTTGCAGTTGGGCGAACACCGTCGAAAGAAGGAGCGAAAGTGGGGGTCAGCAAGGAGGCTGTGAATATGAATACGAGCCGACATGGTGACCAGGAGAATGTGCGAATTGAGAACCGCGGTGTGATGAGTACAAAAATTTACAATAGCATCCCACAACCAAACCAATTTGGTGAAACGCATTTCAAAGACACGCTCCCCAACGATCCCATCGGAGTTGACAGAATTCATCCTGATATTCTCGATGCTTTTCGCAAGAACCCGTACACGCAAAGCCTACACAGCTTCGCATTCCAGTAATATTTTTAACAGTAATTATTGATAAATTTTTATAATTTTAAAAATCATAAAAAACATAATACAAAAATTAAAAAAATTGAAATAAAAAAATTTAAAAATAATTTATAATTATTATAAAAAAATGTCAAAGAAATGTTTATTTGAAGGGTGTGAAAAGATATCATATTTTAATAATCCGACTGAAAAAAATGGAATATATTGTTTTGAACATAAAAAAGAAAATATGATTAATGTTAAAGATAAACGTTGTATTGAAAATGGTTGTAATAAGCAACCATGTTTTAATAATCCTTCAGAAATAATTGGAATATATTGTTTTGAACATAAAAAAGAAAATATGATTAATGTTAAATCAAAGCGTTGTATTGAAAAAGAATGTTGTAAATTCCCATCTTATAATAATCCAACTGAAACTAAAGGAATATATTGCAATCAACATAAGAAAGAAAATATGATTAATGTTTTATCAAAACGTTGTTCAGATGATGGATGTTATAAAATTCCATCTTATAATTATCCAACTGAAATTACAGGAATTTATTGCAATGAACATAAAAAAGAAAATATGATTAATGTTTTATCAAAATATTGTTCAGAGGATGGATGTTATAAAATTCCATCTTATAATTATCCAACAGAAATTAAGGGTATCTATTGTTCTGAACATAAAAAAGAAAATATGATTGATGTTAAATCAAAACGTTGTATTGAAAACGGTTGTATAAAAAATCCATATTTTAATTATTTAACTGAAAAAAATGGTTTATATTGTTTTGAACATAAAAAAGAAAATATGGTAAATGTTAGAGACAAAATATGTATTGAAAATGGTTGTTCAAAGAAACCAGTTTTTAATTATGCTTTAGAAAAAATTGGATTATATTGTTTTGAACATAAAAAAGAAAATATGATTGATATTAAAAGTAAAAAATGCTATGAAAAAGGTTGTTTTAAGCACCCAGTTTTTAATTATTGTTCAGAAATGACTGGATTATATTGTTCTGAACATAAGAAAAAAAATATGATTAATGTTATATCAAAAATTTGTTTAGAGGAGGAATGTTATAAAATTCCAACTTATAATTATTCTTCAGAAATAAGCGGAATATATTGTCTTGAACATAAAAAAGATAATATGATTAATGTTAAATCAAAGCGTTGTCAAGAAAAAGGATGTAGTAAAATTTCGGTTTTTAATTATCCAACAGAAAAAATTGGAGAATATTGTATTGAACATAAAAAAGAGAATATGATTAATATTAGGTCAAAAAGATGCCAAACAGATAAATGTAAGCAAGATGCTATATTTGGGTTAAATGGAAAAAAACCACAATTTTGTTTTACTCATAAAAAAGAAGGAATGATAAATATTATTCTTAATAATAAATGTTGCATATTAGATTGTGAAAATGATTATGAATTTATTGATAAAAATAATGAAAAATTTTGCCTAAAACATTCTGATAAAAGCATTGAAATAAGCATAAAACGATTATGTAAATATTGCGATATTGAACAGATTTAAAACTCGAAGAGTTTTAAATCTCTTGAGTTAGAAAATCTTTGATTTTCCAACTGAACAAAATTCAAAATATATTTGTAATTCATGTAAGCAAATATCATCCAAAAAAGAATGGGCAATTGTAAGATATTTACGAAAAACAATTGACACTAAATTTGAAT
>Ga0315284_10005222_pt1 | contig 18451 bp, 14 predicted proteins | sample YL17G09_16_MG_FD_203696 | JGI IMG/M metagenome (GOLD analysis project Ga0315284, IMG submission 203696) | Sediment microbial communities from Yellowstone Lake, YNP, Wyoming, USA - YL17G09_16 | ecosystem: Environmental > Aquatic > Freshwater > Lake > Sediment | place: USA: Wyoming | collected...
GAACGCTTGGTGAAAGAATCGTTGTCGCAGTTGAACGTCCGCCGAAACTAAGTTCCCTTGAACTGTCTCGGCCCGAGGTGTCCGTTAGGGAACAGTCGTTGTGGAAACTCAGGTACAAAATCGAATTTCGTCCGCAGTGGAAGACCCGAGCACCCAATCGGTCGCGAAGGTCTACGCCGTTGCGTATCTTGATTCGCTTGGAAAATCTGGCGGAGAAACTGCGGCTCTGGAGTTGAGTTCTTTTGTGGATCATGTCGTATTGCCACAGCCACAGTTCCAACAGTTACTGTGCGGATCCGCTTTGGGACGTGATGAGAAATTGCGATTGATTCAGCGGACTTTGGAGGGACGAGCGACAACGCTGTTCGTCAATTTTTTGCGAGTCCTCGCTAGGCATGAGCGTTTAGATTTGTTGCCGGTCATACGGCGGTTGGTGGACCACGAGGTTGAACGACGGGCTGGCAAGAGACGAATCGGCGTGAGTAGCGCTGTTCCGTTAACGGCCGCGTCCCTTGCGTCGATCAAGTCCTCACTGGCGATTGCGTTAGAATGTGAACCAATTTTGGAAACACGGGTTGATCCGTCGTTACTCGGCGGGTTGGTGATCCGTGTGGGGGATACCGTTTATGACGGGTCCTTAAGTGCACAGGTTAAACAACTTCGCGCTCGATTGCGTGAGAGGTGTATGAATGAAATTCAATGCGGGCGAGATCGCTTCAGTTATCCAGAAGGAAATTGAAGACTTCAACGGCCAACTTCAGACGAGTGAAGTTGGTCGTGTCGTGGAAGTGGGTGATGGAATTGCACGAGTCTACGGACTGGCTTCGGCCATGGCCGGCGAGATGGTGGAATTCTCGAGCGGCGTGCGCGGTCAGGTATTTAACCTCGAAGAGCACTCTGTCGGAGTGATCATTCTCGGGGATTATTTGAAGATCGCAGAGGGGGACGAGGTACGAACAACGGGCAAGCTCTTGTCCGTACCCGTCGGCGAGTCCCTTCTAGGGCGCGTGGTCGATCCTCTTGGAAACGCACTCGACGGAAAAGGGCCGGTCATCACGACCGCGTTCCGACCGCTGGAAACGATTGCGCCGGGAGTCTCCGGACGACAACCCGTGAAGCAACCACTGCAGACAGGAATCAAAGCGGTCGATGCGATGACACCCGTCGGCCGCGGTCAGCGGGAACTGATCATCGGCGACCGAAAAACCGGCAAAACAGCTGTGGCGATTGACGCCATCATCAATCAAAAGGGCGGCGACGTCATCTGCGTCTACGTTTCCTGCGGCCAACGTGCCAGTTCAACCGCCGCAATTGTGGAATCACTCACCAAAGCGGGCGCGATGGACTACACGATTGTCGTGAGCGCCTCTGCCAGTGATCCGGCACCTTTGCAGTACATCGCGCCTTATGCCGGTGCGGCGATTGCCGAACACTTCATGTATCAAGGCAAGCACACGCTTGTGGTGTATGACGATCTGACACGGCAGGCAACCGCCTATCGCCAGTTGTCGCTCCTGATGCGTCGTCCTCCCGGTCGTGAAGCCTATCCAGGCGATGTGTTCTATTGCCACAGTCGGTTGCTCGAACGAGCCGCCAAGCTGAGCGACGAACTTGGCGGCGGTTCGATGACGGCTTTGCCGATCATCGAAACACTGGAAGGCGAAGTCTCGGCCTACATTCCAACGAACGTGATTTCCATCACCGACGGTCAAATCTACCTCGAACCGGACTTGTTCTTTAAGGGTGTCCGGCCGGCGATCAACGTCGGGATCTCGGTCTCACGCGTGGGGGGCAATGCTCAAACGAAAGCCATGAAAAAGGTGGCCGGTAGCTTGCGTCTGGATCTCGCCGCATTCCGAGAACTGGAAGCATTCGCTCAACTCGGTACCGAACTGGACAAGGCCACGCAACAACAGCTCGACCGTGGTTATCGCATGGTGGAGTTGCTCAAACAGCCTCAGTTCCAGCCGCTCGGGATGGGTGATCAGGTGATGAGTATTTACGGCGGCTCCAAGGGCTATTTTGACAAGGTTCCCGTGACGCGTGTCCAAGAAGCCGAAAAGCACATGCTGCAGTTTATGCGTGATGAAAAGAGCGAAGTCCGAAACACCATCATTAGCGGTGGTACTCTCGACGATAAGACGGAAGCCTCACTCAAATTGGCGTTGGAAGAATGGCGGGTTCGCTGGGAAACAACCGTCGGAAAGCCGTGATCCCGTGGTGGGTCACGTAGCCCTGTTTTCGAAAAACGTTTGACGACGACATCTTGTTCAGTACGAGTGCTTCATGGCCAAAGCAAGAGCAATCATTAAGCGGTTGAAAGCCGTTCGCAACGTTCGCAAAATCACGCGAACGATGGAACTGGTAGCCACCGCTCGCTTCAAAAAAGCGATGGATCGGGCAACTCAAGCCGCGGCCTACACACGCAAGATTTCGGAAATCGTTTCCGATCTGTCGGAGACACTGCAGGAGACTGGATCGACCGTCACTCACCCACTGCTTGAGCAACGGGAGACAGAAAAGAAAAGCGTCCTATTGGTCGTGACATCGAATCGGGGGCTGTGCGGAGGCTACAACAGCGCCGTACTGCGACAAACTCAGCAACGGATTCGCCAAGCGAAATCCGCTGCCGTGCAGCTCGATATCGAAGTCTCGGGTAAGCGTGGAATCGGATATTTCAAATTTCAAAAATTGCCGACGACTCAGTCCTACATGCACTTTGACGACAAAGTGACGTTTGACCAAGTGGATGTCTTGGCAAAACGCTACGCCGAGCAGTTCGTGCGTGGTGAGATTGATCGCCTCGATGTGGCCTATACGCGGTTTCAGTCGATGTCACGGCAGGTCGCGGTGGTCGAGACACTGCTGCCCATCGGCAAACTGGCCACGGCCGAGACGGCGACTGTGCGGACGAAGACGGAGTACGAATTTCAACCCTCGCCTCAAGAAATTTTGGAAGAGATCGTACCCGCCTCCTTTAAGGCGCGGTTGTTCAAGTGTTTTTTGGACGCAACAGTCAGCGAACAGATCGCGCGGATGGTGGCTATGAAGAGCGCCACCGAGAATGCCGACGGAATGATTCGAATTCTTCGGGCACAATATAACCGCGCTCGGCAATCTCAAATTACTTCAGAACTCAGTGAGATCATCGGTGGAGCGGCCGCGTTGGAGTAGACCAGCGATACGCCAGCAGATGGAAGTTAGCCTGTCGGGGCCGAACACACGGCGGCCGCAAGACCATTCGAGAAAAGAGACTTTAAGCCATGACAACCACGACCGCCAACATTGGCCATGTAACACAGATCATCGGTTCGACATTCGACGCCGAGTTCACTGGTGCTCACCTGCCAGGGATCTACAACGCCGTAAAAATCGAGAAGGAGATCAAGGGACTCAAGATCAAGGTCACCGGAGAGGTGCAGCAGCACCTCGGTGGTGGACGCGTTCGCTGCGTCGCCCTCGGTTCGACCGACGGTATGGTCCGTGGAATGGACGTGCTCGATACCGGCGGTCCTGTGACAGTGCCCGTTGGCAAGGGAACGCTGGGTCGCGTGTTCAACGTGCTCGGCGATCCGATTGATGGACGCGGTGATGTTCCGCACGAAGAACGCTGGTCCATTCACCGAGATCCGCCCAAACTGGAGGACCTCAGTTCGAAGACCGAGTTGTTTGAGACGGGTATCAAGGTGATCGACCTGCTGGTGCCGTTCGTGCGTGGCGGTAAGGCCGGATTGTTCGGCGGTGCGGGACTCGGTAAGACCGTGATCCTGACTGAATTGATTGCGCGAATCGCCGCTGCTCACGGGGGCTATTCGGTGTTTGCTGGTGTCGGCGAACGAACACGCGAAGGAAACGACCTCTGGCTCGAAATGCAAGAAGCTGAGATCGGTGACACGGGACGTCATGTCATTGAGCAAACCGCGATGGTGTTCGGTCAGATGAACGAACCGCCGGGTGCTCGGCTTCGCGTGGCCTTGACCGCGTTGACAATGGCGGAGTGGTTTCGTGATGCAACGGGGGCCGATACCCTGCTGTTCGTCGATAATATTTTCCGCTTTTCGCAGGCCGGTTCGGAAGTCTCGGCGTTGCTTGGCCGGATGCCCTCCGCCGTCGGATATCAACCGACACTTGGTACGGAGTTGGGTGCTCTTCAAGAGCGAATCACGTCCACAAATCGCGGGGCAATTACATCCGTACAGGCCGTGTACGTTCCGGCGGACGATCCGACCGACCCCGCTCCAGCGACAGCGTTTGCACACTTGGACGCCTTCCTCTATCTGGAAAGACGGATCGCTGAAAAAGGCCTCTACCCAGCCATCGACCCTCTTTCGTCATCCTCACGTATTCTTGATCCGCTGGTTGTCGGTGAGCGGCATTACAAAATTGCCCGCCGGGTACAACAGATTCTTCAACGATATCGCGAGTTGCAAGACATTATCGCGATTCTGGGCATCGACGAGTTGAGCGAAGAAGACAAGCTCGTTGTGCATCGGGCCCGCCGAATCGAGCGATTCCTGTCGCAACCGTTCCTCGTGGCCGAAGCGTTCACCGGGAAAAAGGGGAAGATCACCTCGCGGGAGGAAACGATCGAAAGCTTTGAAGAACTTTGTGACGGCAAATGGGATCACCTACCGGAAGCTGCATTTCTTTACGTCGGTGGAATCAAGGAAGCCGCGGAGCAGGCCGAAAAGATGGCCAAGGCATAAACTCGAAATTCTGCGGTGAAGACGGGCAAACAGATTTGATTCAAAGACTGAACAGGTATCGATCGATTGCCAAATGGCTAATGCTCACGACCCAAAATCCCGAATAGCCCATTCCCATGCCTGATACACTGCGACTTGTGATCGTCACACCTGAACGAACGCTTTTTGATGAAAGCGTTTCTGCTTTGCGGTTTCCGCTGTATGACGGAGACATCGGTATCTTACCCGGTCGGATTCCTCTGATCGGCCGACTCGGCAGCGGAGAATTAAAGCTGACATCCTCTGCTGGCGAACGCAGTTTCTTCATTGATGGTGGCTTCGCTCAAGTGCAAGGATCGGTCGTCTCTCTCCTGACCCAACGCGCGATTCCAGTTGGGGATTTATCCGTCGCTGAGGCGGAAAAACAACTCCAAACCGATCAATCCAAGCCGGCCATCGGTGATGCGGAGTCGACGGCGAAAATAGCGGATCAGCAGCGTGCCAGAAAAATGCTTTCGCTGGCCAAACGCTTTCATTGAAATTTTCGCATCGGTCGTGACTTCGTACACAAGCCACTACAGCCATCAGTGTCTGCCGAGAGTCCGTAACAAGGCCTTTGTGTCCGGCTTGGTGCCCGTTTTTTCCCCCTGTCTGGATTAATCCGCACGCAGTCTGCACATTCGGACGAGGCTGCCAAGGCTGGAATCTGAGACACTGTTTGGTTTGATTCACGCTCGTGCCGGGACGCGGACGAATTTAGGAACACGCTTTCGGCTTGGTTCCCATTCAGTGAGCTTTCCTCCGCCCGGCAAGATGTTGGATCGAGAAACTTATGACAAATTCACGTGCTGTCCCCTCATGGCCCGCGTTTAACAACACATCCCCCCCATCGGACACGATTCTCGTGCTCGAAGGACTTGGCCAATCATTCGTGGTCGATCGGGACGGAATGCGGATCGGATCCAAAGCCGCTTGTGAGTTTCTACTCCAACAAGGTCCGGCGCTTCATAGTGTCGTTCATCAACAGTCCGGAGCCACCTGGATTGAGACCGTGGAAGATTCCCTGATGTTGATCAATGGTCTTGCTCGAAGCCGGATGGCACTCCGTGAAGGCGACGTGATCGATATCCATGGGCTACAGCTGACGGCTCGATTTCGCTCCAGGTCGGATTTGGAGGATGCCGCAGAATGTGTCGAGTCCGAATTATCACTGCTCTCCGCCTCGGAATTATGCGATCGAATTTTTGCTGAGCAGACAATGATCAACGACTTCGAGGAGGGTGGCCGTGGCGCTTGGAAGAATCTGATGGCGGCCATGAAGGCGCATCAGGATGACTCACAAACGGCGGGTCAATTGCCCCTTTCGGTCGAATCGGAGTTCCTCCATGGTGTTCAGCCCGAGAATTGTGAACGTTTGTTTGGCCAAATTCGAGAGTTGTCGGAGATGATCGACACACACTCACGAGAGCTGGGTGTTTGTGAGGCGGAGCTCGTGACCGCTGCCGCATTGCTCGAAGTGGCTCAGGGCCGTGTGTCTCAGCAAATTGAAGAACTACTGGAACAGTTGCCAACACAGTCCCGCGCTATTGATCTCCGCGCGAGTGCCTGAAAATCGCGACCACAACGGTTCGCTGTGAAACAACAGAGGATCGGCCTGTTTGAGGCTTGGGAATAACGCCGCCCTCACCCGGCAACTCCGTTTTTGAATCTCATTTCAAACAAACACTCACAAAAAATGCGTCTGAATCTCCGTGTTTTTTGGCAGCGGCAACTTCTGTCCCTGTTTGAATTGGCCAACAGACCACTGTTTTACCGTGAGTCGCGAGCGAACCGATAAACCGGCCGGCTTGATCAGGGTATAGGGTCAACGGGGCCGGCGTGTGCAACGTCTCAATCCGAACGGGATTTCGTTCGCGTTTGAATGGGGCATCGCATCGACGATGCCGCCGGTTGGCCCATCACTCTGATTCAGGGAGTCGATACGCTGCTCGGAACAGTCCCCCCCCCGCCCATGGGTGATCTCCGAGACCCCGCCGCAGACCAATCCCGCGAGGGATACGTTACCCGTCACCGCCGATCCGGAACGCATCTGCGTTCAGACAAGTCCATTTAACTGGGCATTTACCCCGCGTATGCTGCTCGTCCCGATTGAATGAAGACCGGCAATTGTTGTGAAAAAAGCCATGGGAGGCGAAGACCGTGTCTTCGCCTCCCATGATCATACGATTCCCAATTCGAGCAGTGGATTACTTAACCGGAACCCAGTTCACTTGATGTGACTTTCCCGAACTCTGGACCTGAGCGGGCGCAGACGAAAGTTGAGGGACGACCATCAGTGGCTGTTCCGAAGTTGCGGAATTGACCATGCTTGGAACCGGAGGAGCGGAACCCACACCGGAGACCGTTGTGCCAGGAAGACGATGGAACTCTTCAATAGACACCATCTGCGGCTGTCCCGACTGACCGTGGGGAATCGATGCGCTGCCGTCTGGAGAAGGAGACGTGGGACTGCTCTGTTGAGGAATTGGCTGAGGCGCGAAGTTTGAATCGGGAGTTGGTTTATTAGGCATTGATTCCATGGGTGACATCATTCCAGGTGGAGTCCCTGAGTAGCCGCCTCCAGATGGCTGCCCGCAACCACACCCCCCCGGAGATCCCCCAAACGATGCGGCACCGTAAATATTGTCTGGATTCATCATGTCACCAGCGTAATTCATGTCACCGCCGCTCGTCATTCCACAGGAGTTGCATCCGTAATCGCCACCGCCGCATTCAGAACGATGGCATCGTTTTCTCGCATTGCAGGAACCCATCTTCTGCTTCATCCATCCGCTCATACAGCTTCCCCCTATCGGCAGGCATCCTCCCGATCGACAGGAGTTCGAGGAAACACACTGACTGTGTTGACATCCAAGGGTAAATGTCAGCAGTAAACTAGAGATGCAGACGACAAAACGACGGGAGATCATGAGCGGGAATCCTTTCCCAAAGATTCTTAATGGCAACAAAAACCAGACTTCAATATCTGACGACACTCGATTATCGGACATAAAACCGGCTGACTTTATCGATTTTGTTGATTTCGTCGATTTTATGGATTCCGTCGATTGAATCACCGCCTGTCAGCCGGTCTTCATCGGCAAAATTTGCCGTGTTGCGCACAAAGATGTTTCATTTTCGGCCGATACGGTGAACCCGTTTCCCGGCCCCCGCAATTGCCGCGTGAAGATCCAATAACCACTGAGACCGCGTCAAAACCAAAAGAGATAGAAGTCATTACAATGACCCTCCTCCTGTTTTCCGCGTGCCGTGTTGGGTGGCCTGAAGAAGAACTCTGTCTACCGAATCGCGGTGGCGCAATGTGCGAGGTGTGACTCAGGGATCGCTGTTCGGAAATTTCGGACAGCCTCTGCAGTGGACGATTGGACTCATCACGCGTATTGTCGTGCGGTTCATTGTCGAAAAATCCACAATCCGCGATCGGCAGGGCCTAGCGTTCAGACTCCCCAAAGCTATTCCAACAGAAACCGCTTGTTTTCAGAAGACCTTAACCGCCCCCGTCTGTTGCTGTGAATGACGGACGGTTCTCGGAGTGTCACTGTGTCGTTTCCAAAACAACGAACTGACTCACTGAATACCTGAGTGGCCTCGATGTCGAGTGCGCAGGGACCGGTATCGTACAATGGCCGGTTCCGGATCTGCTTCAGTGACGACCGTCGAAACCGACTCCTGAATCCCATTTTAGTTCGGATGAACCGATGAAAGTCCAGCAGTTTCTCGAACATCATGGCCAGACACAAAATCCTTTCAGCCAAGAGGATGCACAGACAGACTCCCTCTTTAAACAGCATTGTTCCAAAGGGACATTTCACCCTGCGTGGGACAAGATTTATGGCGATCCCGGTTCTCCTGCGACCGCTGTCGTCTTCGGGGAAAAGGGGAGCGGAAAAACCGCACTGCGTTTACAAATTGTCGATCACTCCGCGAATTACAACAGCGAACATCCTGACAAGCGAGTCTTCATCATCGAATACGATGACTTCAATCCGTTCTTGGATTGTTTCGATGGTAAGATCTCTTGGCCCGGTGGATCACCTGAAAGGACTCTCGGAAAATGGCGACTGGGCGACCACATTGACTGCATCCTTTCCTTGGGCGTAACCAAACTCATTGATGACATCTTCGAAGAACGAATTCAGGGGAAACCCGGCCCCTTTGAAGTTCGCGGTGAAAATCTTCAAAATCTGACGCGGCCTCAGAAACGCGATTTTTTGTTGCTCGCCTGCCTCTATGACCGCAGCACAGACGCGGCATTGCAGAGTCGATGGACAATCCTGCGACGAAAATTGCGTTTCCCCAATTGGAAAACTTGGCGTGAAATTGTCATCGGTACCGCCATTTCACTTGGAGTGTTCGGAATCTTGGCGGAATTTGGATCCCTGTCAAAATTTGGGAACTGGTGGGTCTGGATGATGATCGTCGGTGGCTGGGTCCCTTGGCTCTCGAAACAAACGCGATTGGGATGGGTGGGATGGAAGATACAGCGTCACATTCGGGTCTTGGAACGGCAGTTCAACACACTTCGCCAAACCATGGCCAAGTTTGAACAAGGAGACCTTGCCGGGCAACCCTTGCCGTCACGAGAGCGGAGCGATGATCGCTACGAATTACTCAATAAGCTGCAAGGAATTCTTCAGGCACTCGGTTTTGAAACGCTGACGATCTTGGTTGATCGTGTCGATGAACCGCGTTTGATCAATGGTTCTGCGGAACGAATGAAAGCGTTCTTGTGGCCCCTGTTCGACAATAAATTTTTGAAACATGCCGGACTGGGCATCAAGCTCTTGTTGCCGGTGGAAGTGAGTCTGTTTTTGCAGCGAGAGGATCGTGAATTCTACGAACGCTCACGATTGGACAAGCAGAATCTGATTCGCTCGCTGGAATGGACCGGAGAATCACTCTATGACCTCGCCAATGACCGCATTCGCGCTTGTCATCCGAACCTGATCGATTCCGGCGATTCTCAACCCTCCACCGGGCTCAAATCTTGGTTTGATGATTCCATCAACGAGTCAGAACTGGTCAGCACATTGGCTCGTTTACGAGTCCCTCGGCACCTGTTCAAGTTTCTACACCGATTGCTTGTCGAACATTGTCATCGCTACACCGATGAATCGCCTCGCTGGCAGATTGGTCGTGAAACCCTGCAATCGACAATGGCGGTCTACATGCGCGATTTGGAGGCCTACGACCGCGGACTGGGCACCGGCTGAGGCCCTCACGGTAAACGGTCTCGAAGCGAACGTCGTCCCGAAAAAAAGCGTTGAGTGTTCTGCGCGGCGCGGGCCATCAATGGAACAGAAATTGCCCGTTGAGACCGAATTCTGCAGGGCTTCCCTCGGCGAGGCTCAGGCAATGGCGTTCAGCGTGACATCCGGCGCGGTGCTGACCGTCGTTCTGGCGTCCCCTTCGGAGATGGGCGGAAGGACTAGGATTTCTGCAAAATCCGCCGACTGTTCCGCGCGAAATCCGTGGTGTCGAAGCAACTCGAGGACCGCCAGAAAGATTCCGATAATTTTACTCCGCACATTGGAACCCTCAAAAAACTCAGAGAACCGGACGCCGCCCGTCTGGCGAACGCGTTGGCCAATCTGTTCGAGATACGTTGAAATCGGAGTCTCGTCGTAACAGATACTGGATGTTTCTTCGACAATCTTTTTTTGCAGAACCCGGGAAAGCGCACTGACAAGATCCCATAATTCGACCTCTTTGATCAGATCGGCCGCATGGTCCTTGCCCGACGTGGGACGTTCGTCGCTGAGCCGCGGATAACGTTCCTGCCACTGCGTTGCTTGTCGCTCCAAAGCCAACGCGGCATCTTTGTACCTTTTGTATTCAATCAGTTGCAAAATCAGTTCGCCGCAGGATTCATCGATCACCGGAACTTCCTCGATATCGGATTCCTCCGCTCGCGGCAGAACCTGCCGGCTTTTGAGCTCCACGAGGGTGCTGGCCATCACAATGAAATCGCCGGCGAGATCGAGATCGAGAAACTCCAAAACTTCCAGAAACAGCAGAAATTGGCCCGTAATTTTGGATATCGGCAGTTGAATGATATCGACTTCGTTCCGCCGAACGAGATACAGCAGGAGGTCGAGTGGCCCGGTAAAGAGATCGAGTTGGACACGGTAGTCGGCCATGCGGTGGTGCCACTTGAAAAATGAATCCGCTGCATCCGAGCACAAGCCTCGAATATTCTTGCGAAGGAATCCGGTCTTGATCGAATATCAACTGACAATATCTTCCGCGACCCGTCTCCTTATCGTCACAATCGGCCTGCAGAATCCAGACAACTGTCGTCTCGCCAGAGTGAGACCTTCTCCGTCCGGAATCAAATCGTCCGCACCGAAGTCGTTCCACCAAGGTCCCTTCCGCCGATCTCTGGCCTCGCCACTGCAATTCTGTTATTTTTGTAGTAAATCGGCACTGATGGCGATCAGGCGTTTGAGACACCTGACTGAAGATAATCGGGAAAAAATTCGATGACTCCACTGCTCATTAATCTGCAAGTTTTGCTGGTCGCCGCTTGGAATGTGTTGATTTCACTGCTGGCCATGCTGTTGCCATGGGTCCCCCTGTTTGCCTGGGTCGCTTTTTGGCTGCTGGCCGTCGATTGGATCAAGCTGCGCCAGGTGATGATTCGCGGAGGATGGGTGGGAGTGGTCTTGATCGGTTTGGTGACCGCACTTGTCTGGGGAGTCGTTTCACCTCCCCCGGGAGGCACACACTACCTTTTTGGACTCCACGTGAGCAACTTCCCGGGAAAGACTGTCTACGTCACGGCTCTGATGACCATTTTGCTTCTGTGTGGTTCGGTGCAGTTGTCTGGAGCCTGCGGGTCACTGGCGCGCTTTTCCGATGATTCGTTGACCACTGATGGGCACAGCGACGAGGAGCAGGGACACGAGCCAGCAACCCACTCTGCGCCTTTGCATTAAATTGTTGTTCTCGTTTTTTCGCGTATGCAATCGCTTGCCTCAACGACGTCCCAGCGATTCCTGATGGAAAGTCTCTGATTTCGATGTTTGTGAAACTTGGCGATTTAATTAACCGCATTTGGCCGGGATTGCTCTTGGGCTGGATCGGCATTCTGATTTTCGTCATGACGCTGGCCCCTCCCTTGTGGGATGTCGTGGAAACCGAAGAATTTTCTGCCCTTCCTGCCACGAGTCCGAGTCTCTTGGGGGAGCAGCTTTTTCGGGCCGCATTTCCAAAGTCGCTTGTACCCAGCCGAATTGTGATTGTCGTTCGCCGTCCCGATGAAAAGTTGACGGAACAAGATCTGGATTGGGTCGACGATGGTATCCACGACGACGATCCAGAGCGTGATTTTGAATTACGCGAATGCCTGCTCAAGATTGCTGAGGACGATGGCGGCTTGGACTCCGAATCCAATGAGGAACTCCCCGCCGGTTCCCACCGGAATCGACGTTCGTTGATTTCCTCCGTCCGCACTTATCGGGACAAGACTCTGGAACACATGGTCCTCAGCAAAGACGGGCACGCGACATTGGTTTTGGTCGAACTGACGACCGACTTTTTAGATTTTCAAAATCAAAAGATTGTCGCCCGAATCCAAAAACTGCTGCTCGATACCTCTGCCGAAAATGATAATTTTCGACGGCGGATCCCTCCCGGGATTGAGCTTTATCTGAGCGGCGAAGCGACCGTCGGTCGAGACATGCAGACAGCGGCTCGCGACAGCGCCAAGGCTACTGAAACACTGACGGTAGGCTTGGTGGTGGTTCTGCTGATTATCATTTATCGAGCTCCGCTGCTGGCTTTCATCCCACTGATCACGGTGTTTGTTTCTGTCAAGATTTCGATGTCGCTGCTCATTTTGATGGCCCAGCATCACTGGGTCATCTTGTTTCCCGGTGTGGAAACCTATGTCACGGTATTACTTTACGGGGCTGGGGTCGATTACTGTCTGTTTTTGATTGACCGATACAAGGAAGAACTCGACGACGGTACCAGTTTTGAAGAAGCCTCTTCAAACTGCATCGCCAAGGTCGGTGCGGCCATTGCCGCCAGTGCCGGAACGGTCATCTGCGGAATCGGCATGATGATGTTCGCGGAATTCGGCAAATTTCGGCAGGCGGGTTTTGCGATCTCTTTTGGACTGATGGTCGTCCTTCTCGCGTCACTGACATTTACACCCTCCCTGTTAAGACTGACCGGGCGATGGGCCTTTTGGCCCCAAGTACGCACAGAAAGAGTCTCCTTGTCCGGCGGCTGGCTCCCCACGTCGACGATCGCCTCTCAGTGGAGTCAGATCCACTGGTTGCAGAATACTTGGGATGCGGTCGGGCAGCTCTTGCTGCGATGCCCGATGACCGTCTGGTTGACGACCATTTTTCTGATGCTTCCGTTTGCAACAGTCGGACTCATCTTTTTTTCTCACTTAAGTTACGGGCTGCTTTCGGATTTACCATCCTCCGCGACGAGCGTTCAGGGAACGAGGGCTCTTCGTGAGCATTTTCCAGCTGGTGCGACAGGACCCGTCACGATTCTATTGCACAACGAGGGGATCGACTTCTCGCAACGCAACACCGAAGGCGTCTCCGGTGGATTTGATGCGATCCATGAACTCACCGTAAAACTCGGCGAGCAAAAGTCGGCACTGCGTCTGGCCGATATCCGCAGTGCTTCTCATCCATTTGGTGGCGTTGAGTCGATCGATTCAATCGAGCAAAAAGTCCGCAAGAAAGTGACTTTCGAAAAGTCCGTCGAGCACTACATCAGTCGCAGCGGGGCTTTACGCAATCGAGTCACGCGATTGGAAGTGACCGCGGAACTCGATCCATTTGCCCGTGACAGCACCTCGCATCTGACCAAGTTGCAAGACCGAGTTCGATCGTTGCTTCCCGACAGCATCAAAACCGGCACAAAGATTCTTGTCACGGGATCAACCGCCAGCATCCGTGATCTCAAGTCGGTTACCGACCGCGATCAAATCCGGATCGATGTCCTCGTGGTACTGGTCGTGTTTCTGATTTTAGTGGTGTTGTTGCGACGACCCGCGATTTGTGCCTATTTGATGATTACGGTGCTGTTTAGCTATCTGGTGGCCCTCGGAGCGACCTATACATTTTACTGGGCTCTCAATCCGGCTGAGTTCTCCGGTCTGGATTGGAAAGTGCCAATGTTCTTATTCACAATCTTGATCGCCGTGGGCGAGGATTACAACATTTTTTTGATGACTCGAATTGAAGAGGAACAGAAACGATTTGGTCCCATTCAGGGAGTCATTCAGGCACTATCAAAAACGGGCCGTATCATTTCGAGTTGTGGTGTGATCATGGCCGGAACATTTGCCTCACTTACGGCCGGCTCCCTGATGGGCATGTGCCAGCTTGGCTTCGCTTTGGCATTTGGCGTTTTGCTCGATACTTTTGTCGTTCGTCCGATCCTTGTCCCAGCCTATCTTGTACTCTTGTCCAGTGGTCGATTTGGTCGGTGGGGTCGGTTTCTCGGGGCTCCTGCGGTCGACAAACTGGAATCTCATTCGAGTTCCCGGCGGGACCCCGAAATCGCTGACTGAAAATCAGTCACCCCTCGTCTTGAACACAAATCTCCGGGAAGTCGTATTGCCATGTGGAGTGACCGCTATTCAGCGCGCCAGGCGAAGTTGACCCATGCGATTCGCAAGTCTGGAGTTTCCGCATTCCTTGTGACAAACCCCCGTAATGTCTCCTACCTGACGGGTTTCCGTGGCGAGGACAGTTGCCTGCTAATCGAACCGGGGCGGATCCAGCTCTATAGTGACAGCCGGTTTGAGACACAGATCCGCGAGGAATGCCCCGATCTTCCAATGCAGATCCGTACGTCGCGAATGGCGATGGATGATTTTTTGGCGGAGTCGATACCGAAATTGGGTTTGAAAAATCTCGGTATTGAAGGCGCCTCGATGGTTGTCTCCCTTCATGACCGGATGGTTGAAAAACTGAAACCGTTGGAACTCGTGCCGCTATCTGGGCCGGTCGAAGAACTGCGTCAAATCAAGGACGGAGACGAAGTTGCCGAACTCCGTCTGGCGATCCACCAAGCAGAACGTGGGTTTGACGTGATGCGATCGCTAATTTTGCCGGATCAAACCGAACGTCAGGCCGCTCACGAATTGGAACACGGCATGCGGCGTTTTGGGGCAGTTCGCGCGGCCTTCGAACCAATTATTGCCGTGGGAGATCACGCTGCCTTACCACACTATCGAGCCGGAATGCGGACGTTTCGTGAATCGGGATTTGCTCTGGTTGACTGGGGGGCCCTCAGTCCTCTTGGGTATCACAGTGACTTGACGAGGCTTTTGGTCACAAGTAAGCTGCCGCCAAAACTTACCCAGATATACAAAGTTGTGTTGCAAGCACAGCAAGCGGCGATCGATGCCATCCGTCCTGGCGTCAAATGTCAAGACGTGGACGCGGTGGCACGTCGGGTGATCGATCAAGCAGGATATGGTAAATATTTCGGACACGGTTTGGGACACGGAATCGGGCTGGAGATCCATGAAGGCCCGCGGCTGAGTCCCCTTTCAACTGATCTCCTGAAGCCCGGCATGACGATAACAGTCGAACCAGGAATTTATCTCCCGGGATTTGGTGGAGTTCGAATCGAAGATGATGTGTTGATTACACGAGACGGCTGCGAAGTTATGACATCGCTTCCCAAAGATGTTCCGTTTCTGACGGGCTGATTGGTCGTGTGTGTTTGGGAACTCGTATTCCGATTCCGACCTAACATTAGACTCGTGTTGAGGGGGGGGTTAATTGCATGTCTGAAGAGACGGCTTCCGGGAACACTTCGTTTGATCTCGAAAAGCTACAACAGCTAGTCCAGATGATGGAAAAACACGGATTGAGTGAAGTCAATCTGCGCCGCGGTGAGGAACAGTGGCGGCTTCGTCGTGGGCCAGTCCAGGTGGGTCACGCCATCCCACAGATAATCCCGGTAGCTTCCAACGCTCCGATCGCGGCTGCCGCTCCGATGTTTGGGCCACCGCCAGCGGTGGCCTCTGAATCGTCCGGATTAATTGACATCAAGAGCCCAACGGTTGGCACCTATTACGCTTCGCCTTCACCGGGGGAGCCACCATTCGTCACTGTCGGTTCGGTTGTCACATCCGAAACGATTGTCTGCCTTCTGGAAGCCATGAAAGTCTTTAATCAGATTCCCGCCGAGGTGAGCGGGACGATTACGGCCATCCTTGTCAACAGCGGCGACGCGATCGAATTTGGTCAACCTCTGTTTCGTGTACGTCCCTGAAATCACCGACCAAGTCTCCCACGATTCCGTTCCGTACTGATGGACCTCAAACACATTGGAACTGAGGCCCACACATGAAGACTCTGTCGCCGACGTTTTACCTGTTTTTTGCCTAGGCGACTTGATCACCACTCGGCTATTCCTGTACCCCAGCACAGATCGTCTCCCGCATGTTTCAACGCATCCTAGTCGCGAATCGAGGCGAGATCGCGCTGCGCATCTTGCGTGCTTGTCGGGAAATGGGCATTGGTTCGGTGGCCGTTTGCAGTGAAGCCGATCGCGGAGCCGACTATTTGAAGCTCGCGAATGAATCGATCTGTATCGGACCTGCTCAGGCGTCGGGAAGCTATTTACTGATCAAAAACATTATCAGTGCAGCCGAAATCGGCAACGTTCAGGCCATTCATCCGGGCTACGGATTCCTGTCAGAGAACGAACATTTCGCCGAAGTCTGTCGCAGTTGTAACATTGAATTTATCGGCCCTTCGGTAGAGGCGATGGCCAAGGTCGGGGACAAAGTTTCGGCTAAAGAGATCGCCAAGCAGGCAAAAGTGAATCTCGTTCCCGGCAGCGATGGTTTAATCCACAGCGAGGAGGCGGCACTGGCCATCGCCGCTAAAATTGGTTATCCGCTGTTGATCAAGGCAACGGCTGGCGGCGGCGGCAAGGGAATGCGCGTGGCCCGCAACGACATTTCTCTGAAGACCGGATTGAAACAGGCTGCCATGGAAGCCGAAAAGGCCTTCAATAATTCCGGTGTGTATCTCGAAAAGTATGTTGAAAATCCGCGGCACGTGGAGGTCCAAATCCTCGCTGACCACCATGGCGACGTGGTCCACTTGTGGGAAAGAGACTGCTCCACGCAACGTCGACATCAAAAACTGATCGAGGAGTCACCCGCACCAAATCTTCCTCAAGCGGTTCGTGACGATATCTGCAAGGCCGCGGTACGGTTGGTCAAAGCCGCCAACTACACCAATGCCGGAACGGTCGAGTTCATCGTGGATCAGGAGAATCGGTTTTATTTCATTGAGGTCAATGCCCGGATCCAAGTCGAACATCCGGTGACCGAGATGGTCACCGGAATTGACTTGATTCAACAGCAGATCCGCATTGCCTCCAAGGAGCCGTTGCCGTGGAAGCAACGCAACATTCCCTGTCACGGTGCGGCCATCGAAGTCCGGATTAATGCCGAAGATCCGGACAATGACTTCCGCGGATCGCCCGGTCGTATCACCAAATTGCGAGTTCCCGGTGGCCACGGAGTCCGCTGGGATTCCCACGTTCATGAAGGCTATGTGGTTGGACCTTACTATGACTCCATGATCGGCAAACTGATTGTCCACAAACCGACCCGACCTGAAGCCGTCGCATGCCTCAAACGCTGTCTGGACGAATTTGTGGTTGAGGGAATCAAGACAACAATACCGTTGCTCAAACGAATTTTGAATGATTCCGCCTTCGTCGAGGGCCGTATGCACACAACATTCATCGAGCAAACACTGCTCGCAAAATGAATTGGTTCGGACTTGCCCCCTCCCCCCCTCTCCCTGTCAACCTAATGCGGGTGCGTTTCCAGAGGCCCAACCGAATCTTCCGGATTCGCCATTTCTGCATTTCTTTATTGGACCGCGTGCTTGGAACGGCTGAGGGGCCGGTTCGTGGTGATCCAAACAAACGTTCGTCCCGCTTCGTCCTGCCAAATTTCACGCGAGAGCTTTTGTGGAACCACCATTTGCTTGAGTGCCAAGCTCCATGATGTCTGTGCGCGTTTGAACGAAACCTTTAACGTTGTCGGATCGATCTGATGGGCATCAAGTGCCGCGTAGTCGATCATCACAGGGGTTTCGGATAATTCCGAGACGGCACCAAACACATCGCCGAGCGTGACGTCGTCTAGCTCAATCGTTGTGATTGCAAAGAACTTCGGCGCCGCCTTAATTCGTTGTTTTTGAAGCGGCCATCCAACGTTCCAGAAATCGCGGTGCAGGCTGACAGGGTCGATCAATAATCCCAGCGTCCCCTCGGCCGTCCGACGAGGACGAAAGCAGAGACCGCAATCATTCAAGGCAATCGCCAACGCCGTTCCCGTACTGAAACCCCGAACCTCCTGTCGCACAGTCCCCGGAGCCGATTTTGCATTTAAAGTATCACTGGCTGCCTGACTCCACTGAATCGGATACTGCTCGGAAAGAGGCAACCTCGAGACCGCGACGCGAATGGGCTGGCCCATCAACTCGGTATCGACTATTTTTTCCAAACTCTCAAAAACGAGTCCAAACTGCTCCTTGGAAAGCCCCCATAACTCCTGCCCTTCTGGAGACCCTTGGGCCCCATAGGTACGAAGTTCCTCGATCCATTCCTTCAGTCGGGCTCCGTCTGATGCTGTAAAGAGTCTGCCTGGGAAAGAAATGTTTCCCGATCGATCGAGCGTGCCGATGGCG
>Ga0315284_10005223_pt1 | contig 18447 bp, 19 predicted proteins | sample YL17G09_16_MG_FD_203696 | JGI IMG/M metagenome (GOLD analysis project Ga0315284, IMG submission 203696) | Sediment microbial communities from Yellowstone Lake, YNP, Wyoming, USA - YL17G09_16 | ecosystem: Environmental > Aquatic > Freshwater > Lake > Sediment | place: USA: Wyoming | collected...
TATCGTATGCCATATTAGCACCCATTACCCTGGACAAAGTCATTGCAACAGCTAGCGACAAACGACTCGCATCGGTATCGTATGCCATATTAGCACCCATTACCCTGGACAAAGTCATTGCAACAGCTAGCGACAAACGACTCGCATCGGTATCGAATATCAAACAGGCGCTGTCCATCAATTTGCGGCTCGCCGCTTAACCATAACTAATCAAATAGAGCGGGCCTCACCATGATTCAAATTGTAACCGGCGATGACATCGCAATCCCTGTGACCCTCACCAAAGATGGCAAGCTATTTTCAATCGCCAGCAATGCGGTAGTTAAAGCCGCCCTGGTCGGCGCCGATCACAGCGCCATACTCGCCGGGCCGGTCACGCTTTCCAATACAGCAACCGGCGCGAATTGGCCCGCCTCCTTGGTGGTGGTCGAAATCCCCGGAACGCTCACGGCAGCGATCACCGCATTCAAGCCCGCCCTGCTGGAAATTCAAGTAAATGACGGCGGCCCCCTAACCTGGTTTGCCGAGGTTCGGATCATCAAAGGCTTGATTGAATAAATAATGTCATTTTTTGCCTAGAAATGACACAACAAGCTAATTACCATGATTGAAACTATCAGCGGAATTTCATGTTCAACGCCCTAAACAATTCAACGCTAGACGTTTTTGCCGAATCATTCGCCCTAAACAATGTGAACGGCGACATCGTGCTGCAAGGTATTTTTTCGGAGCAGCGGCAAGACGAGCAGCTATCCGGCGCGGGCTTCTTTGATAAAACTTTTACCCTGGAATTATTTCAGTCAACCGTTGACTACTACGCGATTAATACCTCAAACACCGTTACCGTGCGCGGCATACGCTATCAGATTATTGGCCGAGATGTTGACACCACCGGCATGGCCACACTGCACTTACGGCGCTATTCATGATTACCAGCATTAGCCTAGATGCCAAAGCCGTTCAGAGTGTGGTCGACGCGCTGCCCCGCACTATTTTCCGCGCCCAGCGCTCGGCGGTTTCGACCACAACGACCTGGGCGGGGAAACAGCTTCGGGATCGTATGTTTTTAAAGACCGGTTTGCCTATGCGGGTATTTCGGAAATTTAGGGTCAAGGTAAAACGCAATCGTGAGACAGGTGTCGTGTGGTTTGGTCTCAACCCGGTCAAGGCAAGTTATGTGGGCAAGCTCTCACAAGAGCCGCGCGGCGCATGGGCGGGCGATTATTATTTTCCCGGTGGATTTGTCGCAACACTGAAGAGCGGACATGAAGGCATTTTTAAGCGCAAGGGCAAAAGCCGTTACCCATTAGCTGAGCAAGTCGTTAATATTGATGCCGGATTTACCGTTGCCGAAGGCGTCGCGCAGGAAGCCTCCGTGCAGCTGCGCGAACGCTTTATGGCTAAAGTGCTTGAACTCAATCCGCATCTTGAATAGCCGCCATGCTTGATTTACAGCTAGCCATTATCAGCCGCATAACTGATTTTGTACCAGGCTTAACGACGATTGCCAACCCGTCCGTACTGGCTGCCGTCCGGGAAATAGGCCCCTTGCTCCCGGCCTGCATCGTTATCCCGGGCGGCGGCGAGCCAGCTGAACAACCCATTCCGTCCCTGCCTTTGATCGAGACGCAAGAGTGGGATGTCGTCGTCATCATAGCGCACCAGTCTCGCGACAGCGAAGATGGACTGACCGAGCAAATTGCCGGGGATTTCATGCGTGATATTTTAAAAGCCCTGCACGGCTGGAAAAATGGCGCGCAACCACAAAAACACGGCTTTATCTACACCGGCCGAAGCCAGCCGAATTACAACCTCGGCTATGCCGAATTCCCGATGACCTTTACCGCGAAAGCGATTGTAGGCAGCTAAATGAAAAAAGAACAAGACCAAGGCGTATTAATGGAAACAGTCACGCTGATCATGCCGCATACCCACGGCGGCAAAGATTACCCGATGGGCGAAACCATCGACGTTACTAAAGCGCAACAATCCTGGCTGGCACAGCGCGGAATTATTGCAACCAATCCCCAAACCCAAACCCAACCAGGAGAATAAACCATGTCCACATCGTCCACATCAGGCGTATTAGCAGAAGGCACGCTGTATTTAAACCAACTCGTCGCAGGCGTGGCGCAAGGCCGGGTAAAATTGCCGGGCATTGCCAAGCTGGAGATTAAACCGAACTCTGAGCTGATCGAGCAAATTAGCAAGGACAAGGGGCTGTACGGCACGGTCACCGGATCGGCTGCGATCAACAAGCCGTCAGACCTATCAATCACCATCGCCAACATTACACCGTCAGCGCTGGCCGTGGCCTTACAAGGCACATTTGCAGCATATAGCCAGGGTAGTGGCAGCATTACCGATGAAGTCGTCGCGGCTAAATTGGATAAACTGATCGATTTATCCAAACGGAATATCGGCGCGGCGGGCTTTGTTTTGACCAACTCGGCGGCCAGCACGACCTATGTGGAAGGCACCGACTATATTGTCAACCGCGCGATGGGCTGGCTTGAATGCCTATCGACTGGCGCAATCACCGAGTCCCAATCGCTTAAAGCCGATTTCACCTATGCGGCAATTTCCGGCACCACAATCAAGGGCGGCACGCTGGCGCAGCTCAAAGGCCAACTGGAACTGGACGGCACGAATCTTTTCGACGGCACAGCTCTGGATTTAGTGATCTGGGAGGCAACCTTGACCGCCGACGGCGCTGTCGATTTTATGTCCGATAAACCCATTGAGTTGAGTATGAAAGGTCGGATGGCAACGCCCGTCGGCAAAGATGCTCCATTCCAGGCAAGAATCGGGCAGATTTACTCATAATCCATAAATAATCGTAGGGTGCGCATCGCGCACCTTGCCACTCAGTAGGTTGCGCAGTTGGGTAATACATGACTATTGATGTATTAAATTTAGACAGGCTTTTACCAGAAGAAAAAATCGCCTTGCGGAATCTTTTTTTTGCGTGGGAATCATTGAAAAATGCGAAAAACTGGATTGAAGCAGACAGATTAAGATGGCAATTAATGATGTGGGACTCACAAATTGTAAACGACAAAATTTGGCAACCAATGCTTGAAAATAATTTAAACAGACAGCGCAGAGCAGCGTTCAGGATGAAAAGATATGGTATTCCCGTTTATCCGTGGAATTTGTCTGATGCCGCGTAGGGTGCGCATCGCGCACCTTGCCACTTTTGGTCACAAGCCGATTTAAAGGAATTTTATGCGACACGAAAAAGTTATTCAATTAAGCGAAAACCGCGCCGCCACCGTGCGCGAGTTGCGCGTGAAAGACGTGCGCCGACTGATCGGCGAAATGGGCGCGTTGTCATCGCTGGATATGACCGCGCTGTTTGGCGATCAGTTCGACCGCTTGCTGACGCTAACCGGTGACCTGGTCGTCATGCCTGAAGGCGAAACTGCGGAAGATTTATCAATGTCTGAAGGCGAACAGATACTGCAAGCCATGCAAGAGGTTAACGCCAGTTTTTTGGCGAAACTGGGTCTGACTCTCGAACTGGCTCAGCCCGTCAGCCCAGCCCCGATAGAGCCGTCAGAGACCTCGACAGAACTGCCTGTGCCTTAATCGAGCGCGGCCACGTCAACATCTGGGATTACGGCTGGACGTTTTTCGGCAATTGTTTGGAGTTGATAAAAGAAAGCAACAAAAAAACATAAACACCGTCAACCCGACAGGGATGTGAAGTATAAATCAAGGTTTTAAAAACCAACAACAACAACAACCCTTAAATCAATACCGCCATGGCCAAAGATTTACAGCTAAAAATCCTGATCAATGCCCAAGACAACACCGGTGCGGCTTTCGGAAAAACCCAACAAGGCTTGGCGTCTCTGACCCAGCAAATAGAGGGCATAAAAAACCGCCTGTCCGGCTTGCTGGGACTATCGGTCGCCGACATCCTGCTCGGCAAAGGCGGCGAACTGGCCAAAGCAGCCGACCTATACAAAAACCTCGAGGCGCGGCTTAAATTGGTGTCTGACAATACCAAGGAATTTGCTACCGCGCAAACCGAGCTTTTCAACATTTCCCAAGGCACCCGCGCAAGTCTCGAGGGAACAACCACTTTATATATACGCCTGGAGTCGGCTATCAAGCAGCTGGGCGGCACTCAGGAAACCGCGCTGGCTACCACCGAAACCGTAGCCAAGGCGATTGCCTTAACCGGCGGAGCGGCGGAAACCCAAAAAGCCGGGATAGAACAGTTTAACCAGGCGCTCGCGTCTGGGGTCTTGCGCGGGCAGGAATTCAACAGCGTAATGCTAAATACACCGGGCTTGGCGCAAGCCATAGCGGACGGCTTGGGCGTTACGGTCGGGCAATTGCGCGCCATGGCCGAGGCCGGGGAGTTGACGGCGGATAGGCTGGTAAACGCCTTGGGCAAGGTCGCGCCCAGCATAGCGGAAAAATTCAAACAGCTGCCGTTGACTATCGGCGGCGCGATGACGCAATTGAATAATGCTTTTATCGCGTATGTCGGCAATGCCGATAAAGCGTCCGGCGCCAGCGCCAAATTAGCGGGCGTCATTTCCGGCGTCGCCACTAATCTGACTACCATTGGCAATGCGGCGCTATTCGTCGCCGTAGTCTACAGCGGTAAGTTTGTATCGAGCCTTGCTGCGGTCACTGCCGGTTATATCGCTCAGTTTGGCGCCGAAACCAGCGCCCGAGCCTCGACAATTGCATTGGCTCAAGCCAATGTGGCGTTGGCCGTCAGCAATACCAGACTGGCGGAAGCAAGCCTGGAACGAGTCCATAGTGATTTACGCGCAGAGGCGGCGACGCTGGCACAAGCCAATGCAACCAGAGTACGTGCGCGGGCCGAGATAGCGACCCTGAGAACTTCGGTACAAACGACAGAAGTCACCGAGGCATTACGCTTGGCGACCGTGCGCTTAACCGAAGCGGAAGCCGCGCGCGGCGCATCGCTGGCGCATATTGCGACGCTGGGTAGTCGGCAGGTTGCTATCGCTGGACAGCTCACTGCCGCGCAAACGGCGCAAACCGACTCGACGGTGGCTTTGACGACTGCGACTACGGGGGTATCCGTTGCTATGGCCCGGATTTCCGCGATAGGGAAGTCCGCATTTGCATTTATTGGCGGATGGGTTGGTGCCGCAGTCATTGCTCTATACCTGCTATATGAGGCGCTGGTAAAAATCACCGGATCGGAAGAAAAGGCCGCGATTAAAGCCAAAGCCTTGGCCGATGCTTTGGAGCTAATGAATAAGGAAGTTAAGCAATTGTCGGCGGCTGAAGTTGATATAGATTTTGACAAGACTACGGCAAGCATTGACGAAGTACAGAAAAAAATAAAAACGCTTGAGACGTTTAGTTTCGGCAAGTTATTTAATGTCGCTGACCTGGTGGCGCAGCGCGACCATCTACTGCAAACGCTGGATGTTTTAAAGCAGCGAAAAGATGCATTGGTTGCGCAAAAAAACGAACAAATCATCAATTTTGACGCATCGACGCTGTCGGCTGAGCAGTTGACAGCCGCGCTTGCGGATACTAAATTAAAAATTAGCGAAATTAGTAATAGGATTGAACCGCTAAAGCAACAAGTAGCCGATGGCTTTATCGGTAGCGAGGCTATTAATTCTGACCTGTTGCAACTAAATGCTTATCAGCAAAAATTAAAAGCGCTGGAAGAGGCAACCGGAGGGGCAGTAGTCGCCCTAAAAGCCGCAGACACCGCCTACAAAGAATTTTTCACCACGCAAGAAGCTAAGTACCAGCGTGAAGCTGAGCTGCTTACCCAGCGCGAACAACAGCAAATCCAGGAGATAGAAAGATCGGTTGCCGGTGAGAAAGAACGCGCTCTTAAAATAAGCGAAGTTATTATCCAGTCCAACACCGAGCGTATCCGCCAAGCGACTGAATTAAGCGCCGTGTTAATTAGCAAGGCCGAGGATTTATACAATAAGGAACGAGCCACAGCCGCAGCCGCATTCGGCATTGAACAAGCGCTATTAACCAAGAAAATCGAAATACTGAAAGTTTTGGAGACCGCCACCAAGGCCGCCATTGACAAAATGATTGCCGATGAGCAGCGTCATGTTCAAGCCGCCCAGGCCGCCGCCGAAGCGCGTAAAAACTTGGCTATCTCTACCGAGGAAGCGATTCTGGGTTTTTTGCGCGAGAGCATGAACGAACAGGAAAAGGCCCACTCTATCGGTAATGAGCAGGAAGAACTTGATTCATCCTTGCGCAAAGCCAGGGCAGCCGGTGATTTTGAAGAGCAGCAGCGCATTTCTAAACGACTAATGGAGCTTGCGTTCGAGCGCGGCCATGTCGAGCGGCAAATTGCCGAAAAAAACGGGCACGCCGTGGAGGGCGCGAACGCTCACGCCGTCGAAAGCTATCGAACCGCCGCCCAAGCTGGACAGGATGCTTTAAAAGGAATGCAGACTGCCGAAGAGGCCGCCGCAGGGAAGGCGCATGCCGCCGCCGAAAAAGCACAACAGGCGCTTCAGGATGTACAAGCCCGCCTCGGCAAGTTGCAGAGTAGTTTAAGCGAGAGCACCTCCAGCACGCATACCGTCACGGATAACGTGGGCGAGGTTTCGGCTCACATCAACTCCCTGAACGGCCAAAACACCTCAAGCACCCACACCATAAACACCGTTCAAGCCAAGCAACACGGCGGCCCGATCTTGCGTCTTAATTCCGGAGGCAAATTATCCGGTTACGGCGGTGGCGATACCGTCCCGGCCATGCTGGAACCCGGCGAGTTCGTAATGCGCAAAGAGGCCGTCGATAAATACGGCGCTGGCCTGTTCGCCAAACTCAACGCGATGAATGTCAATGTCGGTGACGCGGTCAGGCGCCGTTTCGGCGGCATTATCCCCGGTTTTGCAGGCGGCGGCAGCGTCGGTTCAAGCGTGGTCGATTTGGAAAAAGAGCGCCGCAAAGCACACCTGGACGCGGCAGCCGCAAAGGTCGCCAAGCAGAAAGCCGAAGAACAACAGTTGTATAAAGAAAGAGAGGAGATCAAGGCAAAAATACTCCCGCTTGCACAGCAAGCACAGCTCACCAGCTTCGGCGGCGGTTCACGCGTAAGTAGCCCCTATCCTATTCTCGACGGTCTTTTACAAGGCGCATCAGAAGCAGTGATGAATGGCGCGGGCGCAATGCGATTTTTAAATAATGCTAACGGATTAATTGAATTGCTCATTAAGAATTTGCACTTCGCAAAGAAAAAATTTGAAGACCTGCCCATTCGTGGCGCGACACACCTAACATTAAGCCTCGCCGCTGGCGGCGGTGTCCCCGGCGTTGGCGATGCCGATACAGTACCCGCCATGCTCACGCCCGGCGAGTGGGTAATCAACAAATCATCGGTCGCTAAATTTGGCAATACGTTCATGGATGCGGTTAATCGTGGCGTGTTGCCGCAGGGCTTCAATTCCGGCGGACAGGTCGGCGCGTCCTCGGGCGGCAATGTCGTCGTGCAATTCAAAGCGCCCGGGGGGCAGTCCGCGCAGGCGGAATTCGGAAGCCAGTCCGATGTTAATCAATTTCTTGAAGTGATCCGGCTGTCCGGGGGCGTGACAAAATGAGTATCAGTTTAGACGCCATCGCGCTGCCGGTTGACCTAATTTGGACGGATGAGTTCGACTGGTCGCCCGTGCAGCAATCCCAACAGTACACCCTAACCGGTGCGCTGATTCTTGAAACCGGCGTCAAGCAGGCGGGACGACCTATTACGCTGATCGGTGGGCGAGACGCGGCCTGGGCGAACCGGGCAACCGTCAAGGCGCTGTATGCAAAACTGACCGCAACACCACCTTTTGTGTTGACGCTCAACGATGCCCGCACCTTCAATGTGACTTTTGCCAACGGTGGAAACCCCGTCGAAGCAAAGCCAATCATCGATTTTAACAACCCGGATGACAGCGATGTGTATGCGCTGACGCTCCGATTCATCACACTGTGAGTTAATTAATGACTATTTTAGCGGGCGACATCAAACTTTTAGCCTCCGACACCATGACCGACGCTATCGAGGGCGGCGGCGCGATGACCGGCAACGTGATTGTCGACGGACAAAGCAATAATATTTTCGATGATATTAGCACCCTGGATCGGGTTTACGGCGCGGTACATTTGCGCAAGGTTTTCGGCGCTGTCGCTACGCAAAACACCGACAAATATTTCGGCAGCCATATCATTATTTCAAAGTTGCCGGGCGATACAAAAATCGGCGTCAATCTATTCAACAGCGGAGATTGGTTTGACCGCCGCGACGCCGCTAAAGGCCGCGTCGAGAACTACCGCGCCCAAGGTGCTGTTTATAACGGCTTTTTATGGGCAACGCAATATACCGGCAGTCGATCAGTGACTATTTTTCAATCAGAATCAGCGCCATTACCTGGCATTGGCGACGTGCTTTTTTTGAAATCGGCTACAGCCGCGCAATATGTTCGTATTGTTCGGTTGGAGCAGGATGTGCAAACCTTCACCGATGGCACCGGCGCATTTAAACGCCGCATCCTCGCTATCGAGATAAGCGATGTCTTGACCGCCGATTTCGTCGGCTCTGAAATTAGCCGCTACGACACGTTAACGCCGGCCGGTAAAATTTATCAAACCGTAGTCGCCAACGCAGCACGTTACTATTCGGCGCGGCCTCTGGCCCTGTCCGCCGCCTTAAACGATTTGTTGGTCAAGGTCGACAGCGTGTATTCACAGGTCGTGCCCGCCTCGCAATCTGAAATAGCGCTGGTCGATAATACCGCCGGTGGCAGCGTTGCGCCGGTTTTGGATAGCGCCAATGGCACGACCAGTTTTAGCACCAGCGTCACTTTTTCCGCAAATAGCGCCTTATACCTGGGCTCCCCCTGCCTGCCTGGCACGCTATCGATTCCGGTCAGTGGCGGCACCATTATTGATGATGCCGGAACGCTAAAAATCGGAACTACTACCATCGGTGTCATTCATTACGCCGACGGCACGCTGCTATTCGACGCGACAGCGCCGAGCTATTCCGGCGCTAAAACCGTGACCTTCCGCCCGGCGGCTGCGCCAATAAGTGTCGCCGATACGACGACTCTGGAGGTCACGGCGGCAAATCGCGGCTATGTCTGGACGACCAATATTACCCCAGCGCCAAAGCCGGGAGCGATGAAGGTGATGTTTCGCGCGCTGAGCCAATGGTATGAACTCAATGATAACTCAGCTGGGGGATTGATCGGCACCGAATCCGGCATTGGTTCCGGCACGATTAATTATGTCTCTGGATCGGTCACGGTCACGCTGGCAGCCCTGCCGGATGTAGATAGCTATATTATTTTCGCCTGGGGCACAAAGGCCGATTTTATCAATCGCTCGGCGATCACTCCCGGCCCATTCAAGTTTAAAACAACGCTGGCTAATACCGGCCTCGATGCCAGCACCTTAACGATCACTTGGAACGACGGAACCGCCAGAACGATTACCAGCAACGGCGCAGGGACATTATCCGGGTACGGCACGGGTACTGTAAATGTCGGCACGGGGCTTTTAGAATTCAGCCCCACCAGCTTGCCGCTGGGCGGGCAAACTTTCACCATCGCCTATAGTTACGGCACCAAGCAAACCGCCACCATTACCAACTTCAACACCGCCGGTGAAGTCGTGACTATGGATATTGGCAACAACCTTATCGCGGGGTCGATAGAAATAGCCTGGGTAGGCGATTGGACTGCGGTAGCCGCGCCTTATGGCTCGGTGCAACTGCCATTAACCGGTGGCAGCATCAATCAACGCGATGTCGATAATAGCGCGGGCGCATTGCGCGGTGGGCGGTCGTCGTCGGTAAATTACACGACCGGCGAGATCAGTTTTAATGCGGTCGTCGACGTAATTTATCAAGAAGCCGTTATGACGCTGGGCGACGGGGCGGCGCTACGCGGCGACCCCGGCATTTTTGCCAGCCTCGTAGAAATAGAATGGTTTGAAAAAACAACCAAAACGATAGTCCCCGCATCGTTTGAAGTATCTTATCGCACCGCCGCCGCCGGAAGTTCAGCCAGCGAGTCATTTACGCCCAATTATCTTGAATTGGATTTGACGCCGGGTTATGCCGAGTCAATTGTGCGCGGCTCGGTGCTGTTTACCGCCGGCGGCAGAACCTACGTCGATCGACTGGGTTCGTTGTATTACGCAATTAGCCCCTCTACCGGTGCCGGAACTTATGCGGGCACCATCGACTATACAACCGGCCTTGCTTCACTGGCAAGCTGGGCCAGCGGACAGACGAATAGCGTAGCGTTGAACTCGCTAATGACCACGATGAATTTCCGGCCCGTCCATCAGGCCGCCTTTCGTGTTGCTGTTGCACCGGTTAAGCCGCAATCTTTCCAAATGCGCGTAACGCCTGCGGCAGGAGGCGGACAAGTCACGGCGACAGCGGACGCCACTGGCTTCATGGAAACCGCCAATATTTATGGCTACATCGATTATCAGACCGGCGTAGTTAATGTGATGTTCGGGCAATGGATAGTAGCGGCAGGCAATGAAGCCGAGCCTTGGTATAATGCCGCGCGCATCCGCGCTGATGCAAAAATATTCAAGCCAAAGCTAGTGCTTGCCGACACCATCCTGTTTAATGCAGTCGGCTACAGTTACCTGCCGCTGTCAGCGTCAATTCTGGGTCTCGATCCGGTGCGTCTGCCTGCCGATGGCCGGGTTCCAGTTTATGCGCCCGGCGATGTGCTGGTGATCCTAAACGATCAGACCACCACCGGCACTTATACCAGCAGCAGCCAAACCAACTTGGGCCGAGTGCGCCTTGCCAAGTTGACCGTGCGCGACTCCGCAGGCAACGCGCTGCCGGTGGATAGATACACCGCTAATCTTGACACCGGAATAATTACTTGGGGCAGTTTATCCGGCATAGCGCAACCGCTGACGATTATCGATCGCATCGAAGATATGGCCGTTTGCACCGACGTGCAAATTACCGGACAGTTATCGCTATCACAACCATTGACACATGCTTTCCCGCTGAACAATACACTGGTATCCAATGCGATTATTTACGGCAATCTGTTTGCCCACACGACAGTCCCGTTCGACCAGCAAACATGGACGAATATCTGGAGTGATGCGCTGATCGGTTCCAGCGTATCAGCACAATTCAATTATTCGCAATATCCGATTCAAGTTAATAACGAAAGCGCCATCCAGGAGCGCTGGCTGATTAAATTTAGCAATAGCAGCGCGGTGGATGTGATTGGCGAGCATGTCGGGCAAATCCTCACCGGCGTAGCGATTGCGGGCAATATTGCACCGATCAACCCAAACACCGGTTTTCCGTATTTTACGATTCTAGCGACCGGCTGGGGCAGCGGCTGGGCGTCTGGCAACTTGCTGCGCTTTAATACCTACGGCGCCAACTCCCCGACCTGGATAATTCAGGCCATCGGACAGGGCCCGGCGACCGACACTAACTACACCTTTTGCCTCGAATTTCGCGGCGATATCGATACGCCGTAAACCGTCATTACGGCAGGGATTCACGTCTGGCTATCCTGCCTGACGTCCTTTGGATAAATGCAAATCTGTTCCAGACGGATTTGTGCCGGAATCCACGACTGCATGGGTGCAGGAGGTAGAGCAACGCAGGGAGCGGTTGCCGAGAAGCCATGGATGGCAACCTCGAATAATTTTAATTTTTACCAGCCAAGGAGCTTAAATGAACGTCAAACTAGCAACCGCCCTGCGCTCCTCGCGCGTATCTTTGGTCAAAGACGCGCTCGATGCCAATGCCAGCCCGGGATACATAGAGTTTTATACCACCCCGCAGCCCGGCACCGGCGGCGCAGCGATTACCACGCAAACCAAGATCGGCACCTGTGTGCTGGCCAAACCCTCGGGAACGGTAACCAATGGCGTGCTGACCTTTGCGGCGATTGCCGACGACGTGTCCGCCGATGCCAGCGGAGACATTGTCTGGGCTCGCTTCAAGGATGGCTCGGGAGCCTGGGTAATGGACGGCGATTGCGGGGCGACTGGGTCGGGGGCGATGATTATTTTTAACACCATTACAGCCATAGCGGGCGGACTGATTGAGGTGTTGAGCGGGTCTTTGACTGAGGGTAATGCATAATGTCGGCGCACACGTACTGGCGGATCAATGTCACAGCAAACAATGGCGGTGCCTACCTATCGTTAAACGAGATTGAGTTTAGAGCGGCGGTTGGCGGATCAGATCAGTGTACGGGCGGCACGGTATTATTTAGTTCTCAGGCTGGCGGCACCGATAATGCTGCAACTAATGCGTTTGACAATGATCAGTCATCGAAATGGACGTCTAACTCCACCCCTACTGGCTATATAGGCTATCAATTTGCTAGTCCTGTTAATGTTGGACAGATAGCGATTACGGCCACATATCCCGGACAGGGTTCCTACGCGCCCAAGGCGTTTTCTCTTCAGTATTCAGATAATGGTTCTGACTGGATGACTATTAAGGAGTTGTCCACCAATGAAACTGGATGGGGTACTCAAGAAACGCGTTTATTCAGCTCTTATACCGCGTCATTGTCGGGAAATGTGACTGAGTCGTTGGCAATTACTGATTGGACTGTCACCGCCCATAGGTGCGACGGCACTGGCGGTGTGCTATATAGAGCTAATATTTCTGGATCGAGTTACACCTTAGATTATATGCCGACTGACCCGATGATTGTTACGCTCGCCGCAAAAGTTGACTACAGTTGGACATCCGGCAGAGGTGCGGTAGTTGGTGATTATGTTGTTGCGTCTAATCCAGACAGCGTTCCGCATCTATTTAAAGTCACCACGGCCGGAACTTTTGCCGGCACGGAAGCAAGTTGGAATCTATCTGGAACAACAACACAAGGCGCGGCAGTTTTAACTTACGTGGCGCCGCTGGTTGATCCAGTATCTATCGGGCCCAAAATACCAACACTACCCTAAATGTCATTTACAAGCGGCACGAATTTTAATGTCAGCTCTGTATTTACAACCGGGCTGAATTTTGATTTAAGCGTGCCTACCACGTCGGCTTACTTAGCCGGTGTGTTAGCAGGCGCGTCGGGATCGTTTTCTGCGCGGAACGAAATTTTTTCCAATAATTTCACGCTAGGACTGGATTTTATTGTCATCGACGGGTTCACGCCGGGCAATGATTTTTCATTTATTCCCTGGTTGCCTCGCGGCACCATTTCAGGAGCGCTAGCGGGGCTGTCTGGTGAGTTCTCGACAGCTTTCCATCAAATTCCCCGACAGTCCATATTCAATGGCGGATTGTCTGATGTGCTGGGCGCATTTGACGCGAATATTCCTCCGCAGGCCATATTCAATGGCGGATTGTCTGATGTGCTGGGCGCATTTGACGCGAATATTCCTCCGCAGGCACTGTTGCAGGGTGCGATGGACGGTATTTATGGGTTTCTCGATGGCCACAATTTTTCTTACGAAAGCGTCATCGCCGCCACTTTTGATGGCGTTGCCGGAGCAATGGCGGCAAGCTACGACCCAAATGTTCACCGGTACAATATCGCCTCAATATTGAGCGCCCAACAAGATGCGGGAACGCTCACTCAAAAACTATGTTTCTCTTATCAACAAGCCGCGCCCATACATGCCGTAGCTAATGCCGCGCAGCTCGACGCCACGCAGATGCCTAATACTGTTAAAGTTGTCGTCAATGCCACGGCCCCGTTAGCTAATCAATCCTGTATAGTTGTTGACGATGCGACAATGATTGTCGCAGTAACGCATTCGACATCGGATCGATTAACCCCAGTACAGATTGCCCGTTGCGGAACTGCCGCCGATGCAACGCCGTTGTGGTCTGATTTTGTAGCCGGTTTCCATTTGCTGGAATTTATTACCTCAACCAGTCGTCATTCGGTTGATGATGTTTGGCAAACCGTGCATGAGGTTATCCGAACGGTAATACCTTATGCCCCTTATCCATTCACGCCCTTGACTATTGGCGCTGATTTTATTGTCGAACCGGGGTTATTTACTGTTGGGCTGAATTTTAGGGGCGAAATGTTGCCTCCAGTTGATTACCGAGACGAACTGAGTTATGCAGGCTGGCGGCATAGCATGACCAGCCCCAGCCAATCGGCCACGCGCAATGTAAAGCGCCAATGCTCCATCGTTCAGGATGCCCGTCGCCCGCCGCCAGGTAAATCGATCCACATCGATCCGCCCAGGCCGCCGCCGGTGATCGATCCGGGACATACAACCCACACCATCCCAACCCAAACGGTCTACACCATGCAACATACACTAAGCGTCACCCTACTGGATTTAACGCCGATCCCCATGCAATCGGTCAGCCTATCGCTCGATGCCGAATCGTTCGCCTGGCAATTTAAAGGCACATTGCTCGACAAGTCCGCGCTGGCATTGGTGCAGCAGGTCAACGGCTCGCCGGTGCAGCTGATCATCACTATCAACGGCTACACATGGAAAGTGCTGGTCGAGCGCATCGAGCACAATCGGCAGTTTGCTGGTCGCAGCATTACCCTGTCCGGCAGAAGTTTAAGCGCATTATTGGGCCAACCCTATGAGCAACCTGCCAGCGCCACCCAGGGCAGCGTGCTGACCGTCCAGCAAATCGCCGAATTGCAACTTCCTATCGGCTGGACGATCAACTGGCAAACCGTAGTCTGGAATATTCCGGCTGGAGCTTACAGCTACACCAACCAAACCCCGATTCAAGCGCTCGGCAATCTGGCAGGCGATATTGGCGCGATGCTGGTGCCCTCGCGCAATGCGCAGAGCCTGACCATGAAGCCGCGCTACCCCGTGCTGCCGTGGGATTTCTTCGCGGCATCCGCCGACGTCGTCATTCCCGAAGCCGCGCTGGTCAGCCTCACCCAGCGCCCGGTCGTGCCCTATCAAGCCAATGGCGTCTACGTGCATGGTGGCGAAGTAGGTGGTGTGATTGGCTGGTGCCGCTTGAACAGCACCGCAGGCGATCGGCTGGCGCCCACCGTCAGCAACGCGCTAATCACCGACGTGATCGGAGCCCGCGCGGTCGGCGAACGGATACTGTCCGGTCAATACACGCAACCGGCCATTCAATCCGCCACCCTGCCGCTTGACGGCGGCGCATTCCCGCTGATTGATATCGGACAGCTGGTGCAAATCACCATCGATGCCGCCCCGGTGCGCGGCATTGTAAATAGCATCAGCATCGATGCCAGTCTGGCCAGCGTGCGGCAAACAATCCAAATCGGCGAAGAAACGCCGAACACCTGGGCGATATTTAAAGAGCTGCTGCCGCGTGACCCGCTATTAGTAGCGACATTGGTCGAAACCGACGGAACCACCTCATTAATGAGCCTGCTAGATAATGGCGTGGTTAGAGTTCGCGGTACGGGTACGGTTGATAATAAATATTATATCAGGTCGGGCAGGATCGACGGCGATGCGCCATCAATGACTCAGAGTGAGATTGTTATTTGATGGGTTTAAATTTTCCCATGATGCCTGGGCAGTTCTCAAGCGGGACGGGGTATGTACCCCGTCCTTAACGTTTGGTGTTTTCTGTAGCCGGTTGTTTTAAGCGTTAGGCGTCTTTAAGTTATATGACGCAAAAAGCTTATCTTCCGCTTCCCGAAGGCGCTTTGTAATTTCGCATAGCTCATTCTCAGTAATGCCGTAATCATCGCCAGGAAGAACCTCGCGCAGAATAGACATCGCCATCGACACTTTTGCGCGGTTTGTCGCTCGTAGGTACTCAGCTTCAGTCATATAATCTTCCAGCCCCTAGTCTTCATCGGCTTGGTGCGCGATCATATGCGGCTGGCTCCCAAGTTCTTTAAAATTAATATTTTTCATAATTACTTCCCAAGCCGGACGGGGTATGTACCCCGTCCGAAACGTTTAAATACACCAGCAACTTACAAAACGTGAGTAACGGGGTTAGGCGCCAACATCCGGCGGTGTCCATCCGTGTTTTTCACATAAAGCCGTTTCAATCATCACTGCCCGACTTTTCGTCTCTTCATCAAGCCGGTCAATCAGCCACATGGGGAGCTTTAAAGAAATCATTTCTTTTTTAAGCAGCGGGTGGGCTGGCTTCCTGCCAGCTCCTTCACGTTTCCCGCCAATCATTAAGCGTTAACCTTAATTAATCCATCTTCACCATATCCGGCAAGTTCGCCGATCAAAAACATAATCTCCTGGGGCTTCCCTTCCGCTACAGTTAGTCCGTTTTCTTCATAAATTTTTGTTTCTGATTTATAACTGCTTTTTTTCTCATCAGAGTCTTTTGCTTGATTTAAAATATTTTCATTAATTATAAAATACGCTTTTATTGACTTTCTCCGGTTTTATTAAGAGCCGATCTCTTAACGTTGAATATAGTATATACGTTTTTTTATAAAAGTCAATACTTAAATCAAGTTATTTTCAAACCTAACAGTGCGCTCAACCGGAGCGCGGCATCCTTAAGAAGCTCTAACTGCGTATTGCTGAGGGATGGCATTTAAATAATCAGAACAGGTGGATGCAAATGTGTAGGTCAGACTTTGGCATACCTTTAAGTGTTCAATGGTAAGCACAGCGAACTCTACAAGGCTAAAGTTATGAATTAGCTGAAAATTTTAAACAGAATAGAAACTGACATAGCCAGATTAAAGCCTATCATCCATTTTACCAATGTGAATTCGCCTTGAATTTTCTCAAACCGAGTGTCAATCTTTAGCTCCAGTTCTTTGATGTCGTGCTTTGTAGCCACCTCGGCGTTAAGCACTTCTTCAGGCGGGGCGAGGTATGTACCCGTTCCTGTTAGCTTTACATTGCGTTTCATTATTCATCCCTTGTGCAGTAGCATGGAAGATTGTCGCTGCCGCAATGCCTGCAAAACCCTTCCATAAGCGCAGCCATCAAATCAAGACGGGCTTCGTCGCTCATTTCTTCCATCCGATCACGGAGTATGTTAATTAGCGTTTCAGTTTCAGTTTCTGTATTCATGTTATTTTTCCATCCGATCACGCAGTATCGTTTGTTCCATTTATCAACGGCAGAGTCTCTATCATCATGGAAGCCTGCGCAGCAGTGCGGGTTTGTGCATTTCGCATACCCCATGCCGTCATCGCCTTCTCCTGTCTCTGGATTCCAGTCGTCATATTCAAATTCGGCTACTGATCCGCAAAATGGGCAATTTAATAATTCACTCATGTTTTTTATTTCCCAAGCCGGGCGGGGTTTGCAACCCTGTCCGAAACGTTTAAATACACCGGCAACTTATAAATCATGAGTAACGGGGTTGCAAACCCCGTCACGCTTCGAGCGCCAAGCTGGACGGGGTATGTACCCCGTCCGAAACGTTTAAATACTGCTGCAACTCAAAACGTGAGTAACGGGGTTGCAAACCCCGTCACGCTTCGGGTATGTGCTTCGCTGCCGACAGCCAGTCTCTATACGGTCTGCTAATAAACTGCGCCTTTAATTTCTGAAGCAGAGCCAGTTCTACTTCAGAGACCGCAAAATCGTCCATAAAAACGACATTTAATACTGTGTTGTCGTCGCGCGCCGAGACGAATGGTGCCGCGTCCACCTCGACGCAGAATCTGTGTCCGTCAATTAATCGCACTTTTCCCCACTGACTCATTTTATACCCCACTTCACTGAAAATAAATATAATCCAATAGTGCTTCCGCTTCTTTGCGGAATATTTCTCGGTTTTCAAATGTTTGCAACCGCCCCTCGTATCGCCACTTTTTTATGAAGTTGCGAAACTTCTCGTTTTCTTGCTCAAGCGTTCTAGCAAGCTCAATGGCGACCACGCCTAGCGCATCGTGTGGGGTTAGCACTTCAACTTTGTTTGATCTTGGTGTATTTTCCATCTAGGTATCTTCTGCTTTAGATCAGTTTCTGTTTTCAACACGGTTTTACGGATACCCGCTATATATTTGCGTTGGGCGACATGAAAACCAGCCAGTGCGTCAGCCCTTTGCGCCCTGAAATATGCCCGTACATCGGCTTGTGTGGTGTTAGTGCCAAAACCTCACCAACCTTAACTTGCGTTTCGTTCCACTTAAAAACAAGAGTTCCGTCCGGGTGCAGTACGCGGAAGCACTCCTGAAAACCTTGTCGCAAGTCGTCTCGCCAATTGTCAGATAGCTTTCCGTACTTCGCGGCAAGCCAGCTTCTAGGCCCCGCAGTATGAAGATGCGGAGGATCAAAAACAACGTGTTTAAAAGCTCCATCCGGGTACGGCATCGCCCTAAAATCAAGCAAGGTGTCAGGCTCAATACGCAAAATGCGGACTCCATCAGCTTTTCCGTTCGAGCGGTCAGTTACCACAATCGTTTCGCGGCGGCGGTCGCCGAATACAACATCGTTATTTTTCTTGTCCATCCACATCATCCGAGTACCACAGCAAGGGTCGAGCACACGTCGCCCAACCTGTCGCTCAACCGGAGCGCGGTTATAATCTTTGTT
>Ga0315284_10005224_pt1 | contig 18445 bp, 41 predicted proteins | sample YL17G09_16_MG_FD_203696 | JGI IMG/M metagenome (GOLD analysis project Ga0315284, IMG submission 203696) | Sediment microbial communities from Yellowstone Lake, YNP, Wyoming, USA - YL17G09_16 | ecosystem: Environmental > Aquatic > Freshwater > Lake > Sediment | place: USA: Wyoming | collected...
TTCGTCCTATTGACCTCGGAGTGGGTCGCGTCACCGTCCTGGGCAAAGGCTCCAAGGCACGCACGATCGTCGTCCCTGAGACCGTCCTGGGCCCGCTACGCGCCCTCTGCACGAACGACCCCTACGCCCCCATCTTTCAGTCGTACCGCTCCAAGCCCCTCGGCGTCCGGTACGCCCGAGAGATCATCTACCAGGCGGCTCGGAAGGCCGGGCTCAAGCTCTCGCCTCACTGGCTCAGGCACGCGATGGCGTCGCATGCTCTCGATCACGGCTGCCCCATACACATCGTGCAGAAATCGTTGGGTCACTCAAACGTGAGCACGACGTCCAGGTACCTCCACGTCCGGCCCGATCAGGGAGCCTCCCAGTACCTCGTTCCGGTGTAGATACAGACATGCCCAAAAAGAAAAGCGCCGCAGCGTTGAGTATCATCGCCTCCAAAGCCGTCCGCACCCGGAAGAAGGAGCATCCCGGCGGTAGTTGCGCAAAGCTCGACGCCAATGAGGTGCGGAAGGCTTTTCGTGGGCGGAAGAGCTTCTCCACAGGTGACATCATGAGAGAGTTCGGGGCCGCCGTGGGTAACGCTACGGCCATCACCGCTGCCCTTCGCGCCCGTGGGCTCACCGAGAAAGTGGGGGTCGCGTCCGATGGGACCTCCTCTTGGCGGTGGTTGTAGTTTTGATCAACTCGTTCTTCGGTTGTTGACCAATTATGAAGAAGCGTAGGAAGCCTCGTAAGCCGTTGTCGTCTCCGTTGTCCCTGCGGAAGCCAACCCTTCAACCCATCCAGCTCGGATTCGAGACGATCCACCCTCAACAACAGCGTGTCGGCAAACGAGCACTGGACAAGCTCCTGGCGAATGAGAAGGCAGCGACGGAAAACAAGCGGTCTCCGCTCATCCTTCTACAACCCCAGGGAGGTAAGACAGGAGTGATCGCCTGGATCATCTCTCTCTTCATCGAGGACTGCATAGCACGGGGGCGCACGTTTCAAATCATCGTGCTCTGCGGGCTTTCGGAAGTGGTCCTTGCGAGCCAGACGAAGGATCGCCTCCTCGAAAGTACCCAACCATCGGACGGAGCGACTGGTGTAGGTGCTCAGCTTGATGTGAAAGCCAGCACATCACGGCTTCTCCGCCTCCCCAAGCTCCCTGGGGACCTTCACCGAGAGAGGATCCCTATACTCCATAACAGCGTGAAGCTGCGACAGTATGACCTCAATATCCCCGTAGATGTCCGTCTTTGGATCGGTGATGAGTGCCACATCGGCAACGTCAAGATCGGCAACATCGACACGTTGCTCCGAAACCACGGGGTGAAGCAGAACGAGCAGATCCATACGTGGGACAACAGTAAAACCATAAATCACCTCGTGGGGGTGTCGGCCACGCCTTCGGCCCACATGGCCATGAGTGACAACATCGACTTGCAGGGGCCGTCTTTGTTCACCTGGATCTACGAGACCCCACCGCCGAACTACAACAGCTTCAAGACGATGCGGGCGAAGGACCGCCTCAAGCAAACCGACCCGCTATTCCTAGCTGATGGGACACCGACCGACTTTCTGAAGCGGGTGCACACCGATTTCTTGAAAGTATGCGAAGCGGATGGGCCGGGACACCTGGTCGTGCGTGCGACAGGGAAGAAGCACGCCCAATTAATGGGCTACATTAACCGTCGGGGACGGAAGGTCGAATGCCGGGAATTCGACTCGATGAGCCAGAACATCGACGGACTCACTACCTATCTCTCGACCAAACCCGCCGAGCCGACGATCGTGATCATTCGTGGATCGATGCGAGCGGGTATCACGCTCGACCACAAGCACCACATCCGAGGATGGGTTGAGACCGAATCGGCCACGTCGGATACCGTAGCGCAATCCGGTGCAGGCCGCGCCTGTGGGTACAACCGCACCGGAGATACCTACCCCATTTACTGCGACCTTCGGCATGTCGATAGCTGGATCGAAGCGTACGACACGCTCGACTCGGAAAGCCGTAGTGTCCCGATTCCTTCTGGTCGTCAAAACCATGGCATGCGGTCCAGAAATCGTTACCCGGTTCTGGGGATCATGGGCCACAAGGCGGCATGGGACAAATACGTCTTGCCGGACAGAAACGCCGGGCGGCGGGGTCACGGCAGTGAGACCACGGATGGGAGGTCCCGCTACCGCGCTCAGCTCGCATCAACGGACCAATTGGTCCTCGATATTGCGGGTATGTTCCTCGAAGGGCGGCGTGACTCCGGGTCCACGAAGGGTATCCACGTGAATGGGACGGTGTCGAAAGAAGCTGTCGAAGAGTTCCTCAAGCGGCGTCCCCATGTGTCCCGTAAGACTGTATTGGGGTGGGTTCGCCGGAACCGTGCGAGCTTTCAGAAGCTCATCGAAAAGTTCCCCGAGGTCGACGTCCCCCTCGACGCGGACGGTAAAGGCAAGGTGATTATCTTCGACGCTGCTATCAAAACGATCGACTCCTCACAGACTCGTAGCGAGTTGCAAAAGAGTAGGTCCGCTCTCAAACGCGAGGCACCCCATGGCAAGTGACCCCCATGCCTACGGCCACTATAAGGGAGAGACCACGAGCAAGAGCGTGGCCCGCGTTTTGGTGTGGAAGCAGCACGCGCATTTACTGCCGCCGGGGACGTTCAAAGCATCACCTCACGTCTTCCTCGCCTCTCGTGTCGCCGGTGATGTTGCCACGTTGAGTGGCATGGGAGTCCCTAGCTCCCACATTTGGGCTGTTGAAAAGGAACGCGAGCAGTACCAACATTTGCTCGCTCGACGTAAGAGGGAGGGCTTTCGGCTGTTTCCCCAAAAGATCGAGACCGTGATGACAAGCCATACCGACGCGAACATTCGGTCCGTGTATCTCGACTACTGCGGCACCGTTTTCGGCACCGCAAGTACGACGCGTCGGGTTGTTTCTCTTCTACCCTCTTGTTCGGTGCTAAGCGTCACGCTGTTCCTAGGTCGCGAGCACGTTAGGCCAGGAGACCGCGAGGCCGTCTTGTTGCGACAAGTCCGTGACGCCACGGTCCATCAAGTTACGGTCGTGCAATCCGTCCTCTACGCCTCTTCGCCGGATGGTAGTCCCTTCGGCTCTCCCATGGGGACGTGGACGTTCTACGTGGGCCCCTCCACAAGTCGCTCAAAAATGCGATTTGACCTACGTGGTGCAAACACCGATGTCAAACGTCTCGCCACAACGTCAGGTGCAGTTGCCGATTTCTGGCAGGCCCACTTGACCCGAGCCGATGTTCGCTGCAAGGCTGCTGTTAAAGCCAATCAAACTCGGTCATGAAGGCCCCCGAAGAGCGCACCGCCGAAAGCCCAAGCGACCTCGTCTACCGAGACGGGCAAGTCCCCTTCCCCACCGAGTGGACCGTCCGCATCTGGCCCCGCCCGGAGTGGAACGACGTCGCCGTCCAAGCGTTCGAGAAGCACACGGGAGCCGTCGTCCCCGCCGCCGGCCCAAGAGGCCACAAGACCCTCGGTCAAGCTCGCGACGACGCGGAGTCTCTCTTCGCCGTCGTCACGTGCTCCAGGACAGTCCAACCCTGGCCCCATCGCCGATGAGCCCGCGAACCATCTGGGACCGCATCACCGAAGAGGATGACGAACCCAAGCCAAAGCCCAAGAAGCCTATGGCCCTCGTCCATGACGACAGTTGCGGAGAATTCCTCACTCCCGAGGGCCTTTGCCCGAAGTGCAAATTCTACCCGGACATGCAATCGACAGCCTTCCGAGAGATCCCATGAACACCTACGCCCAAGCCTGGAAGACCTCCCACGCGGTCCTCCCCGTCATCCACGTGGAGTCGCTCGAACAGGCCCGCCGCAACGCCCACGTCGCCTTCGATGCTGGTGCCGATGGGATCTTCCTCATCAACCACGGGCTCTCTGGCGAGCAACTTTTGGGGGTCGCGGATAAGCTCCGAGGTGAATTCGACAAGCGATGGATCGGCATCAATTGTCTCGACTTCCCGAACGAGCGCACCATCGAGCGGGCTACCCTGCTCGGACTCGACGGCGTGTGGGCAGACAACGGCCACATCGACGAAGACAAGCCCATGCGGGAGCAAGAGCGTGCGGACGTCATTCGCAAGATCCTCACCGATCGCGTCATGTACTTCGGGGGCGTCGCTTTCAAGACGCAGCGACCAAGCAAGAACCCGTGGCTCGCTGCCAAGCTCGCCACTCCGTACATGGACGTCGTCACCACCAGCGGCCCTGGGACCGCGAAAGCCGCCGACCTTGATAAGATCCGGCAGATGCGCGGGGGCGCCGGGGACGCTCTCCTCGGCATCGCCTCTGGTATTACCCCGGAGAACGTCAAGTCGTACATGCCCTACGCCAACTGCTTCCTCGTCGCCTCGGGAATCGGCTCGTCCTGGTCCGAACTCGACCCGACTCGTGTTCGCATGCTCGTCCAAGCGGTCAAGTCCTAGTGGACCCCAAAGCGGCTGAGGCCCTACGCGAGATCGCCACGATGCGTGAACAGGTTCGCACGCTCATGGACGAGATCCGAAAGCGGCAAAACAGCCTCACTCGCATCGTAGTCGAGGCGTTCAACAAGGAGAGCGCACCCATCAACGGAATCACTGTCGAGTCCCGCGAGGTGGTTCTCGGTAATGCTCAATGTGAGAAGAGCCCCATCGGGGTCTGCGCCTACAGCGACCGTGTGGTGTCGCTCCCTGGGCAGCGTGGGGAAACACCGTGTGCAAAGCACACGGATGCTTGCCTCTTCTGCGGTGTGCAGACGGCATGATCCTCCCAAGCGAGAGCGACGAGTACAAGACCGTTTACGGCATTCAAGGGACCGAGATCATCCCCATCCAGGCCCGCCCCGTCGAAGGTGGCTGGCTCGTGAAGCAGGGCTGCTTCCGCCAGTTCGTCGAGCAAGAGAAGCTCTCCGAGACACGCGAGGGTGCGGAAGCTCGGCTCAAGAACCTCGAACTCTGAAAGGCCCCCATGGCTCTCTGGCATGAAGATGTCCCCCTCGACAAGCTGATCGACGATCTCTCGATCTCGATCGGCATCAACGGTGAGCCCGGCGTCCCTCTCTTGACCAAGCTCGTGGAACGGGTCCGCGAAGAGGAGCGAAAGAGGTGGGGCACCGTGCTCCGTGCGTGGGCCCGTCAAACGAGCATCTGGGCCGCACGGGCCACAACCGAACACGATGCGACCATGAACGCTTGGCGTCTCAGCGCCCTCGACGATGCTGCGGAGGCTATCGAGGACAACAACGACAAGCCCGTCGAATGCGATGAGTGCGACGATGAGCATGTGGTGGCAACCGGTGAGGGAGAGCAAACTGACCTCGGCCCGTGCCCGAAGTGTCAATCACCGGCCCCTCCCCGCTGCATGGTCACCGACGCCCGGACCGATCGCCGCTGCGTCCTCCCACCGCACGACGATCAGAATCATAGCTTCGTCGACCCAAGGCTCGATGTCCTCGAAGCCGCCGAGAACATCTGCCGTGAGACCTCCGAAGAGTACGAACTCGTCGGGAAGACCGCCCAAGCTGGGGCGGCCGAAGAATGCGCCCACCGGATCGCTAGCTTCGCATCGACCTTCCGCCCTCCGGTGTAATAGGACCCCATGGCCTGGACCAACGTTTTCACCAAGACCGAGAAAGCCGTCGTCATCACCGTCGCCAAGGCTTTCATCAAGCACAAGGCGACGTATACCTTCCGCTTCGAAACGCAGAAGACAGACGAGAAGGGCACGTACCTCTCACCGAATTTCCCGCTCGGAGAGGTCGATCCCTCCATCTTCGGGACACTGCTGCTCGACGCGAACGCGGCCGTCGTGCTGGACATGGCCAAGGACAACCAGGCCGAAGCCGATCGCGTCAAAGCCCTCGCTGCAAAGCCGGGCTCCGCCATCAAAGCCGTCGGCCCGGCGGCCGTGAGGGACAAGAACGGCCCTAGGTCCACCGGCAAGACCGCCAAGAAGAAGGCCAAGCTGGCCGCCCGCGCCGAAGCCGCCAAGACCTCTCACCCATGAGTACGGACGCGATCCGCCTTCTGAAGAAACACTCCGTCCTCCACGCGCCGGAGGGTAAGCCGTTCGTCTTGAAGTCGGGCAAGGAGTCGATGTACTACGTGGACGTTCGGCTCACTGCCCTCCGTGCCGATGGGATCACCGCTCTCTCCCAAGACCTGTTCCAGACCATCCGTGCCCTCGGCATTGACGTGAGACGCGTTGCTGGGGTCGCCCTCGGAGGCTGCCCGCTCGCAACCGGAGTCTCGATGTACGGTCAAGCGCTCAGTCGGATGGGCGATCACCATGAGGAAGGGCACGTCTACCCCGTCTACGACGCTCTCTACATCCGGCCCCAGGCCAAAGACCACGGGACCGCCAAGCTCATCGAAGGCCAATTCGAGCCCAACGACTGCGTTGTCCTCCTGGAAGACGTCACCACGACGGGTGGCTCGTCCGTCAAGGCCATCGAGGTTCTGCACTCTTGGGACCTCCGCGTGGTCGGCGTCGTCACCGTTCTCGACCGTGAGGGCGGAGGCAAGGAGGCGATCGAAGCGTACGGCATTCCCTTCAAGGCCCTCGTGACGCTCAAAGAGCTGCTTGCCCCGTGAACGTCCCGTATCGTCTCTCGGCTCGTATCGAGGCACCGCCCTCACGTTGGGGTGCAACGCTCCTCGTACGCATCCTGACGTGGCCGGAGAGACGCTCTCGTCGGGCTGCCCGCAAACAGGCGGCCGATCTACGCGCCCGGAATCGCCTCACCATCCTTCGCTGCTGGGAGCAGATGAGGCAGGACGCAGGCTTTCTGTACCCGGTCCAGTGCACCTGCACCCGACACTCCAAGACCACCGACGCACGCGGCCGTGAGTCCTGGGTGTACGTCGACCCCAACCGGCCATGACCCCGCCCGACCCTCAGGAGCCTCTCCAGCCGTTCCGCACCGACGGGATGACCCTCGACAGGCTCGAACGCCTCGAAGCCGTCAGAGAGGCAGCCAAGGCCTTCCTGTACGCCCTGGACACGGACCCCGGCTACCCGTTCAAGAGGCAAGAGGCCCTCCGAGCTGCCCTGGCCCGAGTGGAACCATGACTCCTGAAGTCGTCCTCCGGAAGTTCATCATCCCGCCCGGTGGGACCTTCGTTCTAAACACGACCCGCTTCAAAGGCCGGATCGCGATCGTACTGCTCCAACTCGGGACCAAGAAGCCCACGAACACCCTCGTGATCAACGATGACACGGACGACACGTGTGAGTACTGGAGAAAGGGGCGCCTGGTTGTCACAGCCGAGCCCTCAAGCCAAGGCCGCTGCTACATGTTCGCCGTCGACCGCCCTTCGGTATCATCGTCAAACGAGCGGGCAAGTGTCATCGAGATACGTCGCGCCAGCCCAAAAGCCCGGCTCTCCCCCCGAGAAACCCTCGACATGGAAGCGCCCAGGAAGACCGTATGGGAACGGCTCTTGGAAGCGGACGAAAATGCCTGAGCACACGTGGGAGACCGATGACCAACGCACACGTCGCTTCCGAGACGTGCTCTGCCTCCGCTGCACCGCCTGCCGGAAGACCGCCCGCGTCAGCATGCGATCCAACCGACCCCGAGCCGACAAGATCGCGGACCTGAAGATGCCGCCCTGCGAAGGCAAGCCCGCCCAAGAAGACCTCGCCGCCCTCAGTGACACCGACTTCGAAGCGGCCCTCAAGCCGGTGTAGATACAACCATGCCCCAGAAGAAACTATCCGAACCCGCCCTTCGCGTGCTGAAGACCATCGCCGACGGAAACAGCGTCACGGGCATCCGTGCCGACCTCTACGAAGAGCTTCGCGGTCTGATCGGGCCCAACGTCCCGTGTCTCCAGAACGCCATCCTGACGCCCGAGGGTGTCGCCTTCCTCCATGCTCAAGCGTCATGAGCTTGCACATGCTCGCCCGCATGGGTCGAATGTCCGGCTTCTCCCGGCCCGCCCTCCAAGAGAAGCTCCAGAAGCGTGGGACGCCCCAAGAGGTCGAAGACGCCCTCCAGAAAGCGTTCGCGATCTCGGAGGAAGACCTCGAACGTCAAAAGATGGCGCTCGCCAACAGCATCCTCGGAGCTGAGCCCACCCTCGAAGCTACCAGCGGTCACGGCATCGACGCACACGGCAAGGATGAGGCCGATCGCATCGCCGAATCAATCGCTCTGAATTCGCTTGGCCTCACCGATCCAGAGAAGGCCGTGTGAACGTCAGCGATCCAGGACCGACTCAATGAGTTTCTGAGCGTCCGCGAGCTTCTTGCGTTCCTGGCTGGTGAGGAAGTTGGTGTCGAGGTCTTCGACAAGGCGCTTGTAGGTCTTGAAGAGCTTCCCAAGTTCGTACAGCGACGCAAGATCCTCATCATGCCGCTCTCGTTCCAACTCCTCATCGGGATCAATGGGGGCGTTGTTGCTAGCCGCAAAAGCTCGCACGCTGGCGGCGAACGGGATCGGATCCTCGGCTTCCCACTGCGGAGGGGCCGGCGGGAAGTAGCTCTGAGGATGCGGCTCCCAGTGACGACCCTCAAGCTCCTTGATCATCTTGGCAAGGTCCCGATCAGCCTCGTCCTGAAGGAGTTCCATGTCCTCCCCCGGATGGTCGTGGACGTACTGAAGAAACTGCTCCGTCCGGCTCTCCGGCGTCCCCTTGAACACGTGCTTCATCTTCCGCCACAACGACTTGAGATGGGGCGAGATGGCCTCGATGTTCCGCTCGATGGCCTCTTCCTTTTCCTTGCGATGCTCCCACCCCTGCCAGGTGCCGCCCGTCTCGTCGAGACTCGCAAGGTACCGAGCTACAACACGCTCACGAAGCGTCGGGAAGGCACGGGCGATCCGCCTGTCGTACGTGTAGACCACGACCACGCCAGAGCCGGGGTATGTCTCGGCGAACCGAGTAATCATGCCCACCCATCGTATAAATGCACTATGCCCGCTGTGAGCCCCGCCCTCCAGGTCATCCTCGACCGCTGGTCCAGGCAAGGCTCGGAAGCAACGCGGGACACACGACTCAAGATCCTCCGGGAGTACGGCCGGACCGCCGCTGGACGAGTAAAGATCATCCAATCGTGCCTCGAACCCGGCCGCACTCGGCTCTACCACCTCACCCGAGTCATCGAGACCGGTAGTGACAGCTTCGACAAGCCCGTCACAAACTGGCGCCCCTTCATCCGAGACGCATCAACCCTCCTTGTCGAGTACAGAGAGTTCCAAGCCCTCGTCGCGGATGACATCGAAGACCCCGATACCGCCGCCCGGCTCATCGAGTTGATCGATGCCATTCAGCAAGCCCTCGATGAGTGTCGAGCCCAACCCGTCAAGAAGGCCCATCGAGCACGGCTCCTAGGGATCCTTCAGGCCATCGTGGACCGACCACCCCCACGAACCCTCTGGGAACGGCTCGATGACGCAGGTTGAAATTGACGCGCTATGTCGTGAGGTCAACGCCGCTGGACTCGCCCCCGGCCTCGAAGGCTGTATGAGGGGCATCCTCGAAGGGGTCATGATCGACCTCGGCTACGAACCGAAGAGTATTCGAGCCGATGCCGCTCGCATCGTGCACCGGATCCGGCACCTCAAAAGCCCGTCCCCAAATACCATCCGAGCCCGCCCCAACCTCGGCGGTCTGTTCATCGACGATGCCAGCTACCAAGACATCGTGAAATGGGTCGAGGACCCCAGCCCCCGCCCCGCTCTCGCCGATCGAGTCGAACAGGCCCTCGCCCCCATGGTCCGACTCGCTGACTACCAGTGGGTCGCTCGCCAGAGGCACCGGGGAGCCCTCCTGGGCCTTCTTCAGTGGCAAGTCGATAAACCGCCGCCCCCTACCCTCTGGGAGCGTCTGACGGGCGACCAGGCGGTGTAAAAGAGAGCCTATGCCTTGGAACGTGTACCTCGAAACACCCAACGACCCCCCGCCGGCCGTGGGTGACCGAACCGTCCGTCGAGCTGGCTCAACCCTGATCGTCAAATGCACGGACGAGGCGGACGCCCACGCCCTCAGCGCCCTCATCCCTGGCTCGAAAGTCGGAGAGTCCATCACCCTCGACTGCTGGGGCCCACGCCACGACGGCCCCCAATACTACTGATCATGGCCTTCCGCATCCTCGTCGCGTTCATGCCCGACAAGAGCCCACCCGGCCCGCACATCCCCCGTGAATGGATGGCCCGCTGTATCGACACGCTCCCCGGCGATCTCGTCTCCACCTGGACCGGGCATGCGTTCACGCTCGAAGGTGTCGGCCAAGCCTTCCACGGACGAACCCGCGAAGAAGTCGTCGAAGCCGTCAAGCAGGACATCCGAGCCCGCTTCCAAGCCTTCAAGGACGCCGGTGGCTCCGTCGAGTGTATGGACATCGACGTCGAGCCCTTTTGATCGCCTAGCCCGCCCGTTGTAACCCGCCCATGGATGAAGATTGCGACTACGAGCCCATGGTCGAGGACGAGCTGTACGAGCACGAGTGCAACGAACTCGACCGCGACCGCAACGCCGGTGAGTTCGATGAGCCCTCGGATGACGATGAGCCCTGCGAGGCCTGTCTCGAAGGCGAGTGCGAGGCCGACCACGACTGCCCGAGCTGCGGTAGCTACACGAGCCTCCCCGGCCAGTACTGCCGAAGCTGCAACCACGCCGAAGGCCACCGGGAACGCTCGGAGATGAGCGACCAGGAGTGAAGCCCGGCATGGCGGATAAGGACTGGGCACAACTGCTCGAAAGCAAGGGCCTCCCTCCCGCCCCCGGTGTCCCCGTCGACGCTCAGTGGAAGGCCAGGGACGACTCCTGGTGGGTCCGCACGGCCGACGGTCGCTGGCACTGGCTCGACCCAAGGACGAGAGAGTGGAAGCACGCACCGCAAGGACCCTGATGCGGTGTAGGAATCCCCTCGATGACGACGCCGACCGAAGAAAAACCCGTGAACGAAGCTCTGATCGCGGCCTACCTCATGACCCCTGCGGGGAAGAAGCAGTTGAAGGAAGCCATCCAGTTGGCCGCCGCTCAAGCCGCTGACACGTTCCCCGAGGGCTCAAAGGGTGTGATCATCGCCCGTGCCCTCGCTGGAATGCCCCTCTTCCCGAAGACCCCCGGATGACCAAGGCTTTCGACTACGAGAAGCCCCCAAAGACGCGTACCCGCTACGACGCCGACTGGGACATCGACAAAGCCCGCACCCTCATCGAGCCCCTGATCAAAGACATGTGGGCCGCTGGCTTCTTCATCGGCATCGCCGGATCCGTCTTCACCAAAGGCAAGAGCACCAAAGACCTCGACCTCATCCTCAGCCCGCTCACCACCGCCAAGGTCGACCTCGATGCGGCCAAGACCGTCCTGACCGCCCACGGGTGGACCCCCTTCGTGGACCGCCCGGTGTAGATACAAAACCATGGCGAAGTCGAAAAGAGCCCGCTGCTGTGAGAGCACCATGGGCAAGCTCGACCTCGCCAAGTGCCTCCTCTGGGACCACTTCTCTGAAAGCGGCGCCCACTACGACACCGACCCGCTCGGCTCCTATCGAACGGGGTGCGCCTCCTGAACGTCCACGCCGTGAGCGTCTTCGAAGTCGTCGCCAAGCCCACGCCAAGCGTCAAGTGGGAGCTGTGACACCCGCCCATGCCTCCTGGCTGCCCTCCTAAACGCCTTTCAAGCCACCGTTGACCGCTCACCGCCCCCAACCCGGAGGGGACGCCTGACACGCCCGTAGAGCCTTCCATGAACGATCCGCTCACCGTCGCCAAAAGGGTCCTCCAGGCCGCCCTCGCCAACCTGGAACACAACTCCCACTGCGACTTCTGCGAAGCCGGCACGTCCGAAGACGACGAGGCCAAGCTCCACAGCGACGAGTGCCCCCTCTTCGGCTACGACAAAACCGTGGATTTCGAGCGCCTCAAGGCATGGACCACGGTGTAGACGATCCAACCATGACGGAAAATGAAGTCCGAGCCGCCAAGGTGGCCTTCCAATTCGAGCTGACGTTCAACGGCACCCCGCCCTGGCTCCGAGGTGTCGGCATCGGAAAAGACGCCCTGGGCTACTTCATCAAGGTCAACACGGAAGCGGCCCTCCCCGAAGGGACCGTGGCATCCTCGTTCAACGGCGCCCGTATCCTCACGGAAGTCGTCGGAGACATCCGAGCCTTCAAGCCATGAAACCCGGCGATATCCTGCTCCCGAAGGTCCCGTACCCGGACGACCACTACCGGCTCGTCAGCCTCGATGAGACCGAGGCCCGAGTCCAAGCCGTCCATACGAACCCGTCCACCGGCAAGCCGCCCTCACAAATCACCCTCGAACAGCTACGAGAGCGGTTCGCCCCCGTCATGTGCAAGAACTGCGGAAAGAACCCCGCCACCGAGTTCCACGGGCGGACCCTGAGCCCCGAAGAGATCGCCGAGAACCAAGCGTGGTCCGATAGCTTCAAAACCCACGGCTGGCACACAGGCCACTGCCCACACCTGGAGCTGCCCCAACAACCCCGGTGTCAGAGCTGCAAGTGAAGCGCCGTATCTGGCGATTCGTACACAATGTCGTCGCCCACCCCCTGATGGAAAAAGCCGAGCCCAAAGCACGAGCTTCCCCGCCCAAAGAAGCCCCAGCCCCTCCTACGCATGGAGATGCAAGCCCCCGAGGATGACGCCCCGGTGTAGCTAGCTCTGCCCGATGTCGAAGGAACTCGACCGCATCCTGAAGCTCATCGCGCTTACAGCGAGCCCCAATGAGAACGAAGCCCGGAATGCCGCCTTCCTCGCCACCAAGCTGATCCGCGAACACAAAATCGTCCTCAGAGACCCCGGATCCGCCCCCGCGCAGCACGTCCGGTTCCCAACCCCTCAGCCACGACCCCAGCCGCCGCCCCCAGCCCCGGTGAATCGACCCACGAAGCTCAACGACTTCATGGGCCGAACCTGGAACCGATACCCCGCCAATCGCTTCGATGACTCCTTCTGCCGTAACTGCGGTGAGCAAATCCCCATGGGAACGCCCGCAACCTGGCTCAAAGGCGAAGGCTCCTACCACGACGAATGCTGGTCTAGCTCCTGGAGAAACAAACCCCAGACCCCGCCAAGGCCGCCCCCTAGGACTTGGACCCCGCCACCTCGCCCCGAGCCCACTCAAGCGCCCTTCACCGATGAAGACCTCAAAGCCATCTTCGGCGATGACTGACGGGACAGCCCCGGTGTAGTCGGCCCGCATGCCCAACCCCTTCTTCGCAGCCGGAAGCGAGACCTCCGAAGCCGCTGCTGATCGCCTCCAAACACGCCTCCGTGACGCCCAAACCATCCTCGCCTTCGCCGCCCAACAAGGTGAGAACGGCCTCACCTGCGATGAAGCCGAAGCTGCCCTAGGCCTCTGTCACCAAAGCGCCTCTGCCCGCGTTCACGAGCTGGGCGAACAAGCCCAAGTCCTCATCCGTGCCGGCTGTAAGAGGAACACCCGAAGGCACCGAGCCGCTGAGGTCTACCGCCTCCCCGAGAATACGACGGTAGAACAGGCCCTCGGACGCTTCTCCGAATGGTGCACCTCCTCCCGCCGAAGAAGTGCCCGCACTCCCGCCGAACGTGGCCTCCTCGTCGCCGCCCGCTCCTGGGTCGAAGCCCATGGCAAAGAGTCCGAACAAGCCTTCTTCGAAGCCTTCCTCGACGCCGCCTGGGGAACCTACGGAACCGGCTCACGTCCTCGCCCCTGGCAAGACGACGAGTGATGAGCCCCGAAGATGATGACCCCTTCGCCTGCTTCCAGCCCAAGGCTTCCAAATCTCCGCCCACACTCGTCGTTCACGAAGACCTCCACTTCGGCGATGACTTCGAGGCCTTCCCGCTCCCGACCCCCATCGTCGAATGCAGCGTCCCCACCAGAGCCTACGAAGCCAGTGACCTCGAACCCTTCGACCCCCTAGGACTCACCCCCGAAGCTCGACGCGAGATGACCCTCAACCTCGCCAAACGACTGCTCAATAGCGGCCCCTTCCCCCTCGTCAACCTCGCCCACCGCCCCTTCCCCGGAGAAGGCGTCTACGCGCTCTTCTACCATGGAGACCTGAGCTTCTACGCTCCCCTCCGGTCCCCAGGCGCAACCTGCCCTATCTACATCGGAAAATCGGCCCGAGAAGGACGTAGACAAGGCGGAGGAGGAGAAGCCGGACAGAGCCTCCACACTCGGCTCACCAAGGAACACGCCCGTGGACTCGGACAGACCCTCGGCCTCGAACACTTCACCTTCCGATTCGTGCTCACCCCAGCCATGCTCGTTGACCTCGCAGAACACACCCTCATCGAGCTGTTCCAACCCCTCTGGTGCTCGTTCCTCCCAGGTTTCGGAGCCCGACACCACGCCAAAGACAACCGACGAAACGGCCGCGAACTGGCCTCCCCATGGGACAGCCTCCACCCCGGACGACCAGGAGCCGGTACCGAACCCCGACCCCTCTCAGACATCCTCACCCTCGTCGAACAATCCCTCCCCCAAGCCCTCGCCGCCTACCACCAAGCCATGGACGCCCTCCAACGTGTAGGTTGACGCACCCCTACCCACCTACACTCGGAACTCCGAGGACCCTCTTGTGAACCGCCTCCGCACTCCCGCAAACCAAGCCCGCGCTCGCGGTGGTGCGTTTGGCGATGGAACGGGAAAAGGGTGTGCCGGAGTTTCGTCGGACAACGTATTACGTAACTCGGAGCGCCCACCGTCCATCCTCGGGGGGTTTTGTACTACAACGTATTACGTAACGCAGTGTAGTACATAACGCTCTGCGTTATCGTAATGCAGTGTAGTACGAAACTCGGACGGTGTAGGACGAGGGAAAATGGCCCGCCCGACACGAGCGGTACTACCCGCAAATCGCAACCACAGCTTCCGGCTCACCTTGGAGGAAGAGCGCCTTCTCATGAAGCTGGTGGAACTGGAGGCCCGCCGTCTCGGCCCTGGGTACAACGTGACGACCACATCGCTCATCCGACGTTGGCTGTGGGAGCAGGCTCGTGACCTCGGGCTCGACGAAGGAACGACAGACCTGCCGCTCCCATCAACCTCGGTGGTCTACTTCCTCCAGACCACCGGCCCGAGCGGTGTCATCAAGATCGGAACGTCAACCGACGTGACCACACGGCTGAGGTGGCACCAGGGGCATCACCCCGTGCCCCTGAAGCTCGTACTCACGGTGCCTGGTGGCTACCGCCAAGAGAAAGCCTACCACCTCATGTTTGCCCACCTACGGGCCGAGGGTGAGTGGTTCTTTCCCGAGCCAGACCTCGTGACCTTCATCGAGCAAGAGCGAACGAAGCAGATGGCGGGAGTAGACCTCGGCCCGGAGCCGCTCCCAACATCCGCGTTGTTTACCCCAAGCCCAGCCAGGGTGGTTCAACGAGCGGAGCCCGAGGAAATAACCGGGGACGACCTCGACGAACTGCTAGGAAAATAGGGCTCCTGTGTTGATCAACCGGCCCGGTGGTTGTAGTCCCACCATGAGCAACTCCTCCAAGCCGGCCCCCGAAGTGACGCTCGACAAGGCGAACGAGGGTGACGCCATCAACCGCCGGGAGATCCCCGGCACCACGATCAAGCGCGGGTGGGGCTGGGTCCGCTCGTACGACGGCACCCGCAGCGTGTACGTGGTCAACAACCCGAACGGCGTGTGGGTGGTCCAGGCCGTCGAGCCCTGCATCTGAAGCTTACAGGTGAGTGGTAACGCACACGGAACGCAAAAGGGACGGGAGATCCGGCCCTTGCGAAATTGTCACACTGCCCAGCACGGCCCAGTGAGCTAGCTCACACAAGGCGGATCTCCCCGAAGCGTCCCTTCTCCGTCCGGCACCGGCTCTCAGTGAGCCTCTCGCCGTCCGCTTCGAGGAGGTAACAACCCGCCTTCGGCCCGGTAAAAACCAGAGTGGATTTGATCCGAGAGGCCCTGGGTTGTAGTCCCAGCATGATCGAAGTTCTCCCGCGTGAAGAGATGGTCCGTCGGGCTGTCCGAGTTCTCCTCGCCCCTGGGGGCACGGTCCAGATGAAGCTGGCCTACCTCTCCGACAAGGGCTGCGATGGCAGCGTCATCACGGAGGCGCTCAACACCGCCTCTGGAGGCGAGCTGGTCCGGACCGCCCTGAGGCCCATCCGGAAGGCGGTGCCCCGATGAGCCGCCCCTGCTTCGACGTCCTTGCCCTGTCCGCCCTCCTGGACGGCGACCAGGCCGCCCTCAACCGGCTGGCCCGCCTGGCTGACGGGTACATCCCCTGCGGCGACTGCGGGCACGAGGGGCCGCACCACATCCAGAGCTGCATGGGCGCCCTGGAGTTCGCCTGCTCCGGGTGTGGGATGCAGCACGAGCTTGCCCTCCCGGAGTGAGCTTTTTTTGCGGGCCTGGGGACCGCCGAAAACGGGAGTTCGCAGCGGCCCTCGGGGATCTAGACAATCTTGATGGGTGTGCTAGATCCCAGGATGCCCACCACGCACGGCTACGCTCGGGGGAAGAAGACCGTCGAGTACCGCACCTGGCAGCGGATGCTCAATCGCTGCCGGAGCAAGAAGGACGCGAAGCACTACCGCGAGCGCGGCATCACCGTGTGCCCCCGGTGGGCCGGGAGCTTCGAGGCGTTCCTGGCGGACATGGGGCCGAGGCCGTCCGACAAGACCAGCATCGAGCGGAAGGAGGGCACGAAGGGCTACGAGCCCGGCAACTGCGTCTGGGCCACGACCCAAGAGCAGAACTGGAACAAGAGCGACACCCGCCTAGTGACTCTCCACGGGGAGACCTTTCCGCTGAGCGTGTGGGCCGACCGCCTTGGGCTCAAGAGGGGTACAATCCACAATCGAGTCAAAATGGGGTGGACCGAAGAGGACGCCCTCCTCACGCCCATCGGACAGCCCAACCCACACCCACGAGTTCGGATGTGGGTCTCGATCGCAATGATGGGCCAAGGCCGCCTCAAGCGACGAGGCACAGTCACCAACGAAGGCTTGGCCCGCATCTTGGCCGCACTCGAAAGTGAAGGGTTGATTTGATCGCTTCGAGTCCGAGTTGTTGGGCTCATGAAGCGGATGGCGAGACGCCCACAGGGGGCGGGTGCCAGACGGAGTAGTGTGGGCTTCGGGGAGATCCGCCCATCATCTTGAGAGTTTTTGCTTACACCTCCCCAAGCCCGTGGCTTCTTCGACGCGTGCGATCCCATGGGGCGGCCACCCGTCTCTCATGAGACCAACAACCCCAAGCCGACGCGATCAAAAGGAAAGTTGCGTGCCACTGGTGGGCCGCGAGCCTCCCCCACGTCCCGTGCCAACTTCGCACAAATCCGCGTGATTATGTTTGCCTACCTGGACCCACCGTCAAATTGGCCCGTCCAGTTAACACACCCATTCCAACGGAGGAATTCCGCTAGCCCTGTAAATAGGGTCCCTGGCCCGCAACCCGGCGTAGGGTTACAAATTTTGGCCCGGTGGCCTTTTAGGCCAGGGGGCAGTAACCCGGAGTTCCCCAACGAGTTCAGCCACATAGACAGGAACCGGACCCTCCACCCTGTTTACCGAGGTCACGACCGACCCCTGACCCCACAAAATTTCCCCCGGCAAATTTTCTGGCTGGAACGGTGTAACCGAGGGGGTGGCCAACGAGACGGTGACGATCGACAAGGTGCTTTTGCAGGCGGTCTTCGACGTGGCGGTGGGGTCCATGGATTTCGGGTCCGGGTTTTTGTGTGACGAGGACGTCGAGCACTTGAGGGCCGCCGCTGTGGTCTTGGGGGTAGACCCTTTGGTGGGGACCCCGACGAACTTTGTGTGCAAGTACACGGGGGAGCACAAGTGGGCGGACGAGTTACCTGCACCCCAGGCCGAGTGGTACGCGAAGACGTTTCCGAACGTCCGCGTGTGCGTCACGTGCAGGAGGCAGGTGCCCCTTCAGGGCACGGACTCTGGCACCCGGATTTGATCGGGACCCGACCCGGTTGTAGCTCCCCCATGATGAACCGCATGACGGGTCACGCACCGGTGAACAAGGTCTACCCGATCGCCCAGTGGGTGATGTTTGGGGGCTCGCTGATCCGCTCGATGACGCGGTGCAAGTATGCGACGTTGGCACGCATGGCCCGGTCCGGAGGCGACCTCCCGCTTCGCGAGACGGCGAAGCTCCGGACCCGGCTGAAGGTTCTCATTGGCTGGGGCCTGGTCCGATACAGCGCCCCCTGCCGGCGGTACGAGCTGACGGCGGATGGGTGGAACCTTCTCGTTCAGACGGAGCAGGCGTGGGCACTTGAGCAGGAGAAGAAGGTTCAACGGACGGCGTGGGATCGGCTTGGTGACCTATGATGAAGCTCGCCCTCATCGCTTCGGCGGCACTGATGCTCCAGGCCTGCACGCCGGGGCTTGCGCCCGATAGCACGGGCTACGAGCCGGCGTTCCCATCTCACGGATCTGCTCCGGCTACGCCGTCGCCGAAGTCCGAGGGTTCTTGCCCGGATCCTGGTGG
>Ga0315284_10005227_pt1 | contig 18438 bp, 13 predicted proteins | sample YL17G09_16_MG_FD_203696 | JGI IMG/M metagenome (GOLD analysis project Ga0315284, IMG submission 203696) | Sediment microbial communities from Yellowstone Lake, YNP, Wyoming, USA - YL17G09_16 | ecosystem: Environmental > Aquatic > Freshwater > Lake > Sediment | place: USA: Wyoming | collected...
GCAAGACCGAGGAGCAGCTTGTCGCCGACTGGCAGAAGCTCGGCGTCAAGAACACGCCTATGGCCTGCGACGTGCCTGCGCCCGTAACGAAGTCCGCCTCGATGGAGGACGCCTTGCGGCTGGCGGCATTAGTCGACGCGGCCGAGGCCACGCCCCAGGACCGGCTCGTGCGGCTTGCATGCGAACTGCAGAAAGCGGTGTGTTCGGAAGGCCGCCCCGAATTCGGCGCCAACTGGAAAGACCCCGCGCAGTCCGCCATCACCATCGCCGGCGTGGTTGACAGCAACCAGATCAAGCCCAAGATCGACTGGGTCGGCCCGCAGCAGCCGACCCCGGATGGAAAGAAGCCTCAGTTACCCAGGTGGGCCGATGTAATGCAGGTCTTCTACAAGGACAGCGGCCCATGGCAGGTGCAGGCAATCAGATACCAGGTTGACGAAAAGGGCCACTACGCCGCCGGCGATCCAACCAGCGACGGCGCCGCCCTGATAATGTTCTGCGACACGCTCGGCAAGCCGTTCGCAGGCGGGAAGCCGCAGACGTTTTCGAACTGACTAGAAGGGAGCATTCGGAATATGTCCAGTATCCCTCGGCCGGAGCATCCCCGGCCGGACTTCGAACGCATGGCCTGGCAGAACCTTAATGGCAAGTGGCAGTTCGCCATCGACACGGGCAAGTGCGGCCGCGAAAAGGGCTGGCAGACCGGAGTTGACTTTCCGCTGACTATCAACGTGCCGTTCTGCCCGGAAAGCAAGCTCAGCGGCGTCGGTCAGACCGATTTCCTGGAGGCCGTGTGGTATCGTCGCACTTTCACAATCGACAACGCGCTTCGGGGCCGCAGGCTGCTGCTGCACTTCGGAGGGGTAGACTACGACGCGCGCGTGTGGGTCAACGGCAAGGAGGTCGTTCGTCACAGGGGCGGCTACACGCCGTTTGAGGCCGACATTACCGATGCAGTCGGGATGAGCGGCGAGAATGAAGTGGTGGTCTGCGCGGAGGACGACGAACGCGCGCACGTCCAGCCGCTCGGCAAGCAGTCCAGTCAACTCAAGTCGCACGGCTGCTGCTATACCCGAACCACCGGAATATGGCAGACAGTGTGGTTGGAAGCCGTTGCCGACTCGCACGTAGCCAATCTCACCGTCTGGCCGGACGCGCCCAACGGGCGGGCTTCGGTCGTAGCGGATGTCGCAAAACCGCGACCGGGGCTCGGTATCGAGGTTGCGGCGCTCTCGGAGGGCAACACCGTCGCCTCGGCAAAGCTCGCGCAAGCAGGGCCCACCAACTCGCTTGTCCTCGATATTCCCAATCCGGTGCTCTGGCAGGTCGGCAAGCCGTTTCTCTATGACCTTCAGGTCAGGCTGGTCGAGCAAGGGAGACTCGTTGATGAGGTCGGGTCGTACTTCGCCCTGCGTGAGGTCCGAATCGACGGCGACAGAATTCTCATTAACGGCAAGCCCGTCTTCCAGCGGCTCATACTCGATCAAGGCTTCTGGCCGGACGGCATCTACACGGCCCCGTCGGACGATGAACTCCGGGCCGACATCGAGAGAAGCATCTCGTGTGGGTTCAACGGGGCTCGGCTTCATCAGAAGGTCTTCGAGCCTCGCACGCTCTACTGGGCGGATAAGCTCGGATACCTGCTCTGGGGCGAGTTCCCGGACTGGGGATGCGACGTCCGGCACCACCCGCAGGCAAGGGAGAACTTCCGGCGAGAGTGGACCGAAGTCGTGCTGCGCGACCGCGGCCACCCGGCAATCGTGGCCTGGACGCCGCTCAACGAGGCGCACTCCACCGGCGGCCGCTACGAGCCGGCTTTCCTCGTCGAGATCTATGACCTGACCAGGAAGCTCGATCCCTCGCGCCCGATCTGCGACACCAGCGGCTACTCCCATGTCAAGACCGACATCTGGGACCTGCACGACTACGATCAGAACCCGGAGTCGTTCGCCGCCCGCCATGCGCCGTTCGGCAAGGACCCCAAGACCGAGACCCTCGCTCGAAACGACGCCGACCACGAGCCGCCCTACGCCGGCCAGCCGATGGTCGTCAGCGAATACGGCGGCGCCTGGTGGAATCCCCACCAGCAGGGTGACGCCGCATGGGGCTACGGCAAGCGGCCCGAAGACGAGAAGGAGTTCCTCGACAGGTTCAAGGGGCTTGCGGACGTGCTCCTGGACAATCCGCACATCGCCGGCCTGTGCTACACGCAGCTCACGGACGTCGAGCAGGAGGTCAACGGCCTCTACTTCTACGACCGCAGGCCCAAGTTCCCGCCGGAGCTTCTCAAGAAAGCGCTCAGCCGCAAGGCCGCAATCGAGGACTGACCAACAACAAACACCGAATCGGGGGGGAGCCGGGGGCGCGCCCCCTTCCCCACACTGAAAAAACAAATCTGAAATCTACAATGTCAAACGACCCTATCCCACAGCGCCTGGCTGCGAGTATCGAGGTCTTCGATCTGAGGAACCTCGAAGCGGTTTCCGTCAACATCGAGGACAAGAAACCGGCCGGCCTCGATCTCGTGGATGCTGTCGCGAATCCCGCGCACTATGAACTGCCGGCCGCCCCGGTCGGTCTCGACATCCCAGTAGACCGCCCCGAACTCCTTCTTTGCCTGGATGATCCGGCTGATCTTGGGGATGAAGTACCGCTTGTCGATCTCCTGCTGGACAGGCTGCCGCACGGGACCGTCCAGATCGCGAAGGTGGCGAAGCATCCCGATCTCGCGGCCGTTGATTGCATCCAGCAGCCCTATGAACTCGTTCAGTTCGCTCAACGGAAATGCTCTAACCGCGCGCACTTTCAGGTATGAGCGATCGCCCTCGATGGTGAGCATCAATGCGTCGCCGCGCTTGGAAAACCTGAGCTTGTTGGGATCGAGATACTCCAGTTCCCCCTCGTTATCGCTCTGCTCTTTATAGTCCAGCGTCCAATCCGGCATTACCCATCCACCGCCTTGATCTTGGAAAGCTCCTCTTGGATGTCCACGAGGCGCCTGAAGACGCCATGTTTCTCCATAAGCTCGTCGTGCGAACCCATCTCGGCAATACGTCCTTCCTCAAGCACGATCAGGCGATTCGCCTGACGCAGCGTCGAGAGCCTGTGGGCTATCGCGAGGGTCGTCCGGTTCTTCACTAAGCGTGCCAGTGCCTGTTGGATCTGGCTTTCAGCCTGAGTATCTATGGACGAGGTCGCCTCATCGAGTATCAGTATCTTCGGGTCACACAAGATCGCGCGGGCGATCGACACACGCTGCCTCTCGCCGCTCGATAGTCGCCCGCCGCGCTCACCGACCTGGGAGTCATAGCCGTCGGGCAGCCTCATTATGAACTCGTGTGCGTTTGCCGCCTTAGCTGCACGGATCACTTCCTCGCGGGTGGCATCGGTGCGGGCATAGGCGATGTTGTCCATAATCGTACCGTTGAACAGGAACGGATCCTGAAGCACCACTCCGATCTGGCTGCGCAGGTCCCGCATGGCAATCCTGCGCACGTCTACGCCGTCGATCAGTACCTCGCCCTCGCTCACATCGTAGAATCGGCAGATCAGGTTGATGAACGTAGTCTTCCCGGCACCGCTGTGCCCCACCAATCCGATCATCTCACCCGGCTCGATGTGGACGGAGACATCCTTGAGGACCGGGTTGATGGGCTCGTAGCCGAAGTTCACGTGCCGAAACTCGATCTCGCCCTTCATGTCCGGCATCCGCACCGGGTCGGGAAGATCGGCGATCTCCACTTCCTGGTCGAGCACCTCGAATATGCGCTCGGTTGCGGTCAGGCTGTTCGACAGGAAGTCCGTGGATCGGCAGATGGTCTGGAAGTTGCCGGAGAACATCGCGTAGTACTGGAGGAACGCTAGCAGCATCCCAGGGGTGATCTGGCCATGCGAGTGCAAGACCTGTATGCCACCAACCATCCAAATGATGGCTGTGCTGAGGTTGTTCAGGAGCGTGACGGTGGGCCAGAAGCTGGCTGAGGCCGCGGCCACCTGGGCGTCGGCTGTGTAAACCGCATTGACCCGCTGGTTGAAACGGACTATCTCCTGGTCCTCCCGCGCAAATGCCCGTATGACGCGAATCCCGGCCAGAGCGTCATGCAGAACGGCTCCGACGCGAGACCACATGTGCCAGTATCTGTGCCACTGCCTCTTGAGTCGGTTGAAGAACTTGACCGACAGCAGCGCGATCAGAGGGCTCGGAATGAGCGCCCAAAGCATCAGCTTCGGTGACAGGACGACCATCATTGCGACCGCCCCGATAATCTGCAGCGTGCTCGCAAGGTAGTACTGCAGAAGCTGGTTCATGAAGTTGTTGAGGGCGCTGGTGTCCTGGGTCACACGGGACATGATCGACCCTACCTGGCGTTTGTCGAAGTAGCTGAGACTGAGTCGCTGAAGAGCTTGGTAGAGTTCAACGCGGATGTCGAGGGTAAGGCGGCCCGCTAGCCAGGCTGCGTGGCGGCCCTGAGTCATCTGGATTCGCCAGGATACCACCCAGATCACAAGGTAGGCCAGGACGATGGTGGCCAGAACGCTCAGTCGCGGCTGGCCGACGATCGTCACCATAAACGGCAGGTGAATCTTGTGGCCCCCAAGGTTGTCCAGGAACGGCCTCCACAGGTAAGGGGCTACGAGGGCCATTGCCGTGCCGGCAAGCATTAGGGCCGCATTCCCGCTCAGCTTGCGCCAATACGGGCGGGTCAGTCTGAGCAACCGCTTCAGGACTTCCGCCTTGTTCAGGCAGGCCGGGCAAACCTTGGTTCCCTCGGGCAGAAACCGCCCGCAGCTCTCGCAGCGCCTGTTGAGCTCCTCATCGGTCGCCGGGATCTCCTCGTCCTTGGAAAGATGCTCCAGGGCACGGGCAACCTTGGTGAACCGCGACGCAAGAGTGTGGGTGTAGTGCAGGAGATCGATGACCTTGCCGTGTACGCCAACTTCCAGGACGCCGCTGCCGACCAGAAACTCGGCATTGACCTCCTCGATGTCTTTGAGGGGTACTTCGTGCAGGAGTTCGGCCTTGCCGTTCTCGTTGAGAAAGACGTAGGCCGTGTCGCCGGTGGCAACCAGCCATCGCTCGCCGAACTTCCCAGCTCCGTCTATGTCGGTCGATACCGCGAGCTTCGTTTCCCCGTCCTGGCCTGCTCTCTTGTGCAGCTCCGTCTGAACGGTCTCCGGTAACGGTTCCACTATAGCCATTGTTGCGCGCCTCGCAAAACCAGCCTACGCTTGGCAGGCTGCGAACATGGGCATTATAACACCAGATCGTATCCCAGTCTACCCGTTTCGAGCATATTTCGCGCAGAATTGGCTGATTTGATTGTCCTGCGAAGCTGTCGGGCAGGATGTTCTTGTGACGGCGCGGACGGACAGGCCAGGCCTACCCCCCGGAAAGCATCAGCAGAAGCCGTTCGAGGTCGTCCTCATTGTAGAACTCGATCACAATTCGTCCGCGGTCTTTGTTCTTGACTATGGATACCTTGGTGCGGAAGATCCTGCGAAGCTGGGCCTCGGCTTCCAGCAGGTTCGGGTCGTCGGCGTGCGGGATTGTTTCACGTGAAACATCCGCCCCGGCTCCGCGTCCCCCGCCACCTCCCCACACTCTGGCGAGCCTTTCCGCTTCCCTTACCGACATCCCCAGATCGGTGATCCTCTTGCACACATCGATCTGCCTTTGCAGACCCTCCACCGATAGGATCGCCCGCGCGTGCCCCTCGGATATCCTGCCGGCCTTCAGCTCCTCCTTCACCGCATCCGGCAGACCCAGCAGCCGCAGAGTGTTGGCGATTGCGGACCTGCTCTTGCCCAACCCGAACGCGAGATCCTCTTGCGAAAGCCCGAACTCGTCAGTCAGCCGCTTATACGCCCCGGCTGCGTCGATGGGGTTGATATCCTCTCTCTGAAGGTTCTCGACCAGCGCGACCTCGATGCTCTGTTCGTTTGTAAGCTCCCGTATGACTGCCGGTATCCGACTCAGCCCCGCCGCCCTGGCGGCTCGAAGCCTTCGCTCGCCCGCCACCACCTCATACCCGCCATCGACTTTCGACCGCACCACTATCGGCTGCAGCACCCCGTGCACCCGAACCGAGTTCACCAGCTCCTGCAGTTTCTCGTCGTCAAACTGCCCCCGCGGCTGATACGGGTTTGTGCTGATCCGCGAAACCTCAAGCTCCGCCGCGCTGGTCCTGGTCTCTCTATCCGCCCCGGGAATCAGGGCGCCAAGCCCTCTACCCAGTCCTTTCTTGTCCAAAACAAGCTACCTCCGCCGCAAACTTCGTATACGCCTCCGCCCCTTTTGACCTCGGATCATAGGTTATGATCGGCCGGCCATGGCTCGGGGCCTCGCTCAGCCTCACATTCCTCGGCACCAGCACCGAGGAAACCCTATCCCCAAAAAACCTGCGTACCTCGTCCACCACCTGCTGCGACAGGTTCGTTCTGTAGTCGAACATGGTCAGCAGCACCTTGGCGATCTCGATATCGGGGTTGAGGTGTTGGTGCACAAGGTCAATGGTTCGCAGCAGCTGGCTGATCCCCTCAAGGGCGTAATACTCGCACTGGATCGGCAGGATCACGAACCGCGCCGCCGTGAGCACGTTCACCGTCAGCAGCCCCAGCGACGGCGGGCAGTCGATGATCATGAACTCGTACCTATCCGCCACACGCTCCAGGGCCTGCTTGAGCTTCGTCTCGCGCGACATGCTCGACATCAGCTCTATGTCCGCCCCAGCCAGGTCGAGTTTGGCCGGCACCAGATCGAGTGCAGCGGTCTCCGTGGGAACGATCACACGCTCGATCGGAACCTCGTTGATCAGCACATCATAGATGCACGCTTCGAGCTCGGACTTCACCACGCCCACCCCGCTGGTCGCGTTCCCCTGCGGGTCCGTATCGACCAGCAGCGTCCGCTCTCCCGACGCAGCCAGGCATGCCGCCACGTTCACCGCCGTGGTGGTTTTACCCACTCCGCCCTTCTGGTTGACAACCGCGAATACCGAACCCATCTCTCCCGCCTATGCCTTGCCCATCCAATACTTATCCAGCGGTCCCGCCAACTCCTTTGCCCGTACAAACAATACCAGGGCCCGGCGCGGATCCAGGCCCTGGCATCAATGGTATAGTAGACGGCTGTCTACCTAATCCGATCCGCTGCCCGCCTTCTAAGCATCATATCGGCGATCTCCTCACCGCTGACCTTATACTCGCCCTTCTTCATCCGCTCCTTAAGCTCCTCGACGATCTCGTCCCGCGTGTCCGGCACGTCCTTCAAGGCGGCTTCGGCCACCGCCATCCCCTTTTCCAGCGGCGAAAGCGTCGCGCAGGTCCGCGGTTTGGCCGACACCAGTCCCTTGGGCCGGTTCTCCGGCAGGATCTTTGTCTCCGCCGCGCCCTGGCTTGCTGCCGCCTTAGTCGATTCCACACCAGAGATCTTCATCTCGCCGATCCTCCTCAGCTTCAGTGCAGCTTCGGTGGTAACCGCTTCTCATAATACCGCCTAAACGCAGAAAAGGCAAACCCCGAAGCTTGGAAACGGCAGCCCGGCCGACATTCTCCGCCAAGCGGAGTTTAGTCCCGAGGGCTTTGCGTCCCCCTCTTTCGAAGAGTTTGCCTTTGTCGCCGATATTAGTCTCAATCATATCTATCGGCCCGCTGCGCGACCTTCCTTAGGGCGCCAGGGCACTTTTTTCAACTTTTTGGTGCGCCCGCCGGGTAAAGAAACCTCTCAGACCCTCCGACAATAACAAACGGCAGATACTGCGGTCCGATCAGGCCCAACCGTCTGGATTGGCACGGATCTTGCAGGTATGATTGCCGAAGACAAACATCTTCTTCTCCTTCCTTAAAGTGTTGTGGTTCATCACTCGCAAGGAGGGTTCTCAGCCCTCTGGAGCGGCCCGCGGGTCCTAATGACCTGCGGGATTTCTTTTTGTACCGCTCGCATGGAATAACTCTTCTGGTGTACCAGTTGACTTCTGCGAAATCCGGAGATATGCTGAAGGTGGGCTGAAGCCGGGCTTTGCGTGCATGAGCGCAAAGTACGCTAGCATCGAGCAAGGAGAGTCTCGGACCTTGAGCAAGGCAAACGCCTGGCTGCTGGTTATGCTGCTGCTTGCCACCGCCGCCGCGGCGGACGGCCTCTCCGTGCCGGCTCCCGAATGTGCGCCGGTGGTGCTCACTCAGCCCGACGGAATCCACCTTACCGCTGCTGACTTCGCGAGTGTATCCTCTCCCGGCGATCCCGCGCTTCCTTTCAAGGAGATCCGCATCATACTTCCGCCCAACGCAGACCCCTCCGCCGTCTCGGCAAACCTGACGGGCGACAGCAGGGCAGCGCTGTCTTGCGATGCCGAGATCGCCCCGGCGCCGCCGATGGTGACATATGTCGATGGACACGAGGTTCAAGACTGGGGTCGGCCAAAGCAGATCGAGAACGGCCGGAACATGCTCGTCTACGGCGCCGACGCTTTCTATCCTGCCCGCAGCGTCGAGCTTGTGGACGTGGGCAATCTCCGCAAGTGGCGGATCGCGACTGTCCGCTACTACCCGTTCCGCTACAATCCCGTCACTCGAACGCTGGAGCGCACGACCGGCGGCGAGGTCTGCATTTCCCTGGGCGCCACGGTGGCGGCTATGTCGGCGTCTGCTCGCATGCTCGCGGACGACGTCTTTGCCGGCAAGGTCAAGTCGCTTGCCGCCAACTACGCCGAGGCACAGGGCTGGTATGCGGCCCCGCGCGCCACGGGCCTTTCCAATGTGCAGGCGTCGCAGGCAACGGCCAACTACGTCATACTGACCACCTCCGCCATTGTCTCCGGAAGCTCGAAGCTGCAGGCGTTCGTCAATCACAAGATCGGCCGGGGGTTTGCTGTCGAGGTCGTGACCCAGGCGCAGTGGAATGGGGGCGCTGGCGATGCCGCGGCAAACAACATCCGCTCCTACCTGCAGGCCAACTACATCACCAAAGGCATCCAATACGTCCTGCTGATCGGCAACCCGAACCCTTCCTCCGGCGACGTTCCGATGAAGATGCTTTGGCCTCGGTACAGCGCCGACACCTATCGAGAGGCCCCCTCCGACTACTTCTACGCCGACCTGACCGGCAACTGGGACCTCAACGGCAACGGCTACTACGGCGAACAAGAGGGGGATTTTGGCACTGGAGGAGTCGATCGCCTGCCGGAGGTGATCGTCGGCAGAATTCCATTCTACGGAGACTTCACCGCCCTGGATTCGATCCTGGCAAAGACGATCAACTACGAGTCCGGCGTGTTGTGCGGGGCATGGATGCGCAAGGTGCTGCTGAGTATGAAGCCTTCTGATAGTTCCACTCCCGGTTACCAGCTTGGTGAGGCGATAAAGGCGTCGGCGGTGACTCCGACCGGCATGACCGCCACACGGGTCTACGACAGCACCTACGGCCTCAGCCCCGCGCCGGAGTATGTCCCCTGCAGCTACGACAACGTCCTCTCGGCATGGCGCCAGCACGCCGGATTCCACTTCTGGTGGACGCACGGAAACGAGACACTCGCCGCCGACGTCTTCAACTCGACCAACTGCCAGTACCTGGACGACGCCTATCCCTCGTTTACCTTCCAGTGCTCCTGCCTCAACGGAAGCCCGGAGACGCCCGGCAACCTCGGATTCTCCCTGCTCAAGCGCGGAGCAATCGCAACAGACAGCGCGACCCGAGTCTCCTGGTACTATCCCGGAGAGACGACATATACCAACACCGACTCCAACGCCGGCATGACCTATCAGTATGCCCTGAGGCTCATAAGAGACCACATGCCCTGCGGAGACGCGCACTTCGCGATGATGGTTGCGGTGCCCAACAACATCTGGATGAACCACTGCGTATTCAACATCTACGGCGACCCGTCCGTGCAATACCCCGCCGCGCCGGTGATCTCCCATGTCCCGCTTCGCAACACGGACATTACCACGCAGCCCTATCTTGTCCAGGCCGACGTCAGCAGCACGGCGCCGCTGGCGGCGGGAAGTCCAATACTCAGATGGAACACCTCCGGCGGCCCGACATTCCAGATTGTGCCGATGACCAAGACATCTGGGACGATCTACACGGCGTCCATCCCCGCCCAGTCCTACGGAACCACGGTCTACTACTACATCGAAGCAGCGGATACGGCGGGGCTGAGCTCGACCTACCCGTTCGACGCGCCGAGTTCGCTCCTGTCTTTCCTGGTCACACAGGATACCGAGCCACCCGTGATCACGCACCAGCCGCTGCCCGACACCGGCAACAAGTTCGGTCCTTACCCCGTCACGGCAACCGTAACGGACAATATGGGTGTCGAGAGCGTAACGCTTCACTATAATATCAACGGCGGGGCCTACATCCCGCTGGACATGGCTCCGCAAGGCAACGATGTCTATCGCGCAAGCATCCCGGGCCCGACCCATTCCGGCGACACGGTCAACTACTACATCACAGCGACCGATGCGTCGCTCAACGCCAATACTTCCCGGCTGCCGTCGCCAGCAGGCTGCTTCTCATTCCGGATAGCCCAGAAGATCTGCGTCGCCGTCTTCAACTCCTCATCCAATCCACCCTACTTCGTCGGCGGGAACGCCAACGCCTGGAGCCAGACAACCGACATCCTGAACGGCGACCCCCAGGGCCGATTCCAGGTGAGCGTGGTGACAAGCCTCAAGACGACCCTGAGCGGGCAGGACGCGCTCGTTCTGCCGGACAACGCCGTGCCCACTGACAGCCTTCAGGCCGTCGCCGACTGGTTCCAGCCGGGCAAGGTCATACTCGCGCTGGACAGCGCCGTCTGCTACGCGTCATACGCGGGCTGGGTCTGGTCCGGCTCAACACTCAAGAACGGCTACGCAACCTACTGGGACTACGACGCAGGCGCCAACAACCAGCGGATATGGGCCGACGACCCGATCACCGCCGACTATACGGTCGGCCAAGTGATCGGCTCGATCATCTACGACGCCCAATACTACGTCAACAAGCTCCCCGCCGACGCCCATGCGCTTTCAGGCAAGACCACCAACTCCACTCGCGCCTACGCCGTCTACCGCGACGTGCCCGGGCGAGGACGCATCGTCCTGCTCGGCCCATACGTGGCGCCTCTGGCGGACCAGTACTCCATCATCCGCAACGCCCTCATCGCCCCGCCCCAGCCCCGGCAGATTCGCGTGACCAGTCCCAACGGCGGCGAGGTCTATCAGGCAGGCGACACGGTGACCATCACCTACTCCCCCTTCGGCGCCTGGCAGGATACCGACACCGTTCGGCTCCAATACTGGACGGGGCTGGATACGGTCTGGAGGCAGATTCCCGGGGCCGAGTCCCTGCCCTACTACGCCGGATCGTTTGCCTGGAACACCACCGGCCTCCCCGGCAGCCACGGCTATCGCATCCGCGCGAGTCTGACCGACGGGACGCCCTCCGATGAATCCGACGCGCCGTTCTCGATCGTCCCGACAGTGGACATTCCGGCGGCCAAGGCGATGGCGGATGGCGCAATCATCAGGCTGGCGGGAAAGGTGGTCACCTGTGCTCTGTCCGCGTTCACCTACGTGGAGGAACCGGATCGAAGAGCCGGCATGAAGGTCACCTCGACCCAGGGGTTCTATCCCTCCGCACTGGTCGATATCACCGGCGTCATGGGCACTCTTGACGGGGAAAGGGTCCTGCTTGCCGAGACGACTTCGACCCTGGGCACGGGCGCCGATATCGGCCCGTATGCGCTCAGGACAGCCGCGCTGGGCGGAGCCGCGCTCGGAGGCCAGGGCGCGGTGATGGAATACAGGCGGGTCTACGAATCCGATGATTGGGTCATCAGGCTGCTCCCGGCGCTCGGACCCAACAACATCGGGCTTCTTGTTCGCGCGTGCGGGCGGGTGACTGGGGCGGGCCAGGATTGGTTCTACATCGACGACGGCTCAGGCTGCGATGACGGTTCGGGTGCCCTCGGAGTTAAGGTCTTTTGCCCGGGAACCGCTCCGCCCGCCGCAAACCAGTTCGTCCTGCTGCGAGCCATCAGCAGCACCTATCTCGACCGCGGGTATCTCTTCCGTGCGCTCGTCCTGACCGATGGTGACAGTGTCCAGATCATCCGGTAGCGCCCGCCCCACGCTCACGGAAACACTGCCGCGCACACAAGCCCCGTGCTCTGCTCGAAGCCGCACATCAGGTTCATGTTCTGCACGGCCTGCCCCGCCGCGCCCTTGCCCATGTTGTCGATCGCGCAGGTCACAATCGCCCGGCCCGCGCGCTCGTCAAGCGAGACGCCGATGTGGCAGAAGTTGGTTCCGAACACGCTTTTGGTGTTGGGCTGCCCCCCCTCGTCGAGCACCGCCACGAACGGCTTGCCGGAATAGAAGTCCCGATAAAGCGCCAGAAGATCGCCTGTGGACGCCGCGCCCGAACCCACGCCGGCGTAGGCCGTGGTGAGAATCCCACGGTTCATCGGAACCAGGTGCGGGGTGAAGCTGACAATCAGTCTCTCGCCAGCCAGAGCCGAGAGCTCCTGCTCGATCTCCGGCGTGTGGCGATGGCCGCCGACGGCGTAGGCTTTGATCCCTTCGTTGACCTCGCAGAAAAGCCCGGAAACCTCGAGCTTCGACCGGCCCGCGCCGGATACGCCTGATTTGGAGTCGATCACTATCGACCGCAAGTCCGCGAGCTTTGACCACACAAGCGGCGCAAGCGCCAGAATCGCGCCTGTGGCATAACAGCCCGGATTGGCGACCAGCCTGGCGCCCGCGATCTCGTCGGCGCGCAGTTCCGGTATCCCATAGACCGCTTCCGCCGCCAGTTGCGGGGCGGTGTGATCCGCGCCGTAGAACCGCTTATACTCCGACAGGTCCTTGAGGCGGAAATCGGCGGGGATGTCGATCAGCTTCTTCCCGAACTCCAACAGCTCCGGCGCCACCCGCATGCCCACTCCGTTGCCCTGCGCCTGGAAGACGACATCCGAGCGCTCTGCGGCTATCTCGGCGTCGTAGGTCTCGCAGTCCGGCAGATCCTGGCCCAGAAAACTCGGAAACGCGTCCGCAAGCGGCCTGCCGGCATACGTGTCCGAGGCAAGATAAGTGACCCGCGCGCCGGCGTGGCCGAGCAGGTATCTCACCAGCTCCGCCCCCGCATAACCCGATGCCCCGATTATCCCTACTCTGACCATGAGCTAAAACTTGAACACTCGTGCCAGCATCAGACCGTCATTGGCGCTCACCGACCACTGGCCCACGCCGAACCCCAGCGCCGCCCCGCCGAGCACGTCCTTCCAGCTATGCGCGCCGGACTCCACACGGCTCCAGCCTATCAGCGCCGCCCCGGCGTAGAATGCCCACTTCTGTTTCGGATGCAGTTCCGCGAGCGCGGTGGCGGTCCCGAATGCGATTGCCGTATGGCCGCTTGGAAACCCATGCAGATGCCTGCCCTCGCCATCGACGCTCAGGTTCGGCTTTGCAAGCTCCGCCAGGCCCACCGAGATCACGGCTGCGTCCGCGACCCTTGCGCCGCCGTTCTTGGCGTTCTCACCGGGGCCGAAGTATGTGGCGGCAATCCCGATCGCCACGAGCGGCCCCGTCGCATCCCCCAGGCCCTGCGCGAAGGTCGTCCCCGCCCCAGCCGGCGCCCACGCCGATGCCGCAATGACTACCAGCGCTGCCAATGTCTTGCCCAATGCCCACCTCCCGACCGTTCTACTGCCTGAGAGTATATCACGTTCACCCGACTGTGCATACTCCATTTGACGCCGCGCCGCTCCTCGCGCTAACATGCGTGTGGAGGTACCGGAACTCATGAGAATACTCATTACGGCTCTGCTGCTGGCGCTTCTGATCGCCGGATGCGCCCGCAACGCCGAGCAGACCAAGGCCGTCGAGGTCGCCAACCCGCCTGACAACGCTCCTTCCATCGCGACCGTTCCCGCACCGCCGCCTGTAACGCCGCCCTCCGCGGTCAAATCCGTGGGCAAGGATGGTTGGGTAACGCTGCAGTCCGGCCTGCAATACAAGGACAAGAAGGCCGGCGAGGGCGCTGAGGTGGCGAGCGGCACGCGCGTGACGGTGCAGTATAAGGGCTGGCTGGACAACGGCAAGGTCTTCGACTCCTCGCGCAGGCCCGGCCGCGAGCCGTTCCAGTTCACCGTGGACAACAACGAGGTCATCAAGGGCTGGGACGAGGGCCTCAAGGGGATGAAGCCCGGCGGCATCCGCGAGCTTTCCATACCGTCCGCGCTCGGCTACGGCGACGAAGGCCAGGGCGATGCAATCCCGCCGAACGCCACGCTGCACTTCGAGATCGAGCTTCTCAGCGCAGCCAAGTAGCTCTCAGTTAAGTGATTCAGGGCAATCAACTTCCATCCGTATGCCCTGAGTAGCGAAGCGTATCGAAGGGCCGTCCTTCGATACGCTTCGCTACTCAGGACTATCGGGGTTTCTCACAAGTTGCCAACCGTGAATTACTTAGAACGTTACCGCCGCCTTGATCCCCTTCCGCTCGGCCATCGACTGCAGCGCCTCGTTGGCCTGCGCAAGCGGGTAGCGATGCGTGATCATATCGGCAAAGACGCCGGGGTTGCGCCTCACCAACTCCAGCGCCTGGACGATGTGGCGCGTATCGTTAGTCCACACCCCCTGCAGCCGAAGCTGTTTGAGCACGATCTGGTGGTAGAGGTCGATTGGGATCGTGCCCATCGGCACCGCAGTTCCTACGGCCAGATACGCCCCGCCCCGCCGCACCAGATCGATCCCCTCAAGTACGGGCTCCGGCCTGCCGACAGCCTCGAAACCGACGTCCGCGCCGAAGCCGTTGGTGGCGTCCATCACGACGGCCCTGCGCTCCTCCGGCGACGTCGAGCCGAAGTCGAGTATCACGTCCGCCCCAAGTCTTCTCGCAAGCTCCATCCGAGCGGCCGCGCCCTCGATCACAATCACCCGCCCCGCGCCACGCGCCCGCGAGTAACCGACCAGATACAACCCCAGCGGCCCCGCGCCCTGAATCAGAACGTTGTCGCCCATCTCGATACCGGCAAGCTCGATCGCGTTGGCGGAAGTCGCGCCGGAACAGCCCGTCGAAACGAGTATCGCAGGATCGAGCTCGCCCCAATCCACCAGGCTAATGATCTTCGTGTTGGCGTCCAGCAGAATGTGGTCCGCATAGCAGCCATTGAGATGCGGCGGGTCCGTGCAGCCCTTGTGGATGCCGTAGACCCATCTGCTCCGGCACAAGTTCGGCAGCCCCTTGACCGCGCAGAACCAGCACTGCCCGCACACAACCGCGCGATCCCATATCACCGGATCGCCGACCCGCAGCTCCTTGCCGTAGAGGTCCTGCCTCGGCGCGTCACCGCCGATCTCTGCTATCACGCCGACTCCCTCATGCCCCAAAATCATCGGCAGCGGCGTGCGCGGATCCTCGCCGAGCCACATGTGCACGTCCGACCCGCATATCCCCGCCGCAGTCATGCGAACCAATACCTCCCCCGGCCCGACTCGGGGCTTGGGGAAGTCAACTAGCTCCAATGGACCCTTGAACGCCTTGAGTACTGCTGCTTTCAAGAGAACACCTCGTCGCGAGAAGTCCACGCGGCATGATAGGACGCAGCCGGCGGGAGTGTCAACCAGGTACAAGAAAACGGGGGAGAGACATCAACATCTTCCCCCCTGGCAGACCTTCTGCCTGTCCTACGCGCCCTTGCTCTCGGACTTCGCGGGCTTGCGCTCCCTCTCCTCTCTCTTGCTCCTGAGATCGGAGAGGCGGCTCATCACCTGAGCGAAAACCTCGCGGTCCGCGGGCCGGCTCCTGGATTCGCGCAGGCAATGCTGCAGCGTACCATTCGCCATGTCGCTCACTCCTCCGGCAGGCGGAACCGGTCCTAACACTGGGTTAGACGAGACTACAAGCCCGGCAGTTCCGCGCGAACCGGAGCCACCAGCGGATGGCTCGCGGACAGCCGCGATACGGCAAACAGGCGGCGCGAGATCGACGAATCCGCCTCGACGCCGTCGTAGAGCGCCCCATAGCCCAGCAGCGCCGCGCCTAGAACCGACGCGTCCGAGAACGATGTTACAAAGGTCTGCTTGCCGGTGCCGACCTGGGTGATCCAGTTCCAGAGCTTGTTCTTGGCCGGCCCTCCCACCAGCAGCATCTTGGTGGTCCGCGCCTGATAACGATCCTCCATCAGCTTGATGCACTCGCCGAGCGTCCTCGACATCCCCTCCAGCGCCGCAAGCGCTATCTCCCCGATCCCGTGCGATTCCACAAGGCCCGTGATGGCTCCGGTCGCATGCGCGTCCCACGCCGGCGCGCGCTCGCCGCCAAGTGCCGTATCGAAACGCAGCGGCCGGCGTCCGTCCCGGCCGGATGCCCGCGCCGCCTCCAACGCCAACGCTTCGAGCTTTGCATCGGCCTCAGGATCACCCTCATCGAATCCCAGGTTTCGCACCCAATCCCACACTCGCCCGCTTCGCAGCATGGGCGCGACCACGCACCACGGCGAATCGCTCAGGCTGGCAGCCGTAGGCAGCGGATAATGCAGCACGGTTTCGCGCACGCCGGTGCGCGGTTTCGGCGCATCCACCACTATCATCGGCGAGTCGCTGGAACCCCGCACGTTGATGACCGTCTCCCTATCTGCCATCAGCGCCAGCGTGCCCAGCGGGCTGTCTCCCGCGCCAATCGAGACCGACACCAGCTTGGGCAACCCAAGCAGCTTGCGCACCCCAACAAGCGCGCGATCCGGAACCACGTTTCGCCACGATGGAGCCGCCCTTGGAAGCAGCGCCCTTAGCCAAGCGACATCTATCTCGGGCATGGCCTCTTCGAGCAGCGCCGCAACACCACGCGGGACCGGCTCGCCCGTTCGCGCGTCGTAAAGCCCGCCAATCGCGGTCTGTGTGAAGTCCGAAAAGAGAGTCTCCGCGTTCGGCTTGTGTCCTGCCGAGCGCAGCAGTTCGCAGGCGAAAGCCGTATTGGGCGGGACGATTCCAGCGGCGTTATCAAGCCGCAGGCCCTCAGTCTTCACCAGATGCGCCAGCCCAATCGCCATATTGCCCGGCCACATCCGGCTCAGCGTTTCGCATTCCGCCCGGCCCAGCGCTTCATCGAACGCGCCCTCGCACAGGCCCGCGTCGTCGGTGTTATCGTAGAGGCTGGCGAACCTGGGATCAACGGCGCCGCCCTTGAGAATAGCGAAGCAGCCTGGAAATGTGGTGCTGACTCCGATCGCCTCGACAAGCTCCACCTCCCGAGCCTTCTCCATCAGCCCGGCGACGCATTTCCTGACAAGCTCCACCCACAGCGCGGGGCTTTTCCGGCTGATCTCATCTCTGCAGGGTCGCGATTCCATCCACTCGCCGCACGCGACAAGCTCCACGGGCGAGCCGTCGTGCTCCGCGACCCCGATAAGCATCGCGGTGACGGTCTGCGTGGATATATCTACGCCTATGACGTACCTTATCGCGCTCATGGCTTGCCGTGAAGGAACCCGAAGAAGTAGATCGGGAAGAGAAGATAGATCGCGCCGCCGAGCAGCAGCGCGTATGGGCTGAGTCTCTTGCGCAGCATCATCTCGCCCCAGAGCACCGACGACGCCAGAAGCGCCACCACAATGCTGCCGATGCCCGCCCGTCCGAGTTCGGCAAAGCCCCATCCGGTGCACAGAATCCCTATCGCCGGCAAGACACTGCTCTGGAAGACCATCGCGCCGGTGATATTGCCCAGCGCCAGCGTATCCTTCCTGCGTCGCATCCACGTGATTGAGTTGAGCTTCTCCGGCAGCTCCGTCGCAATGGGCGTGATGATCGCGCTCAGCACCAGCGCCGACACTCCCATTGCGGTGGACATCGACGTCACGCTGTCCACAAACGTCCTTGCGCCGACCACGAGCACCACCAGCGAGGCAAGCAACTGCGTTACGACGAACCTCAGCTTCGGCCTGGCCACCTTGCGTGCGAAGTGCAGCGGTCGCATCTCGCCTTCCTGGTCTTCGCGGTCTCGGCAGGTAATCGTCAGGTAGACGTAGTAGGCGTAGCTGAGCACAAGGGCTCCGGCAATGGCGAGTTTGGCGGGCCGATGGGAATGGGGGATCAGCGCAGCGGCAAGCGCCATCAGGTAAACGAGGAAGAACCATCTCAGGTCGCGCCCGACAATCCTGTAGTCGGCGGTGATGTCCTTGCCTCGTCGTCCCTTTGCGGCGAAGATCAGCACGGCCAGACCGGTCACCAACATCGCCAGCGTGCTCAGCATCATCGGCGCGCCAACAATCGCGCCTATCCCTGCTTCCTCATTGCTGCCGCCGCCCTTGATGAACGCGACCAGCGGAACCGATGTCTCCGGCAGCGCCGTCCCAACTGCCGCAAAAACGCTCCCGACCGCGCCCTCGCTGAGCCTGAGGTGCTTCCCGAACCACTCGATGGCATTCGTGAAAAGCTCCGCGGCCACGAATATCA
>Ga0315284_10005228_pt1 | contig 18437 bp, 12 predicted proteins | sample YL17G09_16_MG_FD_203696 | JGI IMG/M metagenome (GOLD analysis project Ga0315284, IMG submission 203696) | Sediment microbial communities from Yellowstone Lake, YNP, Wyoming, USA - YL17G09_16 | ecosystem: Environmental > Aquatic > Freshwater > Lake > Sediment | place: USA: Wyoming | collected...
CCGTTGCCGTTTTTGTCTTAATCAGAATCTTATTCAGTTCGTTAAACCCGTGAATCGTTTTAGGAAGTTTCGTTTTTAAAAGAACCCCGGCCAACGCCACGGTATCATCAAAACAGCTGGCGTATGTTTTCAATTTATCCCTGAAGTCATCTAGAGACTGAACATTGAACCTTGACTCCTTCGGCTTGTTGTCGACGGTTTCATCAGGTTTTGAATCAAGAACCTGAATTTTTACTTGATCTGACTTTGTCAGCGTATCAACCAGCCCCCTCAAAAAATCCGCATATGAAGGATTTTTCTTGATCTTGACTTCGGTTTCCGGAACGGTACAGGCCGACACGACGAGCATGCCAACTATAGAAGGAAACATGCCCGCATCGTGAGCCCTCACCCCTATAACATCAATGCCGTTAAAAAAACATTTAGGAGCTTTTTCATCGACTATGTCAAATCGATCTTCCCCGCAAAAAACCTGAGCAATTTTTTCAAACATTTTTCTTTATGCCGTAATTCTAAAAGTGATTGTTAGATTCATGCTGTTTGTTTTATTGATGACTGGAAAAGTTCTGTAATTTACCATCGTTCCAGTGTTTGGAGAATCTGAAGCGTCCCCTCCGAAAAGACTCATTTCCACCAAAGGCCCCACCGCCTCAGTCTCTGCAAAAGTAACAGTGAAATCAACCACTCCTGTTGCATAGCTCACTGGCTCACCTGAATCTGGATCAATAAAAACAACATCTGGAGTTGAAAAAGCTTTCCTTGTTATTTCACTGTTTAGTGTGATTTGACTGACTGTCGGCTGCGGAGGATTCTGAAGATTCCAGCCCACTGCACCTGTCCCGACCGCGAGATAGGAAATGCCAGCATCAGGATCGGAACTGTCCTTTAAGAGTCTTGCAATGAGGATGGAGGCTGAATTGACTATGAGATTGTGACCATGACGCTGATCGAGGACTCTGCCTGTCTTGGCGTCTCGAAGAGTTATCAGATATTCGCCCTTAAGATGATGCATGTTCTCCTCGTATTTTATTCTGAAACCACCAAAGGCGGACTCCATAACTCTCCAGAACGGCATCTGTCGACGCAAATTTTCAAAAAATAACATGGTAACTCCTATTTATTGGTTTTTCATGGTTTGGTTTCACCATGAAGGCGTAACTCCCAATGCTTTTTCAATAAAAAGACCAGGATAGGCCTATATAGTTAATTTTATTGAAAGATTATTAATTTCGTTTAACAAGTTAAACAGGCAGAGCTTCTGTTATTTTTAATGTCCGGAACGTCCTGTCAGGCAACAATTCTTGAATCGTTTTCTTCCGTATACGCACCGCAGAGTCGTTTAAAAAGTCATACCCTAAACAGGTAGTCTTAAGAGGATCATCCTGCTCTAAGGGCCCCTTGATGCGTATCAGGGCCCCTGGGAAGGATTCCGACGCACTGATTTCGTCCTCTTCTGCATTGTAATACTCAAAAACAGGTCCTGTGAAGACATGCTCTTCTATCTGATAAGTGTCTTTATTCAAGTACTTGAATTTAATACCCTTGCCATAGTCGCTTACGAAGTTAATATATTCATGATAATTAAGATTGGCCGTCTGCCCATATCCATCAAAACAGCCCAAACTGGTCGTACCTGTGTCTGGAAAAACATACACATCATCCAAGAACCTTGATTTTTCAGGATCCATGACTTCAGCAAAACGGGTACTCTGAATGTTGTAGATAAAAACTATTTCTGCTTCATCAGGAATTCCAGTCAATGTTATTATTCCCGTCGAAGCATCCAAGGAAGTGACGAGCCCCAATGTTGCCGTGCCGTCTAATTTAACCACAATGTCACTTAAGTCTGCAGCAGCGGTTGCATCTTTCATTAAGGGGCGTGCCGGAAAATCAATGGAATCTTCGCCAATGTAGTAATGGATGTATTCTGGCATCTGATAAGTGGTGTCGGCAGGAGTTCCCGCATAAAAGGTTTCTGATGTTATGACTGATATTCCAGTTGAAGTTGTATCCCTCAGAATAAGGTCTTCCCGCAGAGTCCTGTCAGGAACTCTAATATTTTTCACGCCAGTCATGGTTCCTGGTATTGATACTTCCTTGCTGGTAACATCCGCAGTGTCAAAAAGAATCCATGGGGCACATTCTTTCAGCTTGTCCAGCTCTTCCCTGAATCGAATCTTAAACTTCGGTGTTGCCGAATCGCAAATACTGCTCAACGGAATGCTGTCATCCCCAGAACGGAATTCCTTCAGCAAAAGATCGCAGTACATCAGCAGGTGCCTGTTTGTACGGATGTCTTTCAATTTTTCATGCCTGATCAAACCAGACTGTGCGGCATAAGTTTTCTGGAACGGGGGAGTTCCTTCTCCAAGAACTATGACGGGGTCGATATCTTTGTCCAGATACTGATCGTTTAGAGTAATTAACGGATCTTTGTCAATCAAAAATTCTGGACTGAAGAAATAATTAAAATGATTCAGACTATCCTGTCGATTTGCAATTGACGCCCGATTGACCGGCTTCTGATAATTGTTCAGCAGCAGAGTGTCGGGAGAATTGAAAACAGACGCATGATGCAGCAGATCGGCCCTGAACTTGTATCCTATTTCAAGAGGAGCAGCCTGAGGTACGGGCGTAAGAGCAGGATCGCTTAAGGCCTCAGCTCCATCAAACGTCATATTGTCATCAAACGTTCTCGGAGGATCGTCAAAAAGCATAGAATATATTTTCGTACCGCTTTGATAGTAATCAAACTCGATCTGATCTCCGATCACGGGTGTCCGGCCGAGTGGTGATGCAACCCAGAAATCCGTCGTATCGTGAAGGACTACTTGGCCAAGAATTGGTTCGATCGACGCAACTGCATCAGGAATCATCGTGCCGTCGACATACACCTGAACATCGGACGGCAAAGCCAGCAGATTTGTTCCTGTGCCGTTTGAAACAGGAACGTCAGGAAGCTGCCAGGGGGCTATGCCGAAAACAAAATCGGTCGTTCCAGTAGAGTCTGATCCTGTCGTTTTATAATAATAGCGGAACCTGAAAATGGAGCCGAGGCTTGGAATTCCTGTCGTGTCCCAGTAGGCGGTAGAATCGAATAGTGACACATAGGAACAGCTTGCATCGATGCTCTGTACTGGATTAACTAAGGAAGTTCCATTTTTGTAAACAGAAACATCTGTTGTATTGGCTATATTGCCATATCCGTCAGTAAGCGGCCCATAGGGCATGCTGAAGCTATAGATGTCTCCTGAGCGTTCTCTTTCATTCGGAATTGCCTGAAGATTCTCATAAGAAAATCTAGGAGACCACATATGCTTGGACAATGTAATTGTGTATTTTTTTGAAGCCTCAGACTGCACGGCACAGTTTCTCCGCAAGTCCTCATATAAAGGCTGCAGTGCGTCATGAACCCACCGGTCACATAAGGTGGTTGGGGTGGTTCGTATCTGCAGCGGAAACCTGCCCTGTGAATCCATTTCTTTTTTTACAAATTCCTGAAAGGCTGGTTTTCTGAACACATTCTTATAAAACCGAGATTGATAATTTAAGTCAACATCTGGAGGAAGGTAGTAAAAATTGAAGTCTCCTGGTATTGGATTTGCCACAAGTCGTATGTATTGACCGATATGAAGATCGCTGAAAAGAATCCGACGCAAAGTTTGACTTGCTGATAAGCTGAATAATTTAGTTCCGTCAGTTCCGGGTTCGACAATTATTTTTGTGTCGTCTACGGTATAAACCACCAACTCCTCAGGGTGTATGGATCCAATCTGGTATACATCCGAGCCAGTCGTTTCGGGAGGAACCACGACAATACTTATTCCAAGAACGACCTTTTCATTGAACGGAGTGTAGATGTATCTCGGTATGCATCCGCCACCAGTGTCCCCAAAAATAAGATCATGTATTTTATTAATATTAAATGTTTCTGTCCATATGAATTTTGTGTCATAAAGAACGTGGGCTGGTCTGACAAGGTTAATGAAGAAGGACAGATCGAAATTGATTGTGGCTATGTCCCGACCTGAAGCAAGAAGATCATCGACAAAAACCTCGAGTATCATTTTATGTGTATCAGTCAGGCCGTAGGCGGATCCTGGCCTTCTTGCTTCAAGATAGAGCTCCTTAAGATTTATCTTTAGTTTTGTAAACTGATTGACAAGATCCTCAATGTTGGTCTTGGTGCTTCCTTTCAGGTAGGCGTTTTTTATTGCTATCAGAAACTCGCGATAGGCAACGTCATTGGAAGTAAAAGGAACGATCTGATCGTTGAGAAAAAGCCGTTCCCCTAGAACCTGCTGCAGATACTCGATTCGCGTGGTGGCAAAAACCTTATCGTCGTTGATGTTGCTAAGGGAAATGTTCTGACGGGCCGCTTCCCGTGCCAAGACCCGATACAGCTGGGCCAGATTCGGAGAATCATCTTTAGGATAATTTGAAGGCAGCAGATCCATTAAAGCAGACAGGATCAGCGAGGCTTGGGAATTCAATTGGGCGCGAAATTCTTTATTATCCTGGAACCTGCGTCGTCCCAATTTTTCCTGATCAAAATAGAATACTTGGGCCATTTAATCGACCTTTGAGGCTGAAACAAGCTCCGTTGTTGTCCCGTCAGATGTGCCTTGTCTATAAAACAAAAACAGTCCAATAGGATGTATGACACTGGCGTCTATTCCTAGGTTCGGGTAAGAAGGTGCCCTAGTCGTGTCAAAACCCGAAGATGTGTTACAGGTCAAGTCTGGACCGACATAAATGTTGTCATAATATATAGATAGAGCGGAATATTGATAGACGTTTGATGACGTGCTGAAGTCGGTCATTTGACTAAACGAGATGGAATCCCCGCGGAAGGGAATCACACAGGAGTTCAGTACGGCCACTCCTGGAGAGATATAAACGGTCGAATCGGTGGTTGAATCGTAGGAAAAGTTAAATGCTTGATTATTAAGGGTGCTCAGCATAGAAAACCTCGGGATTTTTAATGTTCGCAGGCAGTGTATTTAACAGTAGTTAAAATTAATTGATTATTATGAACATTCCCTAAAAAAGGATGTGGGCGGAATATATAATCAAGAACAAGGAGAACAAGATAATGTCGACTACAAAACAAGCCAGATCGCCTTCAGAAGGAATCTATTATGTCGTTCCTGGTAAAGACGGACATGCTATTGTTCTGTCTCAACGAGAAGATGAAATAGAAAACGCCACTCACATGTTCTTCTGGGAAAAAATATTAAAAAGTATTGCCCACGAATATTCTTTAAAACCGGATCAGATTGAAGATCTAAAAACTAATTATATGGCTATCCCGAGGGGCCGCGTGGTCAAAGATTTTGATCACCAAACTTTTAAGTATACCGGAAAGTATATTGTTCTTCACGGAGGAGATGTTCCAGTGACTCAAATTCGTAATTTGGTGGAACAGGATTTCGGCTTGATTCAACTCTCCAGCCAGAAAAAAGTTTTGTGGAAAGTCGACGATCATGAAAAGATGGACTCGAAAGACAGGAAAATTTTTCTGGAAGTTATAAAGAAACAATGAACCACAATAAAACATTTCTTTTACAAAATGTCGGAAAGACCGAAGAACAATAGGAAACAGTATGAATGAAGAAGAGATAAAAAATTTTTTCTATAAAATATCTGGATCGTCTGATGTTATAATAAAATTTGTGAAAAGCATCACAGTTCCTAACAATGAGTATGAAGCATCAATGTGTTTATACGATAAAATAAAACCGCCACTTCTTGAAATTAATAAAAAAATATTAAATAAATGTAATGTTAGTATAAAAGCAACACTACTTCACGAAATTGGTCACTTAAAACACGGGACTGAAGTGGGGCGAAAAGAAGGAGAATTCTTAGCTTATTATTGGGCTTTAAATAAATCCAAAGAATTGGATGATCTACTTATAACTGCTAAATTAGAGGAAAGAATTTTAGATTATGGAAATCCGAAAACAGAATTCCCAGAATGTTATAGATACACCTATAATAAAGCGATTGAAACAGGATTGATCACATCAAAGGAAAAACATATGAAATGCAGGGTTGGGTGCCGAGAAGATAAATGTGGAAATTTAATTCAAGGAAATATTTCTAATTGTTCTATAATTGCTGTATTGAATAGCGCTAAATATTATGGATTTAATTATGATTATAAATTATTAGAAAAAATATTAAACAAAAAATATTTGGCTACCCCCATCACCTTACAACAAGTATTACATAGTCTATGGGATTTGGGCCTTAACGGCTTAATATGTGAAAAATCTTTTCCTGATATTGTTCATCTTTGTCAACAAAAAACTCCTGTAATAGTAGGGACAGTAGGAGAAGAAAAATCTAAAAATTGTGATCAAAAAGGGCATAGATTCTTAATTACCAACTATAAAAACGGTTTATTTTTAGCTATTAATTTTATAAAAAAGGAAAGTGCCGGTACTTATTGGATAAATTGGAATGATTTTTTTGAAAACAACCAAACTAATTGTCTTGCTATATCAAATAGATTAATAATTGGAGTAACAAAGAGTCACGCCATGTCATCATACAAAACCAATTCCAGCCCTGTAGTTGAGGATCAAGAAGGTACTACAACTGCTTCCTAGGCCGTGAATACGACTATGCTACCAGATAATGATTCGTTAAACTGTAAACAAAAAGAGAAGTTATGCAGTCCTGATACAATAAAACATTTCTTTTATAAAATATCAGAAAGACCTGATATTGCAATAAAATTTGTTACAAACAAAAAAATGAATTAATAAATACCCAAATACTTGGATCAAAAAATATACACTAGCCTGTTTATTGCACGAAATAGGTCATTTGAAGAGGAATACATTTGGTGATTTAAGGGAATATGGTGCTCAAACTTGAAGCCTATGATTTAGATGATAACTTTTTAATTAATGAATTAGAAGAAATGTTTTACGACTGGAAAAGATCTAAAGTCCCAAAAGAATATAAAAATTGTTATTATGAAGCAGTTAAAAATGGATTAATAAAATATAAATTGAAGGGCCGTAGGAAAATAAAAAATAAAAAATTTAACAAAGAAGAGATGAAATACAGATTAAATAGTATTTTAGGATCTGTTGTTGTCTAGAGGTGTTTTCCTTCTGGTTTATGGTAAACGAGGAATCCTAAAGCCTTAAGTGCCTCAATGTGCCGACTCGTTAATGTTTTTGTTCCCGTCAAAACCTGCATTGGTTCCTTATGATGCTCTGACTCGACATAATAAAGCATTTCATGTCGGCCATAGGGATTTTTTCCAGTAACCTGTATGCTCGGCTCAAAATGTTTCGGAGTGAGTTCAGCCCGTCGCCCAACGCCCTCATCTACCTTATGCATTATTCTTGCTTTTTCTAGAGCATCGGAAACTTCTTTCTCCTTGTTTCTATCAACATTAATGTCATTGTTAACCCGGCTGTAAGACAGGTCCGTACCCCAATCAATTTTTTGTTTCAATAATTTGTCAGCTTCATCAGCATCCTGCTTGGATGGGAATTTAAAAACAGTCAGGGCTCGATATGCCGCAACTCGGATAAGTGAGGCTATAGGTTTCATATTTTATTTACCACCGTTTCTGATTCTGTCAATTTTTGCCTGCTGTTCTTGTTCATTGGCATGCTGAATCAGCAGATCCAGTTTACGATTGATCTCGTTATTTAATTTTACAATTTCTTCTGAATTCTGAGTGATTTTTTGTTCGGCCGTGGCCAGTTTGGTATTGTTGACTAAGGCATAGGCTATGCAGGAGCTGACAAAGATTAAAATAACAGGTATTGCTATTTTCATCCAGCCGTAAAATAATGACTTTTCTATAAACCGGTCAAACTGCTCCATACACCACTGTTTTAATTCTTCCATCTTACTCCTATAAACAGGACTCTATTTAGATTTTTAACACCTACAGTATAAGGTCTTAAGCTTCCACTTAATAAAATTAAATTAGAAGAGTATTATCTATTTATAGGTCTGTTAGGAAGCCGATATACGGAAATCGAACAATTTCCTCCAGTGAAATATCCGGTGATATTCTCCTTATCCGTAATTGACGGCCTCGAGAAAATTATCAAAACATATTCTCCACTCATAAACAAAGAAGAATTTTTTACCTTGGCTATCATTGGCAAATAAATTTTCCTAGGAGCAGTTTTCTGTAAACCTTCGGCCCTGAATTTTAACTCGCAACTGCAGTGAGAATAAAAACTGCGATTTAAATTATCTGTTGTCGGAGATGATAACGTAAATTCTGTTCCGGAAAAATTTCCTGGAATAGTTACAGGAAGCTGAACGAATCCGCTATCAATTAAATAATTTGCCAATTGTATGTGAATCAAATTGTTGAATATATTATCATTGTCTATTGAGCTATTATTTACGGGAATGTGTTCCAAAGGTATTTCATAAGGTTCACCAGCAGTTCCGCCACCAGAGCCGAGATTAGAGACATACATAAAAGAGGGGCTTGACACGGGTTCAACCGTTAATGTTGTCGGAAGAGTCTGACATTGTAAAGGAATCCGATTATAGGATACAAGGATTCCCGATCCTGCACCACCATATGTCAAAGCCGTTTCTTGAATTAATAGTTGAATGGTCGCATTACTAACGGACAGTGTGATTTCGTTATCAGCCAATCGAGTAACTGTAGCCTGTTGCATGCTGCCAGCTCCGTCCCAGCATATTGCTTGTGTTAGGCTGCTGGCTGTTTCCGTCGTCGACCAACCAAGTATTTTTGCGTTTGAATAAAAAATAGCGTCTCCAATAGAGGCAGTCATGTCTGATTTCGTGAAACGGTCTATTTTCTTCAAGCGGGCGTCAAAATTGACCGCTGCCCCATTACGGGTATTGGTCGCAGATGCCGCAGACTGAACCGCCGCAGTTATTTCAAGAATTGTTCCCTTGACAAATTCATATCCAGCTACAGGCTGTATGACAAGATCCGGAATTGAAAATGTTAGAGACTGTATTCTGTGAGAAAACCCTGATGTGACGTTATATATTTTTCTTATTGTAAAAATATTATAAGGAACATCACCTGTTCCATTGGGATATATTGCTGACTTAATTCTAAGATTCGTTCCAGACAAAACATGCGTGACACCCCCAGTTAATTCAGGATCACTGGTCGTATCTGAGACTCTTATGAATGCGTGTAGTTCGACAGGAGAGGCTCGATATTGCTGAGTGGTGTCGGAAACATCTTTCGCCGAATAGATCGACGAATAATTCTGATAACTAGGAATACCGGAATCCCAAGATTCTAGAACCTTTGAATCAACGGTATCCAAAACTCCTTGATAATAAAACGCCTGCGAGGAAGAAGCATAATTTTTTACTAGTTTCGGGTCATAGGGAGTATAATTCAACGATTCTGAACTATCCGAAATAAAATCTCCTTGAAGCACATATTGAGTCAATTCTCCTCCTGGATTGGTAATAGTAGTAGCAACTGTATTATCAAAAGTAAAAGTTACAGTACTAGAACCTAGTCCCGTAAAATTTCCAGGAACTGGCTTTCCGTTCAAAGCGGAACTCCCTTCATAATAAGCCTTAAAATGAGATGGGTCAGTATGAAATATTCCTCCTTGTGCTGTTATTGTTTCAGGAAGTGGAATAGAGGTTCCTGCTGACACGTCTGAAGGAATTATAGTCAAACTTGACTCTGAAGAAAATTTACCAGCCAAAACATCAGCGATGGAACCGCTGGTAGTAGAACCTCCGTCATTAGTATTGCCACCAATTCGATCGGTCTGCAAGAGCTCCGTCCCATACCATACCCCGTAGGTTGTCGAAGTGTGCCCGAAATTGGTTTTCAGATTGTTTGAAGACAAGGCATCAAAAGTCTCCTGCAGAAATTTTGTATCAGAAAAATTAACTTTCCTTCTGACATCCAGAATATCGGAATCGACAACGCTAGTCGCCAGCAACAGATCAGGCCTGACGGACACTAAATTTCTGTGCTCTCCGTTAGGATTACTGTAAGAATGATATGGCTCCGAATTTCTGCGGTTCACGAACGCCATAGGAATGGCGTAGCAGTAGTCGTCAACGGTATTCAGACACTTGGCCCGCCAACAGCCGTAATCTCCATTTATCGTCCCCATGTTTTCATATGCGAACGACCCTGCATCGTTCGGTCCCTGTCCATAGACGCTCGAGCTCAAGCCTGCTTCAGGGTGAGCGTCGGCATCGGCCGCCTCACGAACTCTAATCCTATATTGAACTTGTACGCGTTTTGTGGTTTCTATTTTTGCATCAGGATGAATCGTCTCTTCGGGAATGTATGAGCTGCTGTCCCTATTGCCTTCGAGATAGACTCTCTGGGCTTGGTGAGGAAACACATCACTCGACTGAGGCACCCAAGTAATCCCGTCAGTAATTGCATAAATTTTGGATTCGGCCCCGCAAATCCAACCCATCTGCTGCGTAACGAAACTGGCGGCATAAAAATCATAGCCGAGAGTCGTTGCGTCTCCCCGCCATGTCTGACCTATGTTCGTCGTATCATAAATTCTTCCTGTGGTTCCTACAATCCAAGCCTTCCCTTCAAAAACGGCACTGTCCGAACGATAAAAATACGAAACCTTAGTTACCGCACCAGATCCTGGAGGGGTGTTGAGAAGAACAAAACCGCTGTTTCCGTTGATGCTGTCTACAAGAGCACGAGTCCCATCCACTCTGACCTCAACATCCCCTGGATCAAGCGTAACGGTTCCGAGTCCGTCGCCCACTGTAAGGGGCTTGTTCAACGTTGTGAAGCTGACGCCATATGGTCCGAGCTGAGAGGAAACCTCTTCATTAAGAACTTGACGATCGAGAGTCGGCACCATATTAACATCTTTTAAGTCCTCTGTTGTGCTGCCTCCTATGATGTTTCCCGACTGAGAAACCCAAGAGGACCCGCCGTCCGAAGATCTGAGAATGGTTCCGCTGTCGCCGACCGCAAATCCAAAGTTCAAGTCGTAAAAGAATATGGAATTCAGGTTTTCCGAAGTTCCGCTGGCCGCTATTCCCCACGTTTCGCCGCCGTTCACTGTTTTAAGGATCAATCCGCTTTCTCCCGCCACCCAGCCGACCGAAGCATTGAGAAAATAAACCTTATTTAAATTAATCGTTACGCCGCTTGATTTCGGAACAAAGCTGACGCCGTTGGTTGTCTTTAAAATCGTTCCGGCATCCCCGACTGCCCAGGCGGTCAGCTGACTTATTGCAAAAACGGATTTTAGATTTTCAACCGAAGCCTCCGTCAGCAAAGTCCACTTTTGTCCGCCGGAGCTGGATCTGGCCATGACCCCGTTGTTTCCGACAACCCATCCGAGCGTTGAAGAAACAAAATGAATTCCGTTGAGCTGTCTCTGCGTGTCGATTGACTGGATGTTCCAGCTTTCTCCGCCGTTTTGGGTTCCGAGAATGAGTCCGTTGTCGCCACAAACCCAGCCATTATTCGTGTCATGCATGAAAATGTCCCTGAATGTATCAATAATCGTTTTTGGATCAGGCTTCACGGCAGGATTGCCGATTGTGTTCGGGTCGAGCAGAGACCGCCACATTTCCAAAAACACGCCGTTTACCCGATTTCTCGTCTGAGGAGGCTCTCCGAGATATATCAGGTTGGCGTCCGTCTGAGTGTTTGTATTCGTGACATGAACGACTTTTCCGTTTATAATGGCAAATTCAGGCTTGGCACTGGTCGGGTTCTGGGTGTAAAATCCGTTTGTAAGAGTCCTGCTTGTATAGTACGGATAAAGCGATATCCATCCAGAAGGAAGATTGCTGAGCCCCTTTTGGGCTATTGCATTCTGAAGCTCCTGCATCAAATTCATTTCCGAATCTAACGGAGGCTTTCCCTTTTGAAAAATCACTTCATCATAATTAAACCCTGTCGGGTCAAACGCGTACGATACGCCGTTTCCTAAATTGCTTGCCATTTTGACTCCCTTATATACTTTGATGTCCGCTTATGCGAGGATTCTCATAGGTAATTATAAAGTTTCCCGATTTTAAATATTCCAAAGACGCCACCTGAATGTCCTTAGACCCCGACTCGCCTTTCACATAGTAGGCCACTTGCCAATCTTTTGTCTCAGGCAGTTTCCCGTCAGAGGTGCTGACCACGATCGTCCCGTCAGGCTGTATATAGGCCCGACCCGAACCTCCCGACACATTCAAGGGATCATCCTGCAAAACAAGAGCAACCTCATCCTCGAACACGCCGCGGAACAAGTTGGTCGAGCCACCCTTGTCCGTGGTTTTATAGTTCAGCACGGGAATCGTGGTGGTGTATGCCGTGGAAATTCCCTGCCCGAAAACCTTGAACGTCGGGCTGCCTAAATCATCACGTACGATTAAGGATCCGTCCGCCTTTGCCATATGAATAAACGGCAGTATGACATAATCAACATCGGGTACGCTTCTGATGACGTGATCAATATCGCTTTGGCTGACCGAAACCCCTATGCCGACTTGGGCGATGAAGTTTGCCACCGCAGTCTGAATCTTTGACGAAAGCTGTTCCAGATTAGTCACTCCCGCCTTCGGAACCACCGTGATTTGAAAATCAACGGGATTTTCAACTGCTTCCTTAACAATCACGTCGGCACAGGCGTGCTTCATCAGATTGATTTTCGTCTGGACATCCGACAATAACGAGTTGGTGGTATACGTAACAATGAAATTTTCTATTGCAATGTAGGTCACCAGAACCGTCTGGCCGCTTACAATCAATCCCGTGTCGATCATTTTTATCTTGGTGGATGTGATGTCTGTTCCCACAGTCAGCGTATAGTCCGCGTCACGGACATAAGTCACGGATTTATCCTGATTGGTCACGATGACCGAATTAGGATCAATTCCGAGAAAATCAAGATCCTCATCAACACCCTGAATAAGAACATGCGGTTCGTCCGCAATGGTCTGAAAATCCGTCAAGGGAAGATTGTTGGCAAACTTTATTCTCACACCGTCCGTCGCTATGGTTGAATTCCCATCCTCAAGCGGATCCTGAAGCTTTACCAGATCCCAATTGTCTGATGTCAACGGACCAGACAGCTGCCCGACAACCGAAACAATGTTTTCTACAGGCTGATTTTCTAGAATGAAGGTGTCCGAGCTCCTGTATTTATAATCCACCAGAATTATATCCGCGGTGGCCAGTCCGATCAAGGTGTTCGTCGGAAGACTCTCGTTCAGCTCAACGGAGTCGCCGTCGCCAAAAATGACCATGCCCGTCAGATCGTAGTTGGCTCCTCGAGTGGCGTTGTGAACGCGACTCACTTCAAAAATAGGGGTGTGGGCGGTGACCCTGGGGTTTTCCGTCTTGAACTGGAAGGCCTCGGCGTTTATGATGTCAAACTGTTCACCCTGCTGGTCCCCTGTTCCTGAACTGAAGGAAAACGCAATCTGGTCGGTGACCTGCTTTGTTCTTTTTCCTTGGATGTAAATGTCGACTTTTCCTCCTATATGCTCCTTCCTGATTGCGTCATAGTCCCTGAGCATAAGCGAGTCTCCTGCTTTTTCGACCCGTACTCCATGAACTCTTGGAACTGAAACGGTGGTTTTTGCATATCCGCCTTCTGTTCCGGTATCTGCAAAGAATGCCAGCTCTATGCGGGCGGCAAGGTCATAATTGCTCTCAAGATCCGTTCCAAATTGAATCGGGTTTGGATTCTCGACAAGGAATCCGGCATCTGCTCCCGAACTGATGCTTTTTATGGTATAAGAGTCCGTATTTCCTGCGGATCCAGCTGTTATTGACTCAACGCTTACTTCAATCTCGTACTGCTGAGTCAGCCTGTTATAATATGAATCCCTGTCCGCATAAGGCAGAACCTTCGTCTCAAGGCATCTATAGGCCTGAGAAGGTATTCCTTGATCGACGTCTCCCACGGAGGCTACCTGGGCACCCTCTGTGATTACCATGTCTCTAATGGGCGCGTTTTGCGTGTAGAAGACAACCGACCCGACCGCGGATTGGGCGGAAATGCGGGTTAGGTTCACATTGGAAGCCATTTTATCAAATTGATCATCAATCAGTTTTTGTACCTCATCGGCACTGGTCAGATACAGGGCCAGCTGTAGGGCCTTTTTCTTTGTTGACTGGTCGACTGGTTGGCTGACTCCCGTCTTATTTGGGTCGTCAAAATCCTGAAGGGCACTGACCGATAGGGCTCGGGCCATAAAATCCTGAATGATGTAAATCCTGGCCTGTTCCTCCGATATTGGATTTACAATATCCCTGATGACCGTTCCTGGTTTCGTATCAATTCCAGCATCGGACGTTAGCAATTCCTGGCTGAACGTCAGAATAATGTCGTTTTGAGCTCTTCCTGGAAGATCGCGAATTCCTGTCGTGATTGTGATTGGCGATCCTTCCAATTCAGGAGAATAAGAGCTTTCCGAAACCTGTGCAAGAACAGGATCATAGATCACCGCCGTTATGACGAAATAAAAATTTACATCCTGGCCGAATCCGGTGTTGGGAAGCTGTCCGTTGCTGACAAATGTGTCGTAGGCGGCTCTATCAAAAAAGGTCGAAAAGTAATAATTTCTAATCACCTGCTCCGTGGTGGTGGTGGTTCGAAGCTGCCCGACCGTTTCGACCGTTTCCCCGATTTTGGTTACCGCATCTTCATAAAAGGCAGCATCGCTTATGTCGTTTGGGACAAGAGAGGAGTTTATTTTTACATATTGGTTGTTGACTCCTCCGCTTTGGTAGGAGACATAAAAATTATAACCCCTCACATTTTCCTCGGGGTTTTGAGAGGTTATGACTTCTATCTTATCCTGATAGCGCCTTAGGCTTACTCCCGTAGGAGACGTAACAGTGACCAAGGTGCTTTCAATTGACAGAGTAATATTTATCGTGGCAGAAGCACTGAGGGTTCCTGATAGTTTTTCCACTGCCACGACGCTGATGATGTTCAACCCATTTTCCAAAGACCCTGCCCATGCCCAGTCGGTATCTCCAGGCGTATAGGAAACCCCAGACAGGGAATTATTCACACGGATCTGATTCGTGTTTGAGGACGTCGTTCCTGACAGGGTCTGGATCCGAGTATCGGTCGTGTAGCTGACGCCGCCAGAGGGAAGCAGGATGACTGGAGCTGATATGGCCATTAGTTATACACTTTCAGATATTGTGTAAATTCCACTGTTTTTCCTGATTGGGCTGTTACTGTAACATCCATTCTTAAAATTGTCGGGTCGTCCTGATCCTGCGTCACCTGAATGTTATCGATCGACTGAAGCATTTCTCCTTCAGTAACTTCTCTTCCCGTCAGCTGATATTGAGACTGCAGGTCCTGAAATTTTTGTAATGTTCGACTTTCTTCAGCCGTTATTTGAGAAACTATAAAACTTGGGTTTGAAATTCTATTTCCAATCAAACCGATAAGCCCTGTGCCAACAAAAGTATGAAAAGGATTACTATTTATCCTTGTAACTGTAAATTTTTCAACATTTTGCATTAACAGTTTTTCATTCCTTATGGTCAAAAGGTCTCCTCTGACGTCATACGAAATATCATCGATGAACTTGTTTCCCACACACTTCGAGCAGTATTCTGCTAAAGTTGTGTAACTTATTTCAAAATAATCGGTCGGGGATCTCCATTTATCTTTAAAACTAATCAATTTCGTACGGTGTGTCGGGTCAGTTTTGTCCTCTATAATATCGTACAAATTAGACGGAATCAGATTATCCGTTGCATAAACCTGTAAGGTAGCGGTGACTGCTACTGGTTTCTCGAGACGAATCGTCCTAGAATCTGTATTTAGAACGGTCAATTCACGAAAAACAAGATGATCACAAGGAGTTGTTAAATTTAAGTCAAATGACATATTTTGTATTTTTTTAATAATAGAATATTAATACGCAATCGATTCTTGGATTAAAGCTGGATTGGTTAAAGCCATGGTTTCGGTTAATTTAAGCAAATAACTGTTATAAGCATCTTCCGTTAGATTACCTGATACTTTTACATCCATAAGATACTTAGTTACCACACTAGAATTATTGATCACCCGTACTTGATATGAGCATGTTCCATTATAAACTGTATCCTTAATAATAAGGGTTGCTGATGCCGTGATTTCTTTTCCTCTAGGATCTTTTATAGCAGTATTAACCTCAACTAAAAGTTTAGTGAATGTATCATCAATAATTTGTGGATCAATGACTTTTTTGGTATCACCAAAACGTTTAGCTATTGATTCAGATGCCTTTAATTCTGCTTGATCCTGAGACTGACTAGCAATTTCTCTCTCAGAAGCGGTTGTATCTGCTGAACACAAGGGAATACCTTGATTTAATCCAGAAATCTGCTCTTGAAACCATGATTGAATTGCATTAGTGGCAGAAGTCTGATCCCAAGACATATAAATCTTCACGCCTTTTTGTACTGTTGTCACCACCTCATTTACAAAACTGACGAGTTTTGAAGGAGACTGGGTTTCATTTTTCAACGCTTTACCTGCTACTGGAATATTTTTGGAATCATCTTGACGAGCTATGTGCTGCGATATAAACATGTCATTTAAATTACTGACCATTTGATTACTATATTTCTGACGTTTTTCATCATTAAGGACAACTCCAGTCTGATTACCTAAAACGCTAAAACAGCGATCTAGCATATTGGTTAACATTCTTTCGTTTTCATCGGATCCAGGATCCTTTTTATCTAAAACCAAATCTCCACTCTTAACAAAAGGATTTCTATCAGCATAGGCATTGAACATTGCAAATAATCGCTGTCGCAGTTTTATTATTGGGCTATCTGAATTATATTTTCTTACTCCATCCGAGTTTGTAGATATTTCTCTGTATTTTTTATGAATCTCATATAACATATACAATTCGGAATAATTTCTTTTTGCTATGGAATCTTCTGCTAATGAGGTATCTGATGAAGAACTAAGCTCTTTTTGTGCATCACTTAAGGCTTGGCGCTGTTTAATTATTTCTTGGCTTATTTGAAGAATTTCAACACCTATGCGATTTCTTTCAGCCTCTAAAGACTCAAGACCTTTCAAAAGACGATTTCGTGTCCAATTTATTCGAGCATCCGGATCGGGTGTAGATGCACTCTCAAGGGGTTTTACCGCTTGTTTCGGTTCGTTAAGCATAAATCGATCCGCGGGGTAAAACTGTTCTATTTCTTTAAGTTTGACATATCGATTCATTTTTTGAATAGCAAGTAATTCGGCCGATTTCAAGTTAGATAGTTCAGTCTGCAGGGCCACGAGTCTTCTTTTAGACTGGCTTATGGTTGCACGAAGACGGTCTAAACGAGCGCTCTTAGGAACATTGATAAGATCCTCAAGATCGCGTGTGGTGGTTTGAACAAGAGAAGCTACCGTCAAGGACATAAAAAATCACTTCCTTTTTTAGCTAAGGCATTTCTGAATAATGCTGAAGGCCTTTGACAAAGCCAAAATCTGTTCCTGATAATTCGGTGTTTCGCTGCCGATCGCGTCACCGCTCAGACTTTCTCCGTAAATGAAGACAATTCCCAGAGAAAAACCCGACTGGCCAGAAAATCCGCCAAGAGGCTGCTGGGCCAGAGTAATTCTATCTATCAGATGATTTACGCCGCCTTTTTGTGCTGGTATCTGTAAAAAAGCGATTTTTGGAGCACCAGAAAAGAAATTTTCCAAAGCACTGATCATTGTCGTTATAACTTCCAGATAATGCCGATATTTCTCAAATTTCTGCTTTATTCCGGCAAGATAGTCAGAAAACGCCTTCGAGTTGGTCTTAACGGCTCCAGCCAAGGAGGATAGCAGACTGTTGACCAAGTCCAATATCGGCTTCAAAAAAGGCAGAATAGCTTGAGCCTTAATCGAACTCCACTGTCCAAGACTTCCTGCTCCTGCGCTCAAAAGCTCGACACCATTTTCATGTACTACGGCCGCATACTGATTCTTGTTGATGCAGGCTTTTGGATTTGTCGACACGCCAGCCTCGGTAGATCTCGGGCCCCACAGGCTGAGCAGCGGAACGGGAAATCCCGACTGAACAACATAATAATATTGTCTGACTTCTTTTGGATCCACATCAAAATCAATAAAGGCTCCGTTTCCGTTAACTGGATTTGCTCTAACGACAACTGGATTTCCCTTGTTGAAGTTGGGATCATTATATTCATTAGTAAGAACTGCCGGCCAGCTGAACCCATCAAACATAAACATTTTCGCCGCCGTGAGAAGCCCCTCTTCTTCTCTTCCTTTTGGCCCTATAAGCTTTTTTGGAACCTCCCGCCTTGATACGAGTTCCCCGCCAGATTTTAAGGAACGGGATATTTTATAGCTGGTAAATCCGTGAAACGCAGGAGAATCCCAGTCAAGGCGTATTCCCAATTTTTTTTCTTTGAGAGAAACACCCGTATCTATTTTGTTTCCAGATTCGTCTAAAATTTC
>Ga0315284_10005229_pt1 | contig 18436 bp, 11 predicted proteins | sample YL17G09_16_MG_FD_203696 | JGI IMG/M metagenome (GOLD analysis project Ga0315284, IMG submission 203696) | Sediment microbial communities from Yellowstone Lake, YNP, Wyoming, USA - YL17G09_16 | ecosystem: Environmental > Aquatic > Freshwater > Lake > Sediment | place: USA: Wyoming | collected...
ATGATGAATTGCGCTCAAGATTCCCGGAGCGGGCCGTGCCGCGAGTCGGCGTCATCCACGAGTTTGTCTTCGATACGGGGTTCGTCAATTCGCTCGACGTCATCGCCAGCGGCCTCAAGTACGATCTTTGGCGGCAGAAGGCAGCGAATATCCGCATCCTGATCGAGGCGCCGAAGGAGGGCAAGAACGTCAATATCGAGTTGCGTCCGACTTTCCTGCAGCACTCCGGCCGGGAGGAAGCCCCAATCGCCCCGGACGACACAAAGTACGGCGTCATCGTCAACGTCGATATCAACAACCAGCAGATGCCCGCCGACCTGACCAAGGCCCAGATCAGCGATATCCTCGCCTTCGCCAACGACTACATCCCCGAAGAGCTTCTCAAGTTCCTGAATAATGAAGAATAAAAAACAGGGCTGAGGAGCGGAGGGAGAGGAAAAGCGAGATAACCCCAGCCCTGTTAAAATGCGTGGCATCTCAATAGTAGTCATTCTGATTTACTGATGATACCACAAGAAGTTCATGTGGGACAAACAGAATTCTATGATAATGTGAGGAAGGTGGCGTCATTGGCGTATCTTGCATGGGACAATACCCGCAGGACGCCCCGATCTTTGGCCTCCATACCCCCGTCCTGCACCCCTCCCGCAATCCCCTGCGAGTTATGCGGTATTTCGGAGCGGCGCAAAAAAAATGGGCTGAGGCAGGAGGAAAGAGGACTTTTGACCTCAGCCCTTTTAGGCACCGTAGTTAATACGTTGCCTTATGGATATTGTTCGGCAAGACAAATTCATCACCTCCCACGATTCCTCGCCGGCGCCCATCATCGCCATCGCTGCCCATCATCTTTTCTATTGACTTCTTCCTGGCGGCTCTGTATCTGTCCGCTAACTTCCGGCGCGGAACCAGCCGATAAAGGATTGGGACCTTTGTTGACCGGGGCCGAACCTGCGTGTGTAAATGCCGGTAGAAAGGCAGCGTCGGCCGTTTCCAAATGGATTCTCCCCCGGCGGTGCGGTTGTTGTCGAATACTTTTTCAGATTGCAGTGGATTGAACTATAGCGTATGGCAAGCTCAAACTCGCATAAATCGCTGGTCATCGTCGAGTCGCCCGCAAAGGCCAAGACGATCAACAGGTACCTGGGCCCGGATTTCGAGGTCATAGCCTCGATGGGGCACGTCCGCGATCTGCCCTCCAAGGGCCTCAACGTGGATATCGAAAACAACTTCGAGCCCACGTACGACATCATGCCGGGCAAGAAACGCGTCGTCACTCAATTGAAGGCGGCGGCGAAAAAGTGCGACAAGCTCTACCTGGCGACAGACCTTGACCGCGAGGGCGAGGCCATTGCCTGGCACCTTGCGCAGATCCTCGGCATTCCGGAGAACCGCACCTATCGGGTCATCTTCAACGCCATCACGAAATCGGCGATCCAGCAGGCGTTTGCCGAACCGGGCCGGATCGACATGGACAAGGTCATGGCCCAGCAGGCCCGCCGAATCCTGGACCGCATCGTCGGCTACGAGATCAGTCCTCTGCTGTGGAAGAAGGTTACGCGAGGCTTGTCGGCCGGGCGAGTCCAATCCGTCGCCGTCAAGATCATCGTTCAAAGAGAGCGGGAGATTCGCGATTTCAAGCCCGAGGAGTACTGGCTGATCCCCGCAGTCTTCGCGACCGATCTGCGGAGCGACCATCGCGGGCAGTGGCTCCAGTTCGTGACGCCGAAGACGCCCGATGCCAAGGGACCGAGTGTCGAAGAGAAAGGCAAGTGGCTGGCCGAGCACAATGCCTTCGAGGCGGAGTTGTACAGGATCGGGGACAACAAGTTCAAGGCGTCCACCAAAGAGGAAACCGAGGCGGTCTTCCGCGAGCTCGAGCACGCCGAGTTCAAGATTTCCGACATCGAGACGAAGGAGTCCGTGTCCCATCCCTCGGCCCCATTCATCACCTCCACGCTACAGCAGGCGGCGGTCAACCGCCTCGGTTTCAGCGCCAAGAGGACGATGGCGGTCGCCCAGCAGCTCTATGAGGGCATCGATCTCGGTTCGATGGGCTCGCTGGGCCTGATCACGTACATGAGAACGGACAGCACGCACATCTCCGGCGAGGCGATCGGCGAGGTGCGCAAGTACATCGAGCACCAGCTCGGCCCCGCGTACCTGCCGGAGAAGCCCAATGTCTATGCCTCGAAGAAGACGGCCCAGCAGGCCCACGAGGCGATCCGGCCGACCGACGTCGATCTGACGCCCAACGAGATCAGGCAGCACCTCAGCGACGAGCAGTTCAAGCTCTACGACCTCGTCTGGCGCCGTTTCGTCTCCAGCCAGATGGAGTCGGCCAAATGGAACGTGACCACGCTCAGCATCACCACCCCAACGAAGTTCGGCCCGGCCATGTACCGCGCGACTGGCCGAATGCTCGTGTTCGATGGATTCACCAAGGTCTGGCTGACGTCGTCCGCCGAGCAGCAACTGCCGCCGACGCAGGCGGGGCAGAAGCTCGCAACGATGGATATCTGGCCCGATCAGCACTTCACCAAGCCTCCGGCCCGGTACACGGAAGCCTCGCTGATCAAGGCACTTGAAAAAGAGGGCATCGGCCGGCCCAGCACGTACGCGCCGATCATCAGCACGATCCAGGACCGTGGATACGTCGAGCAGCGAGAGAAGAAATTCCACTCCACGGATCTCGGCGACGTCGTCACCGACAAGCTCGACGAGTATTTCCCGCGGATCATGGACATCGCGTTCACACGCCACATGGAGGAGCAGCTCGACAAGATCGAGGAACAGCACTTGGCTTGGCAGGGCGTGCTGAGCGATTTCTACGGGCCATTCAAACAGAACCTGGAAACGGCCCAGAAAGAGATGAAGCACGCGAAGGCCGAGAGCACGCCCAGCGAATACACATGCCCGGATTGCGGCCGGCCGCTCCTGTACAAGTTCGGCAAGAACGGCAAATTCCTGAGCTGCTCAGGATACCCCGAATGCAAATTCGCCTCCCCGTGCGACAAAGAAGGCAAAATGATCCAGGATCAGGTCACGGAGCATAAGTGCCTGACTTGTGGCAAGCCGATGGTCTTGAAGCGGGGCCGATTCGGCACGTTCCTCGGATGCAGCGATTACCCGCAATGCAAGACCACGCAGAAACTGGACAAACAGGGCAACGTCCTGCCGCCCAAACCGCCGGCGGAGCCCACCGGCTTGAAATGTTACAACTGCAAGCAAGGCGAGCTGGTTGTCCGCCAGAGCAAGCGCGGGCCGTTCCTCGGCTGCAACCGCTTCCCCCGCTGCCGCACCATCGTCAGCATCAAGGGCCTCGACCGGCTCAAGCAGATGCAGGCCGAGGGCCAGTGGCCGCCGAAATCACCCGATAAGGCCAAGGAAATCCTCGCCCAATTCAAACCCGAAAAGGCGACGGCATCCAGAAAGTGACCCACATCTCCGGCCGGTGCTCCGCTGAGAAGGAAGTGAGCCCTGAGCTCTGAAACTCCCGGCCTGCTGGACAGGGAATGCGAGGGATGCTGGGCCGCGTGTGTTCGGTTCGGGACAACCGGTTGTGTATTGCATCACGAAAGGGTATAGTGCGAAACGTCCCTGGTCGGATGAGGATGATCTGTATGGCAAATGGACTCTGGTGAATTTTCCCAGCTTCTCAAGCCGAACCGCCTATGTATAATGGCGGCAAGATGACAGCTTTGTGAAGTGCAATGGGAGCACAAATGAACAAGAAAGAGAACGTCGAAGTCGAATCCTTTGAGACGGTAGAGCCCATAGGCAAGCGAGTCCTGATACGCAAGGATGAGGATAAGAAGGAAACCAAGGGGGGCATCCGGCTGCCCGATAATATCGAAATCCCCACCATTACTGGCCGTGTCGTGGCTGTCTCAGCGGAGATTGAAATCATGCCCGAGATACCGCTGCGCAAGTACGACAAGGTCCTGTTCAACCCCAAAGGTGCCATTCCCGTCGATTTTGAGGGCGACAACCGCCTCTTCGTCGTCGAAGTGGAGAACATCGTCGCCGTCTTTAGAAAAGCCTGAACATGCCGCTCTGCCTGTTCAAGCGATTCACGGGCTGTCCCGAGCATCACTTGGCAATGATGCCTTTGAGCAGGTCCACGGCAGGCAGGCGACCCAGTCCCTTCTCTGCCGCGTCGATGGCTGTCTTCGCCTCTTCCGGCCGGTCCATCTGGTAGTAGATGTAAGCCAGCAGAAGCTGCAGGTCCGGTGTGCCGACCGTCTTGGCGCACTGCTCGAGGTCGGTGATGCGGCGAAGGAACAGATCCGGCCCGCCGGTCGCGTTGACCAAGTCCAGTTTCGCGAGCGTCCGGCCCGGCTCGAGCTCGATCGCTTTCGCCAGAAAGACCGCGCTGCTGACGTACTCGCCGGCGGCAAACAGGGCATGGCTCCTGCCGAGGTGCACTCGCCGATCGCTCGGATTGTAGAGCGAAGCGAGCGAGAATGACTCGACCGCGCGATCGTGCCGGCCTTGCTGCAGGTACAGCTCGCCCGCCTTCAGGTAGCGGTCAAACTTCTCCTGCGAGGCGCTCGTGAGGATCTCGGCGCTCTGGCGCACTTGGCCGCCAATCGATGCATTCGACGGCTTCAGCTCGCCGGCCCCCGGCTTGTTCGCATCGGCGCCTTCCAGTGCGTCCATGTCGTCTGAGGTCGAGCGCAAGCGTTCCATGAGCGAGGCGATACGGTCCGGCGTCGAGCTTGTTCCACCCGGCGCGTTCGTCGGCACATACACCGCCGGGCCGGACGGCTTCTCCATCGCGCCGGCCGTTTCCTTGATTCGCGGCAATGCGGGCAACTCACCTGCGTTGTTTGTCTGGCTTTGCCAGGTCCGGTCCTGCCCCTTCGTCAGGAACAGCTCGGCAATTCGATTCGTCCGGGTCGCCGCATCGACGGCGAGCCCCCCGGGACCGCTTGGCGGACTGGAGGACGGCAGCCGAGACTCCGCAGTCGCGTTGCCCTTCGCGCCTACAGCCGGCGCCGCACCGGGCGGGGCAACGATGTCCGCGATGGCGGCGGCATCGGGCGCCTGCCGCTCGAATGCAGAAGCGTCCAAGCCCAGTGACGCAGGCATGAGCGACAACTCCAAGTCGCTGCGGCGCTCGATCGTCGCGGGCTGTGGCCGCGGCCTCACCAAGCTCTCGATCGTCGGGCGAGAGTTGGTCGATCCCAAAGGGTCGCTTACCGCTTGCTTCGACGCATCCTTCGGCAGTGCGTCATCCAGCCTCAAAGACCGCTCCAGTTTCGAGGCGTCGGCCTTGACCTTCTCGATCTGCTGGCGGAATTGCTCCATCTGCAACTGGTATTCCTCGGGCGTTATGGGCTGATGGTTCTGCTGCGAGGCGCGGTCGGCGGCGAATTGCTGGCCCAGGTCATCGGAAATCACCTGTTTCATCTGCTCGGGCGTTCGGGACAGCGGCCAGTTCCCGAATCTTCGCCACGAGTCCGAGCCGGCATCAGACGTGGCGGCCATCTCGCCGACCGAGGCACGCGACTGTCTGATGTCGCCCAGGTCCACGACATCCGCCGGCTGCTCGGGCCGCCATTGGCCGATCCCGCCGGCCACTCTCGGACTTGTCGGCGCAAAGACGCCGCCTTGCCCGGGCCGGATCTTCGACGCCGTCCCCGTCGGTGAATAGAACGTGTCGTATCCGGGCGCGTATCCGCCCAGTTCCTCCGGCACTGCCGAATACCTCATGAAGGAATCGAGCCGCGTGGAGCCCAGCGTCGCCTGGAAACTCGTGGGCGAGTCATAGGGCATCGGGCCTCGGAAATGCTTGCCGCCCAGGACGTTGCCGGTCATGACCGAGTTGCTGCTGCTGTCCATCGGATTGGGATTCGCGACGGGGCCCCCTTCATAGCCGCTCGGCGGCATCGTCGGCGAGCCAACCGGACTTATCGCCAAAGAGCTGCCGTAGGACGCCCGGACTTCGCTGGCGAATGACAGAAGGGACAAGCACAGCACCGCCGCCACAGATGCCGGCCGGCCCTTCGGACGCCACGTCTGTGCTTGCGTATGACTCGATCCGGTCGATTGTGAACCTCTCATACGATCATTCCCGTACTCACCTGACTCCGAGAACCTGTTCTGCCGGGTCTCCAGAGGACGTACCCGGCAATTGCCCCGTGGGTTCGCAATCCTTTTGCCACCGTGCATCCTGCAACAGCCGCCATCCGACGGCCGCTTACTCACTCTCATACTTGGGCTTCTTCGCCCAGCCCAGCTTCGTCGCCAGCGTATCCCAGCGCGTCCGGGCTGGGTTATCCACGATCAGGAAACTGCACTTTTCCTTGGCGACAGTGACGACATCCCGAAGGGACAGGCCGGTCGAGACCTGGCCATCGACCGAGACGGTCGTGCCTTCGTTCAGTCTCGTAGCGCTGATCTGTACGACGTTGGCCGCACCGATGACGATCGGCCGGAAACTCAGCGAGTGCGGGCAGATTGGCGTGATCACCATCGCCTCCATCGCCCCGGCCAGAATCGGCCCGCCGGCCGACAGGTTGTATGCCGTCGAGCCGGTCGGCGTCGAAACGATCAGCCCATCGCCTACGCAACTGGCCACGTGCTCGCCGTCCACAGAGATATTCAACTCGATGACGTGATAGGGCGGCCCCGCCGTGATGTACACATCATTGACTGCCTTCGAGTGAAACCGTTGCGGGCTGCCCTTGGATTTATCGGACACCCGGCAACTGAGTATCATCCGCTTCTCAACCGGTGCCTTGCCCGAGATGATGCCATTGTACCATTTCTTAAACTCGGCGGCACTGAATTCAGCCAGAAAACCCAACTTGCCCAAGTTGACGCCAATGACCGGCACTCTGGCCTCGCTGAGGGTCCTCGCAGCCGAGATAATGCTCCCATCGCCCCCGAGGACGACGGCAAAGTCAATCTCCCGCAGGATTTCGGCCCTGCATTCGGAGATGTCGCAAACGGCGACCACCTTAGCCTTGTCCTTGAGGAATTGTGAGAAGTCCTGGATGGCCTCGGCGACAGACCCTCGCGCCGGGTCGCCGAACATTACCAGTCTGGGTAGAGACTTGCCCTGTCTCATGGTTCTCTCAGCTTATTGCCTTGACTTGCGATCAATTCCTTGGCTGTCTTTGCTATTTCATCGGCATTTATGCCGGCCTGGATAAGCTGGGCACTTCGGGAATCATGCCCGATAAAGGACTTTGGTGCGCCGAGCACGCGAATCCTACCCAAATCGCAGCCGCGGGTGGCCGCCAGTTCGAGCACAGCCGAGCCGAATCCGCACGAGAGATAGTGGTCCTCGACCGTGATCAGGCTCTTGCCCGTCGATAACAGGCTTGTGAATCGCTCGTCCAGCGGCGCGGCAAAGCGTGCATTGATAACTTCCACCGAGATTTTCTCGGAACTGAGCATTTCGGCGGCTTTCAGAGCTTCCGTCAGGATGCTGCCGTAGCAGACGATAGCCAGCGAGGGTTTGCGGCCCCGCCGCACGACGACGCTCTTGCCCAGCTCGAATGGCTTCTCCGACGCCGCACGCAGCGATTCATCGACGGGAACGAGATCCTTCGGGTAGCGTATCACGACCGGCTGGCTCTGGCCCAGGGTAAACTGCAGGGCCTGCTTCATCTCGACGGCGTCGGCCGGAGCGGTGAGAATCAGGTTAGGCAGCATTCGCAGGTAGCCAATATCCATCAGGCCGTGATGGGTGGCCCCGTCGCAGCCGACCATGCCGGCGCGGTCCACGCAAAAAACCACGGGGATGTTCTGGAGCGACACCTCCTGGAAAATCTGGTCGAAGCTGCGCTGCAGGAAGGTCGAATAGATGCACACGAAGGGTCTCATGCCGCTCTTGGCCAGACCTGCGGCGATGTCCACCGCCGCACTCTCGGCAATACCCACGTCGTAAAACCGGTCCGGGAACTTCTGGCGAAACTCCACGAGACCGGTCCCGTCGCACATCGCCGAGGTAATCGCCACGATCCGCTCGTCCTGCTGTGCCAATGCGGTCAGGGACTCGCCAAAAGCATCCGTGTAGGTCGTCCGATGCTCCACGGCCGCCGATTCCACGGTGTCCCCATTGATCTTGAACGGGCCCGTGGAGTGGAACTTGGTCGGCCCTTTGTCGGCGGGGTTGAACCCTTTGCCCTTCTTCGTGTACAGGTGCAGCAGGACCGGGTGGTCCACCTGGCTGAGCGTCTTGAACAACTGCACGAGCGATTCGACGTCGTGGCCATCCACGGGGCCGAAATAGGGCACGTTCAGGCTCTCGAACAGTTGGCTCGGCGCCAGGACCATGCGGATGCTCTTCTTGATTTTTTCAAGGGCATCCTCGACGCTGCGGCCGATGCCGGGCACGTGCTCGAGGATCGTCTTGGTCGTCCATCGCAGGTCCTCATACGTGTGGCTCAGCCGGACCTTGGAAAAGTACTTGGCCACCGCCCCGACGGTCGCGTCGATGGCCATGTTGTTGTCGTTGAGCACGATGAGCATCTGTCTCTTGATCAGTCCGAGGTTGTTCAGGGCCTCGAAGGAGATACCGTTGACGATGCTGGCATCGCCGACCACGGCGACGATCCGTGGCGCCGCCGGCTTGGGCTTTTCCGCTTCGCGGCGGGGCGGCTTGGCCTCCGTCTCCTCCTTCTTTCCCTTCAACTGCTCGGCCAGCGCCATTCCGATGGCGGTGGCGATGGAGGTGCCGGCATGCCCCACGGCGAAGAGGTCATACTCGCTCTCGGCCGGATTCGGGAAGCCGCTGATGCCCCCCGCGTGGCGCAACTGCTCGAAGCCCGCCTTGCGCCCGGTGACGATCTTGTGGGTGTAGCACTGGTGGCCCACGTCCCACAGCAGCTTGTCCTGCTTGAAATCGAAGACATAGTGCAGCGCCAACGTCAGCTCGACCGTGCCGAGGTTGCTCGCCAGGTGCCCGCCGGTCTTGCTCACCGAGCCGAGAATGAACTGCCGAATCTCATCGGCCAAACCTGCAAGCTCGGCCACCTGCAAGTTCTTCAGGTCCGCCGGGCTGTTGATCTTGTCCAAGTGCTTACTACTCATCCGAAACTCATCCCCAACGAGTAAAGAAAACCATCGTATTGTAACCGAACCCCAAAATCCATGCAGGGAAATCACCCGCTCGGTCGAAAATTCTGCCCCGCCGGGTCCGACAGATATGCATTGCAGCCGAGGACTTCATCACGCGGATGGCCGCCCCACGCGCATGAAAAAAGGAGACGTGGGCTCGATCAATTCAAACGCATTGTAGACCCGTCTCCTTGTCGCGATGTGCCTAAGTGCACCAGACCGCGGCTGGCGCTTGCGAGACCTATAGATCTCAGTATGCACCCGCAACATCTATAACATCTATAGTATACGCAAACCCACCGCACGGGTCAAACAAATTCTGTCGCGAATCTGATGATGCCCGCCGGTCGCACGCGAAAGCTCATCACGTCTACGAGGGCGTGGGCGTGGCGGCAAGCGTACCGCTGATGCGGACGTCTTCCCCGAACGCCTTGATATTGACGTGCCGCAATTGAATCGCTTGCACCATGTCCGCCATCGGCTCGCCGATCGGGGCGGCGCCGGTAGCACCGAGAACCTTCGGCGAGACGTACACGCAGATCTCGTCGGCCAGGCCCTGCTTCAGGAAAGAGGCGAGGACCGTCGGGCCGCCTTCCACGAGCACCTGGGCGATCCCGCGATTGCTCAGCGACTCCAGCAGGAAGGGCAGGTTGGAGCCGTGCTGAGTGTCCGGATAGGTGAGCACTTCCGCACCTTTCTTCGTGATTCGCTCGACGGCCTTGGGGTCTGCCTTCGCTGTTTCCTCGCGAGTGTAGATCAGAACGGGGCTGGTCTTCGTGGTTCGCAGGAGCCTGAACGTCAGCGGGACCTGGAGCGAGTCGTCGAGGACGATGCGCAGCGGCTTCTTGCCTTTGCTCAGCCGGGGGGTCAACATGGGGTCATCGGCCTGCACCGTTTTGATGCCGACGATGATGGCCCCGGCGCGGCGGCGCAGCTTGTGAGCGTCGTTGCGGCTGGCTTCGTTGGTGATCCATCGCTTCTCGGACGATTGGTCCGCAAAGGCGAGCTTTCCGTCGATGCTCTGGGCCCACTTGAGGACGACCCAGCATTTGCCGGTCGTGACATACTTGAAGAACGGCGCGTTGACGAGCTTCGCCTCCTGCTCGCACAACCCCACCTCCACATCGATCCCCGCCCGCCGCAACTGCTCGATGCCCTTGCCGTTCGCGTGGGCGGACGGGTCCAATGTCGCGGCGATGATCCGCTTGATTCCGGCGGCGATGATGGCCTGCGTGCACGGCCCGGTCTTGCCCTGGTGGCAGCACGGCTCGAGCGTCACGTACATCGTTGCGCCTGCCGCCTCGAAACCGCGGGCCTTGCAGTTGTCGAGGGCGTTGATCTCCGCATGCGGCCCGCCGAACTGCTTGTGATAGCCCCTGCCGATCTCCTGACCGGCCTTGGCGATGACGCACCCGACCGCCGGATTCGGCTCCACCAAGCCAAACCCCTTCTCCGCCAGCTTCAGAGCCGACCGCATGAACTTCTCGTCCTGCCCGTTCACGTGAAATTTCCTTTCGTCTTGTCGACCCGATGCCTTCTCCGTCCCCGCGGAGACACAAGATATTGCGTCTCTACAAGAGATCGAAGGCATGTCACGAATGCCTTGGCGTCATGTCATTCCCGCGAAAGCGGGAATCCAGGAGCCCATCGAATGCGCCCTCGCGCTTGTCACTTCTTTGCCCGTCCGATCATCTTCATAAACCGCTCTTCGTCGATCACTTCGACGCCGAGGCTTTGCGCCTTTTCCAGCTTGCTGCCCGGGTCCTCGCCGGCCAAGACGAAATCGGTCTTCTTGCTGACGCTGCCTGAGACTTTGCCGCCCGCGTCCCGGATCGCCTGCTCGATCTGCTGGCGGGAGAAGTCCTTCAACGTCCCCGTCACGACGACGGTCTTGTCCTGGAGTCTGCCAGCGGCCTTCTTCCGTGCAGGCGGCTGAGGCCGGACCCCGGCGGCCAACAGGTCGTCGATGACAGCACGATGCCGCCGGTCGCGAAAGTATTGATAAACGCTTTCCGCCATGACAGGGCCAACCTGCTCCGTCGTTTCCAGCTCCTCCTGGCCGGCGTCCATGAGCGCTTCCAGCGAGCCGAACTGCTCGGCCAGGATCTGCGCCGAGCGGCTGCCGACGTGACGAATCCCCAGCCCCGCGATGAATCGCCATAGTGGCCTGGTCTTGCCGGCCTCGATCGCATCCAGCACGTTCCGGGCGCTCTTGTCGCCCATCCGCTCCAGCGAGAGCAGATCGTCCTTCGTGAGCCGATACAGGTCCGCGAAATTCGTCACCAGCCCGCTGGCCACCAGTTGCTCGATCAGCGAGACGCCCAGGTACTCGATGTCCATCTGATCGCGGCCGGCGAAGTAGCGCAGCCGCTCCCGCAATTGCCCCGTGCACTCGGGGTTCGGGCATCGCACACACACGTACGTCTCGTCCTTGACGACCGGGGTGCCGCAGTTCGGGCACATCTGGGGCACGGGGAACGGCTCGGCGCCGGCCGGCCGCAATTCCTTCTTCACCTCCACCACTTGGGGGATGATCTCGCCGGCCTTCTCGATCAGCACGGTATCGCCGACCCGGACGTCCAGCCGTTGCATCTCGTCAAAGTTGTGAAGGCTGGCGCTACTGACCGTGGTCCCCGCGAGCTGCACCGGCTTGAACTTGGCCACGGGCGTCAATGCTCCCGTCTTGCCTACCTGGACAGCGATCGACTGAATGACGGTCCGCGCCCGTTCGGCTGGGAATTTGTACGATATGCACCATCGCGGCGCCCGCCCCGTCGCCCCTAAGATGTCTCGCTGGTCGAAGCGGTTGACCTTGATGACCATACCGTCGGTCTGATAGGGGAGGGTAGCACGTCGATCACTCCAGCTCATGCAAATCTCAATCACTTCGTCGATATTGGCGGCCCTGCGGATGTTGGGATTGATGGGCAGGCCCAGCTCCCTGAGCCGCTGCAACGTGTGATAATGATCGCTGGCCAGCGGCTGCGAAAGCTCGCCGGTGCCGTACGTGAAGAAGGCAAGGTTGCGCGTCGCGGTGATCCTCGGGTCCAGCAATTTCAGCGATCCGGCGGCCGCATTGCGAGGATTGGCAAACGCCGCCTCTCCCGCCTCCGCCCGCGCCTTGTTCATCGCGATAAAGGATTTCGTGGGCATGTACACCTCGCCGCGGACTTCAAGAATGACCGGCGCTTTTTCGCCGTCAACCAGCACCAGCGGGACGGACCGGATGGTTCGGATATTCGCGGTCACGTCGTCGCCGACCTCGCCGTCGCCGCGGGTGGCGGCCGTGACGAGAGTACCGTTCTCGTACCGCAGATTGACCGCCAGGCCGTCGATCTTGAGTTCGACGACGTAGTCGTAATCGGTCGTGTCGAGCTGCTTTCGCACCCTGCCGTCGAACGCCCGCAGCTCGTCGGCGTTGTAGGTGTTATCCACGCTGAGCATGGGGATGGCGTGCCGGACGGTGACGAAGCCCTCCAAGGGTTGGCCGGAGACGCGCTGCGTCGGCGAGTCGGCCGTTACAAGCTCCGGGTACTCCGCCTCAAGCCTCTTGAGTTCCGCGAACAACTCGTCATACTTCTGGTCGCTGATCTGGGGCTGGTTTTGGATGTAATAGAGGGTGTCATGCTTGCGTATCTCCCTCCGCAGCCAATCGATGCGCTTCTTGACGTCTCCACTCATGGCACTCACCTGTCCGATCCCAGTTACGGGGCGAACGTTCCACCCCGGTTCATCTTCATGCCCGGCCGGATTATACCGCGCCCGGCAGCCGCAGAGACGCAAGATTTTGTGTCTCTACTGTACCGTCGACAGGCAGATTCTGTTTGCTGCCGGACGGCCCGGCGGCTATCCTGTGGTTAGCGGACCTTGTATCCATTACAGGGCCATAGAGGCGCAGCATCTTGCGCCTCTACAACTGCGGGTATCAGCGGAAGTGTGTTGGAGGCCGACGTATGTCAAAGCAAAGATGGCTGTTTGTTCTACTGCCCTGCGTATGTTCCATAGCCCTTGTCCTTCCTGTGGACGCCATGACGCTGGAATACTCCACGGCGGCGAACGCCCTGGCCGAGGGAGGCTGGATCGATCAGTTCTTCGGCGACATCATGGCCGTGCCAGTCAAGGATTCAAAGGAAACGGCCGGAGGACGCAGCTACGCGGACGCGTACTGGGATGAGATCAAATATGCGGGCAAGCTCGACATCAGCATCGCCGCGTCGGCCAAGACCGACCCGAACCTGATGGTGCTGACGACGGACCTTTCCGGCTCCTTCCGGTCCGAGGCGGGCACGCCGTTGTTCACGTACTTCTACCAGCAGGCCCAGGGCACCCTGGAGGGACAGATGCACATCGACGAGTTCCCGCCCGGAACGCCTTGCAGTCTGCGTTTCGAGGTGACTTGGCCGCAGGACACTTGGACGGGCGACTACTACTGGCGATTTGAGGCGGCCTCCTACGTCGAGCGTATGGAGTGCGGGTACGATGTCAACGGTCCATACGGGCCACGCTCAGGCCAGGTCACCGCCTTCGCCGGCGAGCCGGTCTATGTGTTCCTCGGCACCCTCGGCGAGAGGCTGTATGAGATCGGCGGACGCAACGCCCTCGGCGTCGGCAGGATCCAGCTCGATGTCAAGCTCGCGGTCACAAGCCACATCGCCGATCTGAAACCGGACGGGTTCGTCAACTTCAAAGATTTCGCCGTCTTTGCCCGGCAGTGGCATCACAGCGACCCGAACAGCGCCGAGGCCGCGCGGCACGCTGCCGCCGACTTCAACGACAGCGGAACTGTGGATATCAGTGATCTTGAATGGCTGGCCTACTACTGGCTTGTGTCGCCGAAGCCCCCTGCCGCCGCACCCGACGCCGGCCCATAAAAAAAGCACCCTCCTCCGGGTGCTTTCGGTTCTGAAACGGTGTGGGCGGCACACCGCACGAAGCTGTTTGTCATCGGTACTCTGCAGGCATGGGCGGGACGGGGATGAACCGCTTTTCCTTCAGATCGTAGATGAAGCTGCCCTGCGACCGCGACTGGACGAACAGATGGTCCTCGTTGACGGCGAACATGACCTGCAGTTGCCCGCCGCCGGCGATTGCGGCGGCCCCGGTGGCCCGTATCGCGTCGCGCAGGTTCTGACCGAGGCGTAAGATCTGCTCATCGGGAAGCCCGATCCGGCGCAGGATGCGACCGATCTCGTCCGCCTTCAGATCGACCGCCTGTCCGCCGACCCGCTGTTCCACCTGCAGGTCCTTGGATTGCTCTTTGTGCCCGAACGCCGGCCATCTTGGCTTGAGCCCATCGTTGCAGCCCGACGCCTCCACGGCCAGCACGACCAGCAACAGCACCAGTATGTATCTACGTCCAACTCGCACAGGTTCGATACTCCTCACGGCTCGTACGGCGGGCGTGGCCCGCCATTCCACTGCCTTCTATCTCACTATCGCGACAAACTGTCCTTCAGTTCCTGCGTAAACGAATCGCCCGCCGGCGACATGATTCGGCCGCTGGCGCCCACTCCGGGCAGTTGCCCGGCCACCATGCTGACGTCCGGGACGAGACGCGCCGTGACGAATACGGCGATTTCACGTGTCGACTTGTCGGTGTCACTGTTGCGGAACAGCCGACCGATGCCCGGGATATCGCTGAAGAAAGGAACGCGTGTCTGCTTGTCCCTCGTGCGGTTCTCGGTCAACCCGGCCACGGCCACCGTGCCGCCGTCCCTGATTACCACGGAGTTCTGGGCGGTGCGCCGCTGCACCACGGGCAGAGCGCTGCCCCGGCCTCGCGGGATGCTGTCGCTGACCTCGATGGACAGCTCCAACGTAATGTCATTGTTGTCTCCGATGAGCGGCGTGATATCGAGCGTCGTGCCGGACTTGATCGTCTCGAGCTGCGATTGCGTGTAGAACATGCTCTGGCTGGCCGGGGCGGTCATCATAAAGTACTCCTCCGTGACCACGCCGATTCTGGACCGTTTGCCGTCCCGACCCAAGATCTGCGGGCTCGAGATGATGTCTGCCTTGCTGTTCTCGGTGAGCAGGTTGAGGGCGGCGTTGAGAGAGTTGGTGAAGGTTCTGTCGAAGGACAGTCCCACCGAGACCCCCCAGGGCCACTTGCCATCGGGGACGCCTTCCCCGGTGGCCGGCGTGCCGCGCGCCCACGAGTCGCTCATGAATCCGGCCTGCGCCGTGGGCATGCCCCACTGGACACCGATGTTCAACAGGTCGCCCCGATCCATCGCCACGATGCGTGCGTCAAGGAGCACGTGCAGTGGCCGAATGTCCAGGTCTTTCATTTCCTTGATGATGCGATCCGCCAGCATCGGAGGAGCGGTGACCGTCACGACGTGGCTGTTCGGATCCAGCTCGGCTTGGACGTACGGAGTGAATGCCGAGGACAGAAGGCCCTTGGCCGTATTCGGCGAGATGTAGTTCAGCCGGATGCGGCGAGTCTCACTGATCTGCGGGAAGGCGCCGCCATCGACCTTGCGGTCGGCCACCAGGTAGTAGTTCGGCGTGCTCTTGACCACGTACGACGTGCCGGCCAGGACCGTCTCCAGGGCCACTTCCAGGGGAACCCCCTGCAGGTCCGCCCACACTTGTCCGGTCACGGTCTCGTCTGGAATGATGGGCACCTGCGCCACGGCAGAGATATCCTGCAAGGCCCGCCGAAGCTCGTCGCCCGCGAAGGAGTTGCGGATCGGGAGGAACACCTGCCATGCCTCCTCCGGCTTCTCGATTCGGCGGAACTCGTACTTCGTGCCTTTGAGGACCGTCGGCAGGGCCGAGGCCATGGGCATGGCCGCGATCGTCACCGGCTGAATCACATCGGACTTGACCGTCGCATCGGCGTACACCTTCGCTCCGGTCTTCTGCGAAATCTGCGTCAGCACTTCAATCACGCTGCCGGCGAACGTCCCGCTCACGATGGGACCCAGATTGCTCTGACCGGCGCCGGGCCGAATCGCGGTATCCGTGGGGAGTGTGGGTGGAGTATTCCCGTCCACCGGCAGACCTCTCTGTCGCTTGTAATCATCGAGCATCCGCTTGAGTATCTCCTGCTCCGTGAGAGGTGCTGGAGGAACCGTCTCCGGCGGCTTGGTCGTCTTGTCCTCGGGAGGCTTGCCGCTCATCAGATCCTTGGCAGTGACCGGCGGCTTGCCCGTCGGACCTGTCGTCGTCACCGGCGGCTTGCCCGTCGGACCTGTCGTCGTCACCGGTGGCTTGCCCGTCGTGTCGACAGCCGGCTTGGGTGCCGTGCCGGTCGTATCGATACTCTCCGTCACGCTTTGATGGAGGATGCTTGGGGGGTCGAAGTCGATTCCCGGCTTGGTCGGGAACAGCTCGCCGGTCCAGTTATAGGGAACTTGGACGGAGTACCTGCCCCTGGCATCGGTGACCGCCGTGTAATCGCCGGGCTTGGCGGTGATGGTGACACCCTGTACCGGCTCGTCGCCCAGCATGATGCTGTCAGTAATGATGACCATTTTCATCTTGCCGGCAAAGCTCTGATTGGCCAAGTTCTGCACCACAGGCCCGATCGGTTTCACGAGCGGGGTGAAGGTGCACCCGTCCTTCTGCGGGGTGAGCTTGCCCTGCCAGGCGTGGTCCACGTTCAATGTGAACTCACCGTTGGCGGTGGTCATCGCCGACACACCCTGCTTATCGGTCATGATGAACACATCGGCAAGAGGAGTTCCCTTATCGGATGTGACACGGCCGGTGATGGTGTACTGCTTGACCATTGACGCGTAGTCTTCGGCAGTCGCGGACTGCACTACGTCAGCATATTCCTTCTTGGCCGGGTCAAACGTGTACCCATCTTTCATTGGCGTGACGTTTCCCTTCCACTTGAAGGGGACCTCGACGGTGTAGGACCCGTCCTGTTGGGAAATGACGCGGCCGGGCAGGCCCTGCATCACCACACCGGCAAGCTTGACATTGCCGGAAATGGTGGATGTCACGGCCTTGTGCTTGAAATCCTGCTTGGGCAGGTCCTTCTCGACGGGACCAAGGAATAGGGTCTGCGGCTCGAATGTGTACCCTTCCTTATCGGGCGTAACGGTTCCGGACCAGCCGTACTCGACCGTCACCGTATAGGAGCCCGTCGTCCCGCTGGTGATCTCGGCGGGCAGACCCGTCAACTTCACTGAGCCGATCCCGGTCGTTCCCGATATCGTGTACTTCATGATCGACGCCGCGAAGTCCTGGTTCTGCTTGTTCTCCGTCACCTTCGCAATGTCGATGACCGTGGGCTTGAAACTGTAGCCCGCTTTCGTCGGCGTGATCTTTCCCGACCATCCATATTCCACGGTCGCCGCGTATCGGCCGTCGAGATCGGTAATCGGCTCGCCGGGCAGACCCGCCATGACCACACCCGCCATGCCCGCGCTGCCGGAAATCTCGAAGGTGAACACACGCGCTACGTAATCTTCGTTTGCATGGACGTCGGTGACCGCGGAGTATTCCTTGACGTCGGGCGTGAACTCATACCCTTCTTTGACGGGCGTGACTTTTCCGCTCCACTCAAATGGGACCTCCGCGCGATAGAGCCCGTCTTTGTTCGTCTTCGGTTCGCCCGGCAGGCCCTTCATCACGACCCCTTCCGCGCCGGCGGAACCGGAGATCATGAAGGTCTGCACGTGGGCGGCGTAATTGTCGTTCTTCTTGTCGTCGGTGAGCTGGCTGTAATCTCTGGAGACGGGCTCGAAGCGGAACCCCCTCAGTTCAGGCACAACGGTGCCGCTCCAGCCGAAAGGCACTCTAACGCTGTACCGGCCGTTCGGATCGCTGTTCGGATCCGCGGGAAGGCCTCGCAGCTTCACGCCGGGCTTCTCGGTGGTGCCGGCGATGAGGAACGTCTGCAGGGTCGCCACGTAATCGTCCGTGGTCTTGTCTGCCGTGACGTTGCTGTAAGCTCGTTGTTTCGGCTCGAACGTGTACCCCTGCTTGACGGGCGTGACAGTTCCACTCCAGCCGTACTTCACGGCGACGCTGTACACGCCATTCTCATCCGTGACAAGCGCTGGCGTACCGGGCAGGCCCTGCATGGTCACGCCGGGCTCACCCACACTTCCGGAGATGTGGAACGTCTTGACCGTCCCTTTGAACTGGCCGTAGGTCTCTGGCGTAAAGAGGAGGATTATGCACAGAGCCATCACCCCACCCGATAATGTTCTACCGATATACTTCGCCATAGGTCAACGTCCCTTTCAGCAGCCGTAACTACGCCATCCCACGGCCTGTTCGAATATCGGCAATCCCGCGCCTTGCTTTAAGCAAATGCCAACCCCGCGGCATGCTACAATTTTATCTGGACCGGCGGACCGGCTAACTCAGTTTGACGGACCGTCTTGCCATCGGCTGTGGC
>Ga0315284_10005231_pt1 | contig 18435 bp, 15 predicted proteins | sample YL17G09_16_MG_FD_203696 | JGI IMG/M metagenome (GOLD analysis project Ga0315284, IMG submission 203696) | Sediment microbial communities from Yellowstone Lake, YNP, Wyoming, USA - YL17G09_16 | ecosystem: Environmental > Aquatic > Freshwater > Lake > Sediment | place: USA: Wyoming | collected...
TGGGTTTCTTGCCTTGCGGAAAGCCCTTCCTCCTTACTTGAAACCGGTGGTCACCTGCGCTTATTCCACCGGATGCAGGAAAGAGGAAATCTTGGGGCTGCAATGGTCTCAAGTGGATCTGATGGAAGGCAAGATTACCCTAAAGGCAGAGGATACCAAGAACAGCGAGTCCAGGACGATTTACATGGAAGGCGAATTGCTCCAGGTTATAAACTTCCAGAGAGTCCTGCGGGATCAGAAATTTCCTCAATGCCCCTGGGTATTCTTTGCCGATGAGGGAGACCGGATAAAAGACTTCAGGGACGCATGGAAGACCGCCTGTAAGGAAGCAGGGCTTGAGGGAAGACTGTTTCATGACTTCAGAAGGACCGCGATTCGGAACATGGTACGCGCCGGGGTGCCCGAGAGGGTGGCCATGATGGTTTCAGGGCATCGGACCAGGAGCGTTTTTGAGAGGTATAACATCGTGGATGAGGCCGATCTAAAGAAGGCATCCCAAAGGGTCGAAAAGTATCACCTGGAAAAGGCGATGCCGCAAAATGAGGCCAATTTAAGCACAGTCGAGGGACAGGAAGCACAATTGCCGTTAGGGGAACAACCCGTAATTCATTGATAGGCAAGGGTTTGAAGGATGAGAAGGCTTGAAAGTGACACGATCCCGCACTGGATTTTTAGTCCGGCGTCACCTTCCAAAAGGAAAAAGGAGGGCCGGTTAAAAAACAGGTGCTCCGCCGGCAGATTATTTTTTGACCCGGTCGGGATAAAACTGGGAGAGCATGGGGGTCGGATCGGCCAATCCGCCGATGAAAGCAATTGGGTACTTGAACCCTATTTTCGCCAATTTCTTCATCCCCGAGACAGCCCGCTCGAGCTCCCCCGGCGGCAGAGCGATTACAATTTCGTCATCCGCCACCTGCCCCATCGCTCTCTCTCCATAACAGGGAATTGCCAGGGCAGGCTTGCCGCTGACATAGCACTGGGCTACCGAATCGGCACAGGCCCCCTCCCCGATAAAAAAGAATTGGAAGCGCTCGTATTTCTCTTTCTGCAGCCCGCACAGGATCATCATGATCTGAGCAGGATTGCCGTAGATTGAGACTACTTCGGGTTCAAACTTTTCCTTGCCCAGGGGAGCGACGACGATGGCCTCTCCAACGGGGACACGCGGTGTTTCACCCTGCTGTTTCAAGGCCTCTTCAGGGGAGGCGAACCAGGTGGTAGACAGCATCGCCGCCTCGTTTTGCATACTCTTTTCGGTTGCTGCCCGCAGCCCGTGAAGCCGGGTGCAGCGGTCGCCGATCGGGTCTTCCTTGGTAATTCCCACGGTCTGGCCCAGTACTCTAACCAGGAAAGGAACCTGGCAGTAGCTGAATCCCCGTTTAACCCGAACTACATTGGCGATCTTGTTCAGGTCTTCTGCTTTCTCCAGCCGGCGAAAAGCAACCGGCTCAGTCCTCAGCCGCAACATAGCCTTGAAGTCTTCGGTCATCTCCGCCCAGATAGCCATCTTTTTTCTCCTTTCTCTGCTGTATTGGAGGCGCCGTCATCCTGCCTTACGTTTTACCAGGACAGAGGCCCCAGGGAAAGGTTTTTTTTCATGACCAACAACATCCCGGGGAGCCACAAGGTTAAGCAGCCTATGGAAGATCAAATCTACCGAGCAGAAAGCAACTTTGTCGGAAGCTTGTTTCCAAGAAGGCCACTTGTGCTTAGTTGCCGAAATTGAAGTACGATCCCCGGCCCGGGGGACCAATCCCGCCTTGGCGGGATTGACATCCTGAGGCGGTGAACTCTCCGTGGATTAGGCGGGAAGAAGCACCCCGCCTCCGGCGACGGAAAAAACTTGTATCTCTTCGAGGACTTCTTACCCAGCCGAGGCTGCCGGCGCGCATCACCCTGCCCCCCGAGCCACGTCACGGTGGGTACGATTGTGTAAAGGCATTATGGATCAGCGAAAGAAATATTTACGACATTTATTTCTGACTCAGGACAGTGCTTAGTTGGCGAAATTGAAGTACCATTCCTGGCCCAGGGGACCAATCCCGCCTTTGCGGGATTGACATCCTGAGGCGGTGAACTCTCCGTGGATTAGGCGGGAAGAAACACCCCGCCTCCTCCGGCGGCGGCAAACCTGAATCTTTTGGCCGGCTTTTGATCCCAGCCGAGGCTGTCGGCGCGAACCGGCCTGGTCCCCAGGGCCGAAACAGAGGTGGTCATAAAAAGGCGCAACCAGGAGGAAATTGATTATGCGGATTTCTGCAACTAAGCACTAATCCAAACGCAATAATAAAAGTGTCATTGCGAGCGGCGGAGCGACGAAGCAATCCCAATAAAAACGAGATTGCCGCGCCCTTCGCCCTGTACACCATGCGGTGCAGGGCTTCCGGCTCGCAATGACTTGTAACGATATTTATTGCGTTTGTATTAGTTATCGTGTCAACAGGGCTGTCCTTGCGAGCGAAGCGAAGCAATCCAATTATCGTAAGAAATCACGACGAGATTCGTCATCCCGCGAAGCGCGGGACTCTTCGCAATCACCCTTCCTTTTTATCGTTATTTGGGAATCGTTCTAATAGAATGATCATTCCGAAATCCCCAATCCGATTTTGGTTGACCGATCTTGCCTGCTCAAACCTTTCGCCCGCCCGGGCCAAGACCAAGATGAGAGAAATGATAAAAGCTGCGGATCCATGAAAAATTGGCGGCGAACGGTCTGAGGGAAGTTTACGTTAAATGCTTTTTCAAGGCATTGCGGACATGTTCGGAGAGTTCCCCCTCTTTTTCGGATGGGGTTCCAGCCGTCTCGATGGGTGGCGAGATGATAATGTCCACTTTTCCCGGGTGGGAGCGCCAGTCCCCTTTTTGCAAAATCTTTGCCGTTCCCCGAATCGCGATCGGCAGGATGGGAGCCTGGGATTTAAGCGCGATGAGAAAGAGTCCCTTTTTAAACGGTTGAAGGGTTCCATCCGGGCTGCGCGTTCCTTCCGGGAAGATCATAACCGATACCCCTTTTTTAACCTTCTCGGCTGCCTGGAGCATGCTGCGGTAGGCCTTTTTGGGGCTGTCGCGCTCGATGGGAACATAGCCGATGCGGGACATGGACCATCCCAGGAAGGGGATGCGGAACAATTCCGCTTTGGCGGTCCAGCGGAACTGGATGGGGAGGTACCCCAGAAGGGCGAAGATGTCGAAGGCACTCTGATGGTTAGAGACCAAGATATAACTTTTTTTATGATCAAAGTTTTTCAGGCCCTGAATTCTCAATTCCGTTCCCGCGGCGGCGAGCTGAATCTTGCCCCAGAGACGGGCGACAAGATGGGGAATGTTTCCGGAGGAGTCAAAGAGGGAGAGAAGGATCGCGACCGTTCCCAAGACCAGAGTTGTGCAAAAAAAGATCAACCAGGCAATAACCGTACGAATCATGGTCTTTCTTCTTCAGAAATATGAGGAAACATTCCATTCATACACAATTCTGGGGAGGCTGTCAACGCCTGTTTTTCAATTTTCCCTTCCATCCTCTTTTGAATAAAGCCTTGACTTCCTCCTTTCGGATGATAAAATTCCTTTGTTTGAAGGAAGCAGCAAGAACAGGGCAGCCGGAAAAAAGACTCGAGGACAACCAGGCTCAATCGGGCGGTTCATTCGGTCAGGAGGGAGGGGGATCAGTGATTAATAAAGTCATTCTAATCGGTCGGTTGGGCGCGGACCCGGAGATTCGTTACACGCCCAGCGGAGCGGAGGTGGCCACTTTCCGAATGGCCACCAGTGAAACGTGGACGAACAAAAGCGGCGAAAAGGAAGAGCGGACCGAGTGGCATCGTATTGTAGCCTGGAGGGGGTTGGCCAAGATCTGCGGGGAGTACCTGAGTAAGGGTAAACTCGTCTACATCGAAGGCCGGTTACGGACCCGATCCTGGGAGGACCGGGAAGGGAATAAGCGGTCCACCACCGAGATCGAAGCCACGGATATGAAAATGCTCGGTGCGGTCGGGGAGGCCAACCGCAAGGCCAAAGAGCCGGAGACGGAGTATGTTGCCCCCCCGCCGACGAAAGATGAAGAGGATATTCCCTTCTGACGGGGTAACCGTTTAGCCCTTTGAAAAATTGGCTAAACTTAAATCCAAAATGGAAATTTTAAACTGTAAATTTCAAAATGACGAGCATTCCCCCGTTTGCAATTTTTATTTTTCAGGGGAATTTAGTGGTCTTTTCAAAACGCTGAGAGGCTCTTTTGAATTTTGAGCAAGCCATAAACTTGATCGAAGAGGAACTGAAGGCGGTAGAGGCGGAGATGGCCAAAAACCTCTTCTCGGAAATCGTCATGATCCCCACGGTGAGCCACTACCTCATTTCCGGCGGAGGAAAACGATTTCGTCCCGTGCTTCTGCTATTTTGTGCGCACCTCTGTGGTTATCAGGGCCCCCGCTCCGTGCCCCTGGCCAGCACCGTTGAATTCATCCACACCGCCACCCTCTTACATGATGATGTGGTCGATCGGGCCTTTGTGCGGCGGGGAATGGCTTCAGCTAATTCTGTATGGGGAGACGGGGCGAGCGTCCTGGTGGGTGATTTCTTGTTCACCAAATCCTTCTCCATGATCGTCCAGGACGGGAACTTGCATATTTTAGAAGTGATCTCCGGGGCAACGACCCGGATGGCCGAGGGGGAAGTCATGCAACTGGTTAAAATGGGGAACCCCAAGATGACCGAAGAGGATTATTATTACGTGGTGATCAACAAGACTGCGGTCTTGATTTCGGCGGCCTGCCAAATTGGGGGGGTTCTGGGCCGGGCTTCTCAAGAGGAGGAGAAGGCGTTAGCCGATTTTGGGTTGAATTTAGGAATTGCCTTCCAATTGATGGATGATACTTTAGATTACGTCTCCGAAGAAGAAACGCTGGGAAAAGCCATCGGGAAAGATTTGAACGAGGGGAAGATTACCCTGCCCTTGATCTATACTCTGCAGACCTGTGGGCGGGCCGACCAGGATCGCCTTGCCCAGATCATCAAGGACCCGAATCGTCGGCCGGAAGATTTGGGGTACGCAATGAAGGTGGTCCAGGACCGCGGAGGAATTGAATACACGGTCCAGCGAGCCCAAGAGTTTGTAGACAAAGCCAAATCCTCCCTCTCCCTCTTTCCGTCGAGCAAAGAGAAAGAGGCGCTTCTCGCCATCTCCGACTACACCGTCCGGAGAAAATGGTAGAATTACAGGGTTTAAGGATCCTAGGGTTCAACGGTTTTAGTTTTTTAAGGCATTTCACTTGGCCTCTAGACCCCTTGAACCCTCACTCTTGTGGAGATCCCGGTATGCCGGAAGAAGTCCGAGACCATCGGCCGCCAGGATGGCTTTGGTGATCGAAGCAGCCACAGCCTCTTCAGCCATCAAACCGACTGCGTTTACATCTGCCTGTAAACCTCCTGCGGAGAGGGCAAAGATCAGGTCTCCATCCACTGTGGAGTGGACAGGGGAAATAGTCCGCGCGAACCCACTTTGAGCCATCTGGGCGACTTTTATGATTTGGCGTTTGGAAAGCTTCACATTCGTGGCCACAACGCCCAGGGTGGTATTTTGAAAGCCGGGTTCTTGCCTTTGCGGAGAGATCCCCCGCTTGATCGTGGCCGCCGAGTCGATGAAGCGGGCGGGGTTCTGGGGGTCTCTCGCTCCGGCGAGAATCCCACCCCCTCTCGGGTCAATTACATCCCCGAAGGCATTAACGGCCACCAGCGCCGCCACGATCACCCCGCCGGGCAGGATGATAGAACTGGTACCCACCCCTCCTTTTGTAGCCCAGCGGATTCCCTGGAGCTTTCCAACGCTCGCCCCGGTCCCCACCCCCACGCTCCCTTCCCGGACACCTCCGGATTCACTATTCAGACAAGCCTGATACCCCATCTCCTTGTCGGGCCGAACACGGCTTTCCCCTAACCCCAGGTCATAGATAATGGCAGTGGGGACGATCGGGACCTTGGCCGCGGAAGTCTGGTATCCAATGGACTTTTCTTCAAGGAATCTCATTACCCCTCCGGAGGCATCCAGGCCAAAGGCACTCCCCCCAGAAAGAAGCACGGCATGGACTTCATCGACAAAATGGATGGAGAAAAGAGAATCTGTCTGGCGCGTTCCAGCCGCAGACCCCCGGACGTCCACCCCCCCTATTGTTCCCGGCGGACAGAGGATTACGGTGCATCCGGTGGCTGCTTTTCGGTTTTCAGCATGTCCAACCTGGAATCCCGGAACGTCGGTTATGGCGTTGTTCATAATGACCTTCCTTCTTTCGCTTTGATGACCTTATTCCTATATGCATCCTGGCAAGAAGTCAAGACCTACCCAACCCTTGCTGAGCTTAACTTTTGCCGTTTCAGCAGGTCATAGGCCTTTTCCCGTCTTAATTTTGCGGAGCAAAAGTGAAGAAATAGGAAAGAGGCTAATCCATCCGATTTGCCGGCGCTTGGCGTCTCCCCGCCTCATCGAGGAAAAGCGTTGCGAATTCACAAACGAAAATGAATGGTTGAGGGTGACAAGGGGAGTGGGTAGCTAAGGGAATTCTGGCCAGCATGCCCCTCCCCGCCTGGGCCACTCCGGGAAAGATGACCCAGAAATGGAAAATGGCCAGGCGGAAAAGCCAGGCGGAAAAGGCTTGACGCAATGGGAAATGACCCTTAAAATTTAAATACACCTTATTTCGGTGGAAAGTGGCGAAGATTTAGAAGCACCGTGGACAGGGCCCTCTAACCGTGGTCTTTAATCTTCCCGGTCTTGCAAAATGGAACTCAATATTTTGATTTTATTCAGGGAAATATAGATGGGGACAGAAAAAAAAGTTGCCGGACCCAAAGGGGGGGCGTTTCCCGGGTGGTTCAGAGAAAGAACCTCAGATTTTTCGATCGCCTTTGCGGGACTGGTGGTTGTACTTTTGGCAACGATTTATGTTCATTTCTTGGCCCCGCCCAGCTGGGAGCGGCATCACAGAGTGGTGACCATACCGGCGGGGACGAGCTTCCATGATATTGCTAGGCTCCTGGAAGATAATGGAATCGTTCGAGACCACAACAGCTTTTATCTGCTGGCCCGTCTTGAGGATGCCATTCCGAGGGTGAAAGCTGGAGAATACGAGGTTCACACCGGGATGCCGCCCCGTCAAGTTTTGTCCAAGTTGGTCCGGGGAGATGTCATTAAGTACCCCATTACCATCCCGGAAGGGTTTAACATCTTTCAAATTGGAGAGGTTCTGGACCAGGCCAAGGTCTGCGCCAAGAAAATCTTTCTGGAAAAGGCAAAAGATCTTGCCATCATCGCTTCCTTGGGTTTGGATGGGGACAGCCTGGAAGGTTATCTTTTCCCGGATACTTACAATTTCCCTAAAGGTTTCGGGGAAGAACAAGCTATTCGGCAGATGGTAGCGCGCTTCAAAGCTGTTTATGGTTTCTTGGCCAAGCGGGCCGAAGAGTTGGGGCTAAGCCGTAAAGACGTGGTCATCCTGGCCTCCATGATCGAGAAAGAGGCAGCGGACGATCAGGAGAAAAGGTTGATTTCGGCGGTTTTCCATAACCGTCTTCACCGGGGAATGGCCTTACAGAGCGATCCCACCGCCGTCTATGGACTCAGAACGAGGGAATCGATCCATGAAAGAATCACAAAGCAGGACCTGCTCAGGAGATCTCCCTACAATACCTATCGCATTATGGGCCTTCCGCGAGGGCCCATTGCCAACCCCGGGTTAAAATCCTTGCAAGCGGTCTTGTATCCGGCGGATGTCAATTACCTCTATTTTGTGTCCAGGAACGACCGGACCCATCATTTTTCGAGCACTTTAGAAGAACATAACCGGGCAGTCGGCAAATACCAACGCAAGTCGAAGAAGGGGAAAAAGGAAGAAATTGTTAAGCGTCTCAGCAGCCAATCCCGCCTCTCTAATCCTCGCCAGAGTTCATGAAATTATTTCATCAGGATCCTCTTGATCAGTCGCTACACCTGCTGGAAAAATAAAAAAATCAAAAGATATTAGATTTTTCTTGACATCTCTCCGGCAACCCTCTATATTTACCAAAAAGTGGGATAAAGTGGATAATAGTGGATCTTAGGAGAGAATAGGTGTTTCGGGGAAGGTTTGAGCACACCATAGACTCCAAAGGACGGGTCTCCATTCCGGCAAAATTTAGAGAATTGCTTGCGGAAAAATACGATGATCGGTTGATCCTGACAAATTTCGACCGGTGTTTAGTCGCCTATCCGTATGAGGAGTGGAAAGTCCTGGAGGAGAGGGTAGGCTCGCTTTCCATGGTCAAAAAGGAAGTAAAAGCCTTTCAAAGATTTTTCATTTCAGGGGCCTCCGAGTGCCCGATTGATAAGCTGGGTCGCATATTAATCCCCCCCACGCTTCGCGATTACGCCCAACTGGGGAAGAATGTTGTTTTTACCGGGATGCTTAAGAAATTTGAAATTTGGGCCAAGGAGCGTTGGCTGGAGGAGATCAAGCGTTCGGAGGAGAATTTCGAGGGCATAGGCGAGGCCTTGGCAGTCCTGGGAATTTAGGAGGAGATGGAAGGAAGCCAACATCGTCCGGTCCTGTTGCCAGAAGTCCTCGAATATCTTCGGTGTCAACCGGGCCGAGTTTATGTTGATGGAACCGTAGGCAGTGGGGGCCATGCCCGGGAAATTTTAGAGCGGATCTCCCCCACGGGACGTCTAATCGGCTTGGATTGGGATGAGCAGGCCATCATACGCGCCCAGAAAAATCTGGCGAGTTTCGGGAAAAATGTTGAACTTAAAAGGGGAAATTTCCAAGAGCTGAGTTCAGTCCTGGAATCGCTCCGTATCCCGGCGGTGGATGGCATTCTGTTAGACTTGGGGGTTTCCACAGAACAGCTTGAGGATCGGGAGAGAGGGTTCAGCTTCCGTTGGGATGGGCCCCTGGATATGCGCATGAGTCGAGAGACGAAAATCACAGCCCAAGACCTTTTGCAGAAACTATCTATCTCAGAGATGAGTGAAATCCTATGGCAGTACGGGGAAGAGCGATGGGCCAACCGGATCGCCAAGGCGATTGTTCGACGGAGGCAAACCCAACCCTTCCGCAGGACTGGGGAACTCGCCAGAGTGATCGAAAAATGCCTTCCGTTTCGCCGCGGGCGTATCCACCCGGCTACGCGTACCTTCCAAGCGCTGCGCATCACAGTCAACGACGAGCTGGGCAATCTCCGGACTTTTTTGGCCCAATGCCAGAACCTCCTTCTTCCCGGGGGGCGACTGGGCATCATTTCTTTTCACTCGCTGGAGGACCGAATCGTAAAGAGTCAGTTCCGGGAATGGGCCAAGCGGCAGAGGGATGAACCAGCCGATTTCCGCATCCTGACGACCAAACCGATTGTCCCGTCTTCCGAAGAGGTTTTTTCCAATCCCAAAGCTCGCAGCGCCAAGCTGAGAGTGGCGGAAAAGCTTTCTGAGAACCGTTAGGGGGAAAAGATGGCGGAAGCGACCTATAAGCAGATCGCCGTTAGCAGCACGGAGCGGGAGCAGGAAGCGGGGTCCGTATCGAAAGGACTCAATCGGGACCTAGCCCATCTGGCGGTGGTCGTGACTTTGGCTTTCATCGGATGCTCGCTCTTTAGCGTTTGGGCGCATCATCAGGTGATCTCTCTCGGGTACGAAATCTCTCAGGTGAGCCAGGAGGAACAAAGTCTGCTGAAGGAGAACAAGAGATTGCGCCTGGAGTTGGCCGCCCTCAAATCCCCCAAGCGAATCGAGAACCTGGCGTTGAAAGAGTTAGGCTTCATAAACCCCCAGAAGGAACAACTGATTATCGTACGATGAAGCCAACCCCGAAAACATGGCTTCGATTTCGCATCACCCTCCTTCTCTGTCTGTTTTCTTGCCTTTTTGTGGTCGTCTTCGCGAGGGCCTACCAGCTCCAGGTCCAACAAAGCCATAAACTGGCTGCGCTGGCAGAGCGCCAGTATCAGAGGATTGTCCCCTTAGTGCCCAAGCGGGGAATCCTTTATGACCGGAAAAAGGAGGAAATGGCCATCAGCATGGAAGCCGATTCAGTCTTCGCGCAGCCGGGGAAGATGGTGAACGTTAAAAAGGCGGCGACAAAGATCGGGCCCATCCTGGGCAAAAATTCCAGGACCCTGCTGGAAAAGATGAAAGAGCACAAACCTTTCGTCTGGCTGGAAAGGGGAATTACCCCGGGGCAAAGGGCAGCCATTGAGAAGCTTAATTTGGAGGGGGTGGATTTCCTAAAAGAAACGAAGCGATTCTATCCCCAGGGGGAAATAGGATCTCACATCATCGGGTTTGCCGGGGTAGATTCCAAGGGCTTGGAGGGAGTGGAGTTGGAATACGATGAGTTAATCCGGGGAGAACCCGGATACATCCTCATATCCAAGGACGCTCTCGGAAGGACCATTACCCCGGAGACCGCGGCGTTCCGCCATTCAGAAGAGGGCTGCGAAATCATCCTGACCATAGATAAAAATATTCAATACCTCGTCGAGAAAGAGTTGAAAAATGCCGTGCAAGCTTGTTCGGCAAAAGGGGGGACGGCCATCGTCATGAATCCGAAGACCGGAGAAATCCTAGCCCTGGCCATCCAGCCCTCCTTCGATCCCAATCGTTTTGCTAGGTTCCCCCCCCAGGTTTGGAAGAACCGGACCATCACAGATACTTTTGAGCCTGGCTCGACTCTCAAGGTCTTTCTCTTGGCTGCTACCCTGGAGGAGAAAGTGGCCACACCGGGCGATGTCTTTTTCTGCGAGCAGGGGACGTATCCCCTGGGCGGGAAGGTCATTCACGATGACCACAAATACAAATGGCTTTCTCTGGGGGAAATCATCAAGGTCTCGAGTAATATCGGAGCCAGCAAGGTAGGGCAGAAGTTGGGAAGGGAAAAGTTCCACCGTTATCTCAAGAGTTTCGGTTTTGGCTCGAAGACGGGGATTGATCTTCCGGGAGAAGTTCGGGGCGTTCTCCCCGCTCCCCAGCATTGGTCGGAGGTGGGGCTGGCCAACATCAGTTTTGGGCAGGGAATTTCTCTTACGGCCTTGCAGTTGACCACGGCCCTTTCGACCATTGCCAACGGAGGGGTCATGATGAAGCCTTACGTTGTGAAAACCGTGCTGGAGCGGCAGGGCAATGTCCTCAAGGAAAATCAACCCAGAGCGTTGCGGCGGGCGATCTCCCCGGAGACGGCCAGAACCGTGTCCTCGATCTTAAAGACGGTGATGGAAGAAGGGGGGACGGGAAAAGCAGCCAGCCTATCGGGTTACGAAGCCGCAGGAAAGACAGGCACGGCGCAAAAAGCTCTGGTCAACGGGCGGGGCTATTCGGATAAACGCGTAAGTTCCTTCATCGGGTTCGCCCCGGTCGAGAATCCCCAGGTGGTCATTTCGGTGATCCTCGACGAACCCCAGGGGATCAGTTACGGGGGAGTGGTGGCGGCCCCAGCTTTCAAAAGGATTGGAGAACAGGTCTTGCCCTACATGGGGGTATACCCCAAAGGAGTGACCTATCTGGTAAACGCAGCTCCCCGCAATCTGCGCGATGAAGAAAAAAGAATGTCCCCGCCTCCTTCCCACCCCAAAGCAGCCGAGGTCTCGGAAGAGCCGGGGATCATGCCGGATTTTTCCGGGAAATCCATCCGCGAGGTCGTGCAAACGGCGCAGAGGTTAGGGCTGGATTTGAAGTTTATTGGGAGTGGGAGAGCGGTGGCCCAAAGCCCCGCGGCTGGCCAGGTCCTCCAGGGTAATATAAAGGGCGTGGTCAGGTTTCAGTCGGAGATCTGATGTGGTGTTGCCGGCCGAAGATCAGCTTCCCAAGCTGCTCCCAACGTTTTTGACCCGGTTAAGAAATAGAATATAATAAAAAACCAAAACGCTGCGGAAGGAGAGGGGGCCGGTGAGGTTGGGGGAACTCATTTCCCGCTTGCCAGTGAAAGAAGTCATCGGTGACCCGGCAATGGAGGTCAAAGGGCTGGCCTACCATTCCCGGGTAGTGGAGGAAGGATTCCTTTTTGCGGCCATCCGCGGCTCGCAGGAAGACGGCACGCGCTTCGTACCGGAAGCCCTCTCGAGGGGAGCCCGGGCGCTCCTGGTCGATGAACCGCTGGAAATCCCCCAGGTGGTCCAAGTAGTTGTTCCGGATGTGCGGGAAGCTTTAGCGCGGCTCTCTTCTGCTTTTTATGGAGACCCTTCTTCGATCCTGACTCTGGTAGGGATAACGGGAACGAATGGAAAAACAACGACTTCCTACCTCATCGAGTCGATCCTGAAGGAGGGGGAGAAGAAGGTTGGGGTTATGGGCACGGTCAACTACCGTTTCCAGGGTCAAATTCAGCCCGCTCCGACCACCACGCCCGAATCTCTGGACCTACAGAGGATTCTGCGAGCCATGCGAGATGCCGGCGTGACCCACGCCATCTTGGAAGTCTCTTCCCATGCCCTGGACATGCAGCGCGTGCGGAGTTGTGATTTTGACGTGGCTCTTTTCACGAATCTTACCCGGGACCACTTGGACTATCATGGGTCGATGGAAAATTATTTTCAGGCCAAACAACTGCTCTTCACCCAGTGTTTGTCGGAGAGTAAGAAAGAACCCCATTTCGCCGTGATCAATCTGGATGATCCCAAGGGGGAAGAGCTCTCCAGGATGGCCTGCGGCACAATCATCGGCTATGGGGTCAAAAGGCGGAGGGAAATTTGGCCGGAAAAAGTTGAAGAGACCCCCGAAGGCCTGCGGGCCCGAGTCGCGACGCCCAGGGGTTCTTTTGATCTCGCTTCTCCTTTAATCGGCAGGCATAATCTTTATAATATCCTGGCTGCCGTGGGTGCGGGTGAAGTTCTGGGGCTTTCCCAAAAGGTCATTGCCGACGGAGTAGAAAGACTCGCCCGAGTTCCGGGAAGGCTGGAGCGGGTAGAGGGGGGTAACGGGATCCGGGTGTTTGTGGACTACGCCCATACCGGAGATGCTTTGGAAAGAGCCCTGGAAACTTTGAAGAGGGTGCAATCCGGGCGGCTTATCCTGGTCTTCGGTTGCGGCGGAGATCGAGACCGGGGAAAACGCAGCGTGATGGGGAGGGTGGCGGCCTTGGGGAGCAATTTGGCGGTAGTCACTTCTGACAATCCTCGCACGGAGGACCCCCTGAAGATTATCGAGGAGGTGGAGAAGGGGATTCGGGAGACGGGCCGGAGAAAATATCGGGCCGGCGATTTGTCCGGTGGATGGACGGATTCAGGATACTTGGTTATCCCGGACCGCAGAGAAGCCATTCACCTGGCCATCGGCGCGGCGCGCCCGGGGGATGTGGTCCTAATTGCCGGCAAGGGCCATGAAGATTATCAGATCGTGGGAGGGAAAAAGGTCCATTTTGACGACCGCGAGGAAGCGGCGACGGCTTTAGCCTCTCTCGGGGGGCAGGAAGATCGTTAATCTCTCTGCTGGCGAAATTGTCCGGGCAACGGGAGGGAAGCTTCTTTTTGGCCATCCTCTTTCCAGGGCCGAAGGGGTTGGCAGCGATTCCCGGCAAGTGCGTAAGGGGGAGCTTTTCATCCCCCTGAAGGGGCCGAGATTCGATGGACATAACTTCATTAAGGAAGCCATGGCCAAGGGAGCGGCGGGGGCACTTTTACAGCGGGGCCGGGAAGAGAGTGCCGCAGCGGCCGATTTTCCCGGGAAGTTTTTCGTCGTTGTGGAGGATGTTTTGCAGGCCCTCGGCGACCTGGCCCAATTCTGGCGCGCCCGACAACCCTCGAAGGTGGTGGCCATTACCGGCAGTAATGGAAAGACCACCACCAAGGAGATGACGGCCCGCATCCTCTCCGACACATTCAATGTCCTGAAGACCGAGGGGAATTTGAATAACCTCATCGGCCTCCCCCTGATGCTCCTCCGGTTGTCACCGGAGCATGATGTGGCTGTCCTGGAGATGGGCATGAGCGAACGTGGGGAGGTCCGCAGGCTGAAAGCAATCGCCGACCCCCAGGTTTCACTGATCACCAACATCGGCCATGCCCACCTTGAATTCCTGGGGAGCTTAGAGGGGGTGGCCCGGGCCAAAGGGGAACTCTGGGAAGGATTGAGGAAAGAGGATTGGATTGCGGTCAATCGGGACGATCCGCGAGTGGTCGAATTGGCGGCCTCCGCCCAATGCGGGAAGAAAACATTTGGAATGGGACAGGATGCGGATGTCCGGGGCGAAGATCTCTTCCTGGAATCCGAGAAAGGAGTTCGGTTCACTCTCAGCCTGGGAAGAGGGAAACGTTCGGTAGCTTTGGCCACGTTTGGGCGGCATAATGTCTACAATGCGTTAGCGGCGGCGACCTTGGCAACCATCTTGGGGGTAGGCCAAGAAGAGATTGGGGCGGGGCTGGAAGATTTTCAACCTTTCCCGGGGAGAGGAAAGGTCATTCGAATTGGCCGGAACGTGCGCATCCTGGACGATTCCTACAACTCCAACCCCGATTCTCTTAAGGCCACGCTCTCGGCCTTTGCTGAGATGAAAGGGAAAAACCGGGGTCTTCTGGTGTTGGGGGATATGCTTGAGCTTGGCCCAGGCTCGGCTGAAGCCCATAAAGAAGTTGGAGAGTGGATGGGCGAGATGAAATTTGGGCATCTTTTTTTCTTGGGGGAACAAGCCCAGCATCTCGCGGAGGGGGCGAAGGCCGCCGGGATGAGTGGAGAAAAGGTGGATGTGGCTCGAAGCCATAAGGAAGCTTTAGAAGGCTTGCGGAAAGTTGTCCGGGAGGGAGACTGGATTTTAGTTAAGGGATCTCGCAGGATGCAGATGGAGCGGATCATCGCCGGGTTGGAAAATTGCCTGGGGAGGGCGTAAGGACGTAGGCCATGCTCTATTATTTACTCTATGCCCTGCATAGCAAATTTTCTCTCTTTAACGTCTTTCGCTACATTACTTTTCGGGCGATTTTGGCCATTCTCACAGCCCTGGTGATCTCCTTTTTTTGCGGCCCCTGGGTAATTCGGAAGCTCCAGAAACTCGGGGTCAAACAATATATTCGGAACGACGGCCCGAGCGGGCATCTGGGAAAGGAGGGAACACCCACCATGGGAGGGACCTTGATCCTCTCCTCTATTGTTCTCTCCGTGATTCTCTGGGCGGATTTGAGCAACTTTTATATCTGGGTAATCGTGCTGGTCACCGTGGGATTCGGAGTCATAGGTTTTGCGGACGATTACCGCAAATTGACCCGAAAAAACTCCAAGGGCCTGGGGATGAGAGAAAAAATGCTTTACCAGGTCGCGGTGGCGCTGGCGGCTTCCCTCCTGCTCTATTCCTACCCGATGTTCAAGAGCACGTTGAGCGTCCCCTTTTTCAAGGGATTTATGCCGGACCTGGGAACCTTTTACATTCTCCTGGCGGTCTTTGTAGTCGTGGGGACCTCGAATGCGGTAAATCTGACGGATGGCCTGGATGGGCTGGCCATCGGGCCTGTGCTCATCTCGGCCGGGACGTTTATGGTCTTAGCTTACTTGGCCGGAAACGTGAAAATCGCCAGTTATCTTCAGATTCCCTATGTCTCCGGAAGCGGGGAGTTGACCATTTTCTGCGGGGCTATGGTGGGAGCTTCGATGGGCTTCCTATGGTACAACACCTACCCGGCGCAAGTTTTCATGGGCGACACGGGTTCGATGGCCTTAGGAGCGGCTTTGGGTGCGGCAGCAGTCATAACGAAGCAGGAGGTGCTCCTGGCGATCGTCGGGGGGCTATTTGTCTTGGAGACCCTCTCGGTCATCTTCCAGGTTGCTTCTTTTAAGCTGCGGCGGAAAAGGATCTTCCGCATGGCCCCGCTCCATCATCATTTCGAGCTAAAGGGATGGGCCGAGCCGAAGGTGATCGTGCGGTTTTGGATCATCACCATTTTCCTGGCCCTCATCGCCCTGAGTACGCTGAAGCTGAGATGAGAGAAAACCGATTGCGGAATGAGATGAAGCACCGAGGATCCCTATTTATTGCAAAGGCATTGAATGAACGGTCATTGCGAGAAGTGGAGCGACGAAGCAATCCCAAGAAGAATGAGATTGCCGTGCCCTTCGCCCTGTACACCATGGCGATGCAGGGCTTCGGGCTCGCAATGACTTGTAAAGAAATTTATTGCGTTGGTATTAGCTTTTAAATTTCGAAATCCGCAATCTGTAATCCGAAATCATTTGGGCTGTATGGACCTTAAGGATAAAAAGGTTTTAGTCGTCGGGTTGGCCCGAACAGGCGTGGCCGCCGTGCGCTTCCTTGCCGGAAGAGGAGCCAGAGTGAAAGTATCGGATGCCAAACCCGCTGGGGAGCTCGGGGCCGCCCTGAAAGCCCTGGGGGGCCTACCGGTGGAGTGGGAGCTGGGTGGGCATACCCTTCCCACATTCTTAAAAGCGGACCTGATCGTGGTCAGCCCCGGCGTGCCCATGGATGTGGAACCGTTGGCCAAAGCTCGGGCCGAAGGGATTCCGGTGATGAGCGAAGTGGAGTTGGCCTCCCGGTTCTTGCGCCGGCCTCTGATCGCCATCACGGGTACAAACGGGAAAACCACCACCACCACCCTGATCGGCGAGATGCTCCGGGCCTGCGGGAAGAGTGCCTTTGTGGGGGGCAATATCGGGAACCCGCTGATTGAGTATGTCGCGACCCCGCAAAAAGAAGAATGGGTGGTGGCGGAGATAAGCAGCTTCCAGCTGGAAGGGACTCTGAAATTCCGGCCCAAAATCAGCGCCCTTCTGAACATCACCGAGGATCATCTGGATCGATACCCAAATTTCCAGGAGTACATCCGGGCTAAAGGGATGATCTTCCAAAACCAGGATAGAGAAGATTGGGCGGTGCTCAACGCGGATGATCCGCTGACTTTCCAATTTGCCCACCGGGTAGAATGCCAAGTGATTCTTTTCAGCGCCCAAAGACCGGTGCCGGTGGGGAGTTTCCTGGAAAAGGGAGGGATTTCTTTCCAGGGAGCGGACGGAAAGAAAACGAGGTTCAGCCTGGAACGGTTGAAAATTCGAGGGGCCCACAACCTGGAGAACTTGATGGCCGCCATTACTGCTTGCATGATTTGTGGTTGCCCGCCGGAGGCCCTCCAGGGGGTGATCGACGAATTTCCAGGGCTGGAGCACAGGCTGGAGTGGGTGCGGGATATGGACGGGGTGACCTTTTTTAACGACTCCAAGGGGACCAACGTGGGTGCGGTGGTCAAATCCCTGGTGAGCTTTCAAAGGCCCATTCTGTTGATCGCCGGGGGAAGAGACAAAGGCGGAGATTATGGTCCCCTGAAAAGGCTGATCGCCGAACGGGTCAAAGGAATGGCCCTAATCGGGGAAGCCAAAGAGGGAATGGATGGTGCGCTGGGGGGTCTGACGGAGACGGTCAAGGTGGATACGCTGGAAGACGCCGTCCACTGGGCATTTTCCAAGGCTGTCCCCGGAGATGTGGTCCTGCTTTCGCCGGCCTGTTCCAGCTTCGATATGTTCGAGAATTATCAGGAGCGCGGAAAGAGGTTCAAATCCATCGTCTATGGGTTGGAGGGCCATGAGTTCACCGGGCCGAGATAAGGAGGGAAGGCTGGAGCAAATGAGCTCCGGGCGCCGCTTTGACCCGCTGCTGCTCGTCACGACGATGATCTTGGTCAGCTTGGGCATCATCATGGTCTACAGCGCCAGCTTCGTGATCGCCGGACAGCGGTTCGGGGATGCTTATCATTTCCTGAAGAAACAGGCCATGGCCGCTGCCTTGGGGATTGGGCTGATGTTCTTCGTGACCAAGATGAACTACCACCGCTGGCAAATTTTGGCTCTTCCTCTCCTGGCTTTGAGCGGACTGCTCCTCGGGATTCTCATTCTCCCCGGCCTGCGTCACGAGATCGGTGGATCGGCGCGGTGGCTGAGGTTTTCCTTTTTGTCTTTCCAGCCAGCGGAACTGGCCAAGCTCGCTCTGGTCATTTACCTCGCCCGCTCTCTGACCAAGAAGGAAGGGAAGATGAAGAGCTTTAAAATGGGATTTCTCCCCCATGTCATTGTGCTGGGGGTTCTTTTCGCCCTGGTTCTGAAACAGCCTGATTTTGGGACGGGTATCGTTTTGGCTGCGCTCGTGTTCCTCCTGCTTTTTGCAGCCGGCACGCGACTCCTTTTCTTGGGTTCCGCAGTTCTGGCGGCGGTTCCCGCATTTTTTTATTTAGCCACCCGGGCCCATTACCGGATGGAAAGGTTGCTCATCTACCAGAACCCCTGGAATGATCCGAGCAACGCTGGATTTCAGATCATTCAATCCTTTCTGGCTTTTGGGGCGGGAAAGGTATTCGGAGTAGGACTGGGCGATGGCCGGCAGAAGCTTTTTTACCTTCCGGAGGTGCACACGGACTTCATCTTTTCCGTGATCGGGGAAGAACTGGGCCTGGTTGGTGTCACCGTGGTCATCGGACTTTTCGTTTTCTTGATTATTCGGG